>OHGZ01000033.1_pt1 | contig 135308 bp, 119 predicted proteins | sample 1567851 | NCBI WGS metagenome assembly OHGZ01 (sample SAMEA3879563, study PRJEB24766) | human gut metagenome | biome: human-associated habitat; feature: feces | place: USA | collected 1985/1987 | reverse complement strand
AGGTTTTTCCAACGTTGGATTATCCAATGTTGGATTTTCCAATGTAGGTAAATCCAATATAGGCGGCTGTCCGCCGCTGGTAGCTGCTTCCGGCTCTCGCGGCTGCGGCTGCTCGTATATGACGTAATCTGCGCCCCGCAAGCGTCCCTTTTCGTCGCGCTCCCGGCTGCGCACGATATATCCGGCTTTTTCGAGTTCCTTTACCGCTTCGCGGATTGCGTCGATCTTCTCCCGGTTGATATGGGATAAGCCCGCAAGGGTATAATCCCAATCTTCGGGCAGCGAAAGCATTTGCGACAACAAGCCCTTTGCCTTTAAGGACAATTCCTTGTTTCGCAAGTGGTGGTTGCTCATAACGGTATATCCCGTATTTCGCTCCACTCTGAAAACTGCCATATTTCCTCACTTCCTCTCTTGGTATGCGTGGACAATTAGAAAGCCGTTTTCGGCTGTTTTGGTATTGCAATATGCCCTTTGCCGTTTTCGCGTCTGCAAAGCCGCATGGCACAAGGGCTTTTGCCCGTCTATTTGTCCATGCTGGCGTGCGTTTTCCGCGTCCTTTTGCCGGGGCAATAGGGACACTCTTTGAAAACGCAAAACTCATATTTCCACCCGGGGCGGTAGAAACGGCAAGTGCCGCAATCTTCATCATCTCCGGCACAACCGGATTGATAGCGGTCAAATCCCGGCTTCTGCTGCATGAGCAATTCAAACGCCCGCTGCTTGCCCTTTGTGAAATACATTCCGGCTGCACCTCCTTTCCTGCGGGCATAAAAAAACGGCGTTACTTTCTCCCCCAAAGGGGTTAAGGTAACGCCGTTTGTGTGCGTATTCAGTTTTTAACACATTCCCTGTCTATCCGCTGTCCGCAAAACCATTGATTTTATTAGCTTTTTGCCGCTATCGCTATCACACCTCATTATTCCAGCGGCCCGGATTTCAAGCCATGCTTGCGGACATTGAAGCCGGGAAAGTGGGTACGGTCATCGTCAAGGACATGAGCCGGTTAGGGCGAAACTACTTGCAGGTAGGGTTTTACACGGAAATGCTGTTCCCTCAAAAGGGTGTGCGTTTTATCGCTGTCAACGATAATGTGGACAGTGCCAGCGAGGGCATGGACAACGATTTTACCCCGCTGCGAAATCTGTTCAATGAATGGCTGGTGAGAGATACGAGCAAGAAAATCAAGGCAGTGAAAAAGTCAAAAGGCATGAGCGGCAAGCCTGTTACCAGCAAGCCGGTTTACGGCTATGTGATGGACGAGGACGAGAATTTTATTATAGACGAGGAAGCCGCCCCGGTGGTGCAGCAGATTTACCAGCTTTGCCTTGCCGGGAACGGCCCGACCAAGATTGCCCGTATGCTGACGGAGCAGCAAATCCCCACGCCGGGGACGCTGGAATATCAGCGGACAGGCAGCACCCGCCGTTATCACCCAGGCTATGAGTGCAAATGGGCGACCAACACCGTCGTTCATATCCTCGAAAACCGAGAGTACACCGGATGTCTGGTGAACTTCAAAACGGAAAAGCCTTCTTATAAGGTCAAGCACAGCATAGAGAACCCCGTCGAGAAGCAGGCCATTTTCGAGAACCACCATGAGCCGATCATCGACAAGGAAACATGGGAACGGGTGCAGGAGTTACGCAAACAGCGCAAACGCCCGAACCGCTACGATGAAGTGGGGCTGTTCTCCGGGATTTTGTTCTGCGCCGACTGCGGCCATGTGCTGTATCAGCAGCGGTATCAGAACAAAGACCGCAAACAGGACTGCTACATCTGCGGCAGCTACAAGAAGCGCACCCGCAACTGTACGGCGCACTTTATCCGCACCGATCTGTTGACCGCTGGTGTCCTGGCAAATCTCCGGCAAGTGACCGAATACGCAGCCAAGCATGAGAGCCGGTTTGTGAAACTACTTGTCCAGCAGAACGAGATCGGCGGCAAGCGAAAGACCGCCGCAGCCATCAAGCAGCTTGAACAGGCGCAGGAACGCATTTCTGAAATCAGCCGCATTATCAAGCGGCTGTATGAGGACAATGTAAACGGCAAAATCAGCGATGAGCGTTTCATGGAACTGTCGGCTGACTACGAAGCCGAGCAAGCGGAGCTGAAAAAGAGAGCCGCCGCCCTGCAAGCCGAACTGGACAAGTCACAGGCAGCTACCGTCAACGCCGAGAAATTTATGGGCATTGTCCGCAAGCACCTTGCCTTTGAAGAACTGACCCCCACTCTCTTGCGGGAAATGATCGAGAAAATTGTGGTGCATGAGTGCAGCTATGATGAGAACGGCACCCGCAGGCAGGACATTGAGATTTATTACAGCTTTGTCGGCAAGATTGACTTGCCCGAATAACCGCCCGACCTATCCGACACAATGGCCAAGTGTCGGATAGGAACGGCAAAATTTTTTGCACTTCTATTGCTTCTTTATCACACATAAGCAAAGAGTTCCGTCATCCAATGGATAATATGTGAAAGCGTCGTCAGTTGTTATGTCGCCTGTCGACGAATTACCGTTTGTTACGGTAAATGTCGCGGTAGAACCGTCGGTAAAATATATGGTGTAAGTATCCACCAGCCCCTCCGACGACGTTTTTTTGACTTCGTATATGCCAACACCGTCAATCCCGTCGATACCGTTGGTGCCGTCGGTGCCATTTGTCACGGTAAAAGTCGTCGAAGTGCCGTCGGAGTAAGTTATTTTGTAAGTATCAATCTTGCCTTCCGACCCTACTTTTTCAAAATTTACAACGCAAATATCTTGATTCTCATCGTTTGACGCGTCGCATGCAACAAGCATACAGGCAAGCAATGACAAAACAAGCAGAAGAGGAATAAAAAACCATTTTCTTTCTTTGATTTTCATTTCGTTATCCTCATTTTATATGTATTTTTACACAATATATTATGTACAAAAAGATTTTACATAAAATATAATGTAAAGTCAATATTGTGAACAAAGACTTCGGAAAAAATTTGAAAAGAGAAAGAATTGCGGCAGGATTGTCCCAAAAAGAACTTGCAATTGCCACAGGGACAACACAACAATTGTTGAGCCGTTGGGAACTGGGAGAAGTTGAACCAACTCTCGGCAATATAATTGCTATTTTGAAAGCACTCAACGTACGCTTCGAAGATTTGGTTGATGTCGAAAATACCAAAATCGAGTCAAAACACACAGAAGAATGAATTATTGCGACATATTGAAAAGAGCGGCTGTTGCCGCTCTTTTCGTTGTTCGTTGATCAGACAAGTTGCAGTATGCAGACTTGTGCAGCGTCGCCACGACGTACGCCCGTTTTCAGAATGCGGGTGTAGCCGCCGCCTTTGCCGAGTTCGGTCGCTCTTGCGTCGTATTTGGGCGCATATTCTTTGAACATCTTTTCAATCAGAGGATGATTGACGTCCTTGATGCGCGCGACAAACGCCGCTTTGCTCTCTTTGTCCTTGCGGGTTTCCTGCAAATCGCGGAGTTCTGCCATAAGTCTTCTGCGGGCTGCGAGTTTCTTCGCGCCGTCGTTGACGAATTCGACTTCCACTTTTTCGCCTTTGGCGTTGGTCTTGGTCTTGGTGACTTTGACTTCGTCCTGATAGCTGCGGATTGCGAGAGTGATGTATTTTTCGGCAAGGCGTCTCACTTCCTTCGCGCGGTCGAGCGTGGTCTCGATTTCGCCGTACCAAAGGAGTTCCGAAACCTGATTTCTGAGCATTGCCATTCTTTGATCGGTGCGTTTACCTAATTTTCTTGCCATATTGTCCTCCTAGTCCTCTTGCGCTTTGAGACCGAGCCCGAGGTCTTCGAGCTTTTTAACGACCTCTTCGAGGGATTTTCTGCCGAGGTTTCTGACTTTGAGCATGTCGTCCTCGGTACGTCTGGTGAGGTCCTCGACGGTGTGGATATTGGCGCGTTTCAGGCAGTTGTAGGAACGGACGGAGAGGTCAAGGTCCTCCACGGACATTTCGAGAACTTTCTGCGCCTTGTCGTCGTCTTGGGACACCAAGATGTTTTGCTCGTTCATGTTGTCGACGAGCTCGACGAAAAGTTTCATATGGTCGTTGACGATTTTCGCCGCGAGAGAAATGATTTCTTTTGCGGAGATGGTTCCGTCGGTGGTGACCTCTATGGTGAGTTTGTCGAAGTCGATACTCTGCTCCACGCGGGTGCTTTCAACGGTGTAATTCGCCTTGGTGACAGGAGTGAAGATGCTGTCGATGGGAATGTAACCGATGGGCTCGCGGCTGTCCTTGTTACGTTCTGCGGGAACGTAACCTCTGCCGGTGCCGACGTAGATGGTCATGTTGAGCACGCCGCCTTCGTCAAGGGTGCAGATGAGTTGCTCGGGATTGAGCACTTCGACGTCCGCGGGGAGGTCGATGTCGCCTGCGGTGACGGGGCCTACGGTGTCGGCGTGAAGACTGAGTGCGATTTTTTCAGATTTTTCTGAGGTAGCGGATACTCTGAAACGGACTGTTTTGAGGTTGAGGATAATCTCGGTGATTTCCTCTTTGACGCCCTTGATTGTGGAGAACTCGTGTTCTACTCCGTCGATTTTGATGCCGACTGCTGCGGCACCGGGAAGGGAGGAGAGAAGGACGCGTCTCAAACTGTTGCCGAGAGTGGTGCCGAAACCGCGTTCAAGCGGCTCGACGACGAACTTGGCATAGTTTTTGCTTTCGTTCTCTTCGAAGGTTATCTTGGGTCTTTTTATCTCCATCATAACTGTATCCTCCAATCAGATTATTTAGAGTACAACTCGACGATGAGGTGTTCTTTGATATCGAGGTCGATGTCTGCTCTTTCGGGGAGAGAAACGACTTTACCGGTGAGGGTTGCGTTGTCCCATTCGAGCCATTTTACGATGCTGAGATTCTTGACCTCTTTGGCGGCTTGCCAGATGGGGAGTTCCTTCTTGTTCTCTTTGACTGCGATGACGTCGCCTGCTTTGACAAGGTAAGAGGGGATGTCTACTCTCTTGCCGTTGACGGTGATGTGACCGTGGTTGACGATCTGACGAGCCATGGCGCGGCTGGAACCGAGACCGAGACGGTAAACGACGTTGTCAAGTCTTCTCTCGATGAGTTCGAGCATCAAAGCGCCCGTAACGCCGCGCATTTCGGTCGCCATGTTGTAGTACATAAGGAACTGCTTCTCGCTGATGCCGTAATATCTCTTGGTTTTCTGCTTTTCGCGGAGCTGCAAGGAATAACCGGAAGCTTTCTTTCTGCTCTTGCCGTGTTGTCCGGGAGGAGCGTATTTGGTCAGAAGCGTGCACTTGGGAGAATTGCATTTCTCGCCTTTGAGATAAAGTTTGCAGCCTTCGCGTCTGCAAAGACGGCAATCTGCACCTGTATATTTAGCCATAAATAACTACCTCCTATAATCTTCTGCGCTTGGGGGGACGGCAACCGTTGTGAGGAATGGGGGACACGTCCTGAATGAGGGTGACTTCCATACCGACGTTTGCAAGAGCGCGGATTGCGGATTCTCTTCCTTGACCGGGACCCTTGACGTAAACTTCGACGGTTCTCATACCCTGATCGTAAGCGACTTTTGCTGCATCTTCGCTGACCATCTGAGCGGCGAAGGGGGTGGACTTACGGGAACCTCTGAGTTTGAGTTTGCCGGAAGAAGACCACGACACTGCGTTGCCGTTCATATCGGTGATGGTGACGATGGTGTTGTTGAACGACGCGTGGATATGGGCCTGGCCTTTCTCTACGCGCTTAATATCCTTTCTTTTCTTAATCTTTTTACCTGCCATAATTCAACGCCTCCGTTATTTGCCTTTCTTCTTGCGACCGACGGTGCGCTTGGGACCCTTTCTGGTGCGGGCATTCTGCTTGGTGCTCTGACCGCGGACGGGGAGACCTTTTCTGTGACGAATGCCTCTGTAGCAACCGATTTCCATAAGTCGTTTGATGTTGAGACCGACTTCTCTCTTGAGGTCGCCTTCGACATGAAGATTTTTTTCGATGTAATCACGGATAAGGCTGACTTGTTCTTCACTCAGGTCTTTGACTCTGGTGTCGGGGTTGATGCCAGTCTCTTCCAGAATTTTGGTGGCAGTCGGACGACCGATACCGTAGATGTAGGTAAGTCCGATTTCCACTCTCTTTTCGCGCGGAAGGTCCACGCCGGCTATTCTTGCCATTTTCTACCTCCAAAAAAATACGTGTATATATGTGCTACGCGCAGAAAGCCGCTTGGGAATTGGAATGTGCGGCCAGCCGCTCTGCGCTTGTTTGTTTTCAGCCTTGACGTTGCTTGTGGTTGGGATATTTAGGGCAAATTACCATAACTTTGCCGTTTCTTTTGATAACTTTGCATTTGTCGCACATAGGCTTAACGCTGGGTCTGACTTTCATATGAACCTCCTAAAAAGTCTATTTGTTTCTGTAGATAATTCTGCCCTTGGTAAGGTCGTAGGGTGACATCTCGATTTTGACTCTGTCGCCTTCGAGAATTCTTATGTTGTTGATACGGAGTTTGCCTCCGAGATAAGCCAGAATGATATGGCCGTTGGTGAGCTGCACCTTGAACTGGGTCTTGGGCAGAACTTCGATGACTTGACCTTCGGTTTCGATGACGTCGATTTTTGACATAAAACTCCTTACTCTCTGTTTTTGTCGTAGAGCCTGAGCGCGCTGAACAGTTCGGAATCGAACACCTGAACGCCTGACTCCAATTTATCCGCGATGCGTTCCAGCCTGTCGCCGGTAGCCCGCAGGTGTTTGACGTTTTTGAGTTTCGCGTTTTTGATGCGTCTGAGGTCGCCGTCCGCTATACGGACGAAACCCTCGTCGATGATTTCCACGACCGCGAAGTATCTTCCTTCGTCGCGACCGGATTTGGAATAAACTATATCACCTTTCTTCATCAAAGCGTCAATATTTCCGCACCGTTTTCGGTGAGTGCCACCGTATTTTCGTAGTGAGCCGACGGTTTCCCGTCTATTGTTACGCAGGTCCAGCCGTCGTCCAGCGTTTCGACCTGCCACGTACCGAGGTTAATCATCGGTTCGATTGCCAGCACAAGCCCTTTTTCAAGACGCACACCGTGTCCCGCTCTGCCGAAGTTCGGCACCTGCGGGTCTTCGTGCATTTTTTTGCCTATGCCGTGTCCCACCATTGCACGAACAACCGAATATCCGCGCTGTTCGTTGTATTCCTGAATGGCGTGAGATATATCGCCCAGTCGTCCGCCTTCCTTGAACTGCTCCACACCGACGAAGAAACTTTCTCTCGTGGTTTCGACCAGTTTTTTCTTTTCTTCGGACACTTCGCCGACGAGGAACGTCCTCGCCGCGTCGGACTGCCAGCCGTTGAATATCGCGCCGACGTCCACGCCGATTATCATTCCTTCTTCCAGTCTGCGGTGACTCGGTATCCCGTGTACGACCACTTCGTCAATCGACGCGCATATGGACGCCGGGAATCCGCCATATCCGAGGAAAGAAGGCTCGGCGTTGTGCCTCTTGATGAAATCGTAGGCAAACTCGTCCAGTTTCTTGGTGCTTACACCGGGTTTGACCTTTTCTTCCAGTGCGAGCAGCAAGTCGCGGAGAATTGCTCCCGATTTTCTCATCAGTTCAATTTCCGCAGGACTTTTGAGATATATCATTCAAGCACCTTCTTGATTTTGGCAAAATCTTCTTCGATTGTGCCCACGGCGTCGATGTCCACCAGAATGCCTTTCTTTTCGTAGTAGTCGATGAGCGGAGCCGTCTGTTCGCGGTAGACGTTGAGTCGTGCCGCAATGGTTTCGGGCTTGTCGTCGTCACGGACGAAGAGAGGTTTGCCGCATCTGGGACAGACTTCCGAACCGCCGAGCGTGGATACGTGGCAAGTTGCGCCGCATACGCACACACGTCTGCCCGACAATCTGTTGATGATGACGTCGAAACCGACAACGATATTGAGTGCAATATCGATTTTCGCCACTTTGTCGAGGGCTTCCGCCTGCGCTATCGTGCGGGGGAAACCGTCGAGTACGTAGCCGTTCGAGGCGTCGGGCTGAGCCAGTCTGTCTGCGACGATTTCGATTACGACTTCGTCGGGGACGAGCGCGCCTTTGTCGATGTAGGACTTGGCGAGCTTGCCCAGCTCCGTGCCTTCTTTGATGTTCATACGAAGAATGTCGCCCGTGGAAATGTGCGGTATGCCGTATTCCTTGGCAATGAGTGCAGAGTGAGTACCTTTGCCTGCTCCGGGCGCGCCCAGCATAACGATATTCTTCATATTATCCTCATTTCAGGAATCCCTTGTAATGTTTCATCATTATCTGGGATTCGAGCTGTTTGTTGAATTCGAGTGCCACCGACACGACGATGAGCAGTCCCGTTGCGGAGAACGCCGAGTTGAAAGGAAGTACGCCGCCGTCGGAGAGAGCCTGGAAGATGAAGGTAGGCACAAGCGCGATTATCATAAGGAAGAAAGCTCCGAACAACGTCACGCGATTGCTGATCTTTTTGAGGAAGTCGCTGGTGGGCTTGCCTGCTCTGATACCGGGGATAAATCCGCCGTACTGCTGAATGTTCTTGCTGACGTCCTCGGGATTGAACTGTATCTGCGCGTAGAAGTACGAGAAGAACAGAATGAAGAGGGCGAGAAGAACGTAGTAGACCCAAGTGCCCGTACCCATATTGACGCTGTACCACGCATACGCTTCGCTCTGGGGAGCGAACAGTGCCATAATCATCTGCGGGAACATAAGGAGCGACGAGGCGAAGATTATGGGCATAACGCCGCTGCCGTTGATTCTGATGGGAATGTAGGTCGTCTGACCGCCGTACATCTTGTTGCCTTTGATTTGCTTGCTGTACTGAACGGTGACGCGTCTTTCAGCGAGGTCCATAAAGACGATGAAGGCGAAAATGGCAAAGACGATGATGATGAAACCGAGGATATTCCAGATGTAGGTCCATTCTTCGCCGACCATTTTGAAAGCGTTTGCCATAGTAGTGCCCGCGGTCGAGAGGATACCGATGAAGATGATGAGCGACGTACCGTTGCCAACACCGTATTCGGTAATTCTTTCACCGAGCCACATAACCATGACGCTGCCCGCCATCAATATGATTATGACGCTTGCCATCGTGAGGTAAGGAGCGTCCCAACCGGATTCGAAGGGGAAAACGGGGGTGATTGCGCTCTGCCAGCCTACGACGACGCCGATGCCTTGGATAGCGGCGAGGACAAGAGCGAAATATCTCGTAATCTGAGTTATTTTGCGTCTGCCCGCGTCTCCTTCCTTGGACAGCTTCTCGAGTTTGGGGATAACCAGCGTGAGAAGCTGCATAATGATAAACGCATTAATGAACGGCAGTATGCCGAGTGAGAAGAGCGTGGCGTTCTGCAAGGAACCGCCCGTTATCGTGGACAGAATGCTGAGGAAGTCGTCCGCAAGCAAGGAGTCCAATACACTGCTGTTCAGTCCCGGAACGGGTATATAGCACCCGATACGGTAAACCAGAATCATAAGAAGGGTAAGAAAAATCTTATTTCTTATGTCCTTGGTCATCAACGCGTTTTTGAGAGTCTCAAACATTATTTCAGTACCTCTGCTTTGCCGCCTGCCTTTTCGATTTTCTCAATGGCGGAACCGGTGAATTTATCAGCCTGAACGGTGACTTTCTTTTCGATGTTACCGTTGCCCAGAACTTTGAGTCCGTAAGGCTCGACGACTTTGATGATACCGGCTGCAACGAGTTGGTCTATGCCGACAACCGCTCCGTCTTCGAATCTGTTGAAAACGTCGACGTTGACGATGTTGTAGACGTGTGCGAATCTCTTGTTGTTGAATCCTTTCTTCGGGATTCTTCTGGTGAGAGGCATTTGGCCGCCTTCGAAGTTGGGACGGACGCCGCCGCCGCTTCTCGCCCACTGACCTTTATGACCGCGGGTGGAGGTTTTGCCGGTGCCGCTGCCGATGCCGCGACCTACTCTTTTGGAGGCTGTTTTTGCGCCTTCGGCGCCTTTAAGATCGTGAATGTTCATAATTACCTCCGTTAGATTTCCTCGACCTTGACAAGGTGAGAAACTTTCTTAATCATACCTCTGACAACCGCGTCGTCCTTGAACGTGTTGGAGCTGCCGACCTTTCTGAGACCGAGAGCCTCGACGTTCGCCTTCTGATTTTTGAGGCAGGCGATGGTGCTTTTGACGAGGGTGACTTTAATCATTTTTGCTTCTTCGGTTTTCTTAGCTGCTGCCATAATACCTCCTAGCCCTCGATATCCACGCCGCGGAGCTTGGCAATCTGGTCTGCGCTTCTGAGGCTGCAAAGACCTTCGAGGGTGGCTTTCGCACAGTTAATGGGATTGTTGGAGCCGATGGACTTGGTTCTGATGTCCTTCACGCCTGCAACTTCGAGTACCGCACGGACGGGGCCGCCCGCGATAACGCCGGTACCGGTTTCGGCAGGAAGGAGAATGACCTGACCGCGGCCGAACTTACCGATGGTTTGGTGAGGAATGGTGGTGTCCTTGAGAGCGATTGTGTACATGGAGCGTTTTGCAAGCTGGGTTGCTTTCTCGATTGCTTCGGGAACTTCCGCCGCCTTGCCCATGCCGAGACCGACTTTGCCGTTCTCGTCGCCGACGACTACGAGTGCGCTGAAACGCATGTTTCTGCCGCCCTTAACGACCTTCGTGACGCGGTTGACCGCAATCAGTTTTTTGGTGAGGCCGTCGCTCTCTTCTCTGTTTCTGTCGTTTCTTCTATTGTCGCGTTCTGCCATAATTCCTCCTAGAACTCAAGTCCGGCTTCTCTTGCGCCGGTGGCAAGTGCTTCGACTCTGCCGGTGTAGATGTAACCGCCGCGGTCGAACACGACTTGCTTGATGCCGAGTGCGAGGGCTTTCTTCGCAACTGCCTGACCGACTGCTTTTGCAGCTTCGCTCTTGCTGAGGTTTGCAACTTCTTTTGCAATTTCCTTTTCGAGAGTGGACGCGGCGCAAAGGGTGATGCCCTTGACATCGTCTATGACCTGAGCATAGATATGGTTGGTGCTTCTGTACACGCACAGTCTGGGACGTTCGGCGGTGCCGGAAACTTTCTTTCTGACTCTTGCGTGACGAATGACGCGGTCTGCGTTTTTATCTTTCTTCACTATCATAGTTTCACCTCTTATTTACCGGCGGTCTTGCCTTCCTTGCGGATGACGACCTCGTCCTTGTAGTGGATGCCGTAGCCGTGATAGGGTTCGACGGGTTTGGCTGCTTTGATGGTCGCCGCAGTCTGACCGACCTTTTGACGGTCGATACCCTTGACCACTATTTCCAGAGGGCCTGCCATTGCAAACGTAATACCTTCGGGAGCGTCGATTTCAACGGGATGGGAGAAACCGATGTTCATCGTGAGTTTGTTTGCGGTGGCGGTGACTTTGTAACCGACGCCGGAGACGACGAGGTTTTTCTCGAAGCCTTTGGTCACGCCCGTAACCATATTGTTGATGAGAGCGCGGTACAGACCGTGAAGCGCGCGATGGTCTTTGTCGTCGCTGTGACGCTTGACGAGGATGTGACCGTCTTCCACGACTACGTCGATGGAGGAATCAACTTTCTGGGTGAGGGTTCCGAGGGGACCTTTGACGGTGACGAAGTTGTCTTTGTTTTCGAACGTTACGCCTGCGGGCAACGCGATGGGTGCTCTACCTATACGAGACATAGTGACCTCCTTACCAGACGTAAGCGAGAACTTCGCCGCCGATGTGCTGTTCCCTTGCCTCTTTGTCGGTGAGGATACCCTTGGAGGTGGAAAGGATGGCGATGCCCATACCGTTCAGAACCTTGGGGAGGTTATCGACACCCGCATAAACGCGGAGACCGGGAGTGGAAACTCTTTTGAGGCCCGTCACGACTTTCTGTCCTTTGACGGGAGCGTACTTCAAGGTGATGAGGATATCGTTCTGAACAGCGTTCTCGACGACTTCGTAACCCTTGATGTAACCTTCCTTTACGAGTATGTCTGCTATTGCGACTTTGACTTTGCTGGCGGGAACGGTAACGGTCTCGTGCTTGGCAGTCAAAGCGTTTCTGATTCTTGTCAACATATCTGCAATGGGATCTGTCATATATGCCTCCTTACCAGCTTGCCTTCTTGACTCCGGGAATCTGACCTTTGTAGGCAAGATTTCTGAAGCAGACTCTGCAAATGCCGTATTTTCTCAGAACCGCGTGAGGACGACCGCAGATGCGGCAACGGGTGTACTCGCGGGTCGAGAACTTTTGTGGTCTTTGTTGTTTGTTTTTCATTGAAGTTTTGGCCATAAGTCTATCTCCTTACTTCGCAAAAGGCATACCCAGCAGTCTGAGCAGCTCGCGTGCTTCCTCGTCCGTCTTTGCGGTGGTGACGATGCAGATGTCGAATCCGCGCACTTTCTCGATTTGGTCGTAAGCGATTTCCGGGAAAATGAGCTGTTCCTTGACGCCGAGGGCGTAGTTTCCTCTGCCGTCGAAGGACTTTGCGGACACGCCGCGGAAGTCACGAACGCGGGGAAGCGCGATGGAGATGAACTTGTCGAGGAAGTCGTACATTCTCTCGCCGCGCAGAGTAACCTTTGCGCCGACGTTCATACCCTCTCTGACCTTGAAGTTCGCAACGCTCTTCTTGGCGGTGGTGATGACGGGCTTCTGACCTGCGATTTGCTTCAACTCTTCCACTGCGATGTTGAGGGATTTGCTGTTGTCTTTGCAATCACCGAGGCCCATGTTGAGCACGATTTTTTCCAGACGGGGAACTTCGTTGATGTTCTTGTAACCGAAATGCTTTACAAGAGCGGGCACAACCTCGTTCTGGTATTGTGCTCTCATTCTATATCTTTCAGCATTTTGATCGGTTGCAGTTGCTTTAGCAACCTGATTTTTCTTTTCTGCCACGATATTACCTCCGTGATATTAGTCTTTTTTCTCGGACTTTGCTGCGGATTTTTTCTTTGCCGCTTTCTTTGCAGCCTTCTTTGCAGAGGACTTCTTCTCGTCGAGAGAAGCGCCGCACTTGGCGCAGACGCGCACGGACTTGGTTTTGCCGTCGGCTTCCTCTTTGGTGTGGCGGACTCTCACGACCGCGCCGCAAGCGTCACAGATGTGCATGACGTTGCTGCTGTCGATTGCGCCTTCCTGTTTGAGGATACCGCCCTTGTCCTGAGCGTTTCTCGGCTTTTTGCTCTTGGAAATGATATTGACGCCTTCGACATAGATTCTGCCGCTGTCGGGATTGACTGCGAGAACCTTGCCGGCCTTGCCTTTATCTTTACCTGCGATAACCATGACGTTATCGCCCTTTCTAACATTCAGATTTGCCATTTTGTCCTCCTACAGCACTTCGGGGGCGAGAGAGATTATCTTCATATAATCTTTGTCGCGCAGTTCTCTTGCGATTGGCCCGAAGATACGGGTACCCTGAGGTTGTTTCTGGTTGTCGATGATGACCGCTGCATTGTCGTCGAACTTGATGTAGCTGCCGTCGGCACGCTGAATACCCATGTGAGTACGGACGATAACCGCCTTGACGACGTCGCCTTTCTTGACTTTGCCGCCGGGGATGGCACTCTTGACGGACGCGACGATTATGTCACCGATGTTTCCGCTTCTGCGGAAAGAACCGCCGAGAACTCTGATACACATAATTTCTTTTGCTCCGCTGTTGTCAGCGACTTTAAGCCTTGTTTGTGGTTGTATCATGATGCCCTCCTTATTTCGCCTTCTCGATTATCTCGACGAGGCGCCAGCATTTCTCTTTGGAAAGCGGACGGGTTTCCGCCACCAGAACTTTGTCGCCGATACCGCATTCGTTCTTTTCGTCATGCGCTTTCAGCTTCTTGGTGCGGCTGATGATTTTCTTGTACAGGGGGTGTTTGACGCGTTCGGTGATGGCAACGACGATAGTCTTGTCCATCTTATCGCTCACGACGATACCCACTCTTTCTTTTCTGAGATTTCTTTCCATAGTGTCCTCCGATTATCAGCCCTTGTTCTCGTCATCTTTTGCGCGAGCGAGCTCTCTCTGACGGATGACGGTCTTGACGCGAGCGATGTCACGTCTGGTTTCGACCAGAACCATGGGGTTGGTCAGCTGATTGGTGGCGTTCTTGAAGCGGAGGAAGAAGAGTTCCGACTTCAATTCGTTGAGCTTGTTCTGAAGCTCTTTATCGGTCATTTCCAAAACTTGTTTAGATTTCATTGTTCACCGCCTTCGGCAACCATATCCGCTTTTGCGACACACTTGCACTTTACGGGCAGTTTGTGCATAGCGAGACGGAGTGCCTCTTTTGCTATTGCTTCGTCAACGCCTGCGATTTCGAACATCACGCGGCCGGGTTTGACGACTGCAACCCAGTATTCGGGAGAACCTTTACCGCTACCCATACGGGTTTCAGCGGGTTTCTTGGTGACGGGTTTGTGGGGGAAGATGTCCACCCAGACCTGACCGCCACGACGGATATATCTGGTCATTGCGACACGGGCTGCTTCGATTTGGTTGGAGGTGATCCAGCCGGGCTCGGTTGCGACAAGGCCGTATTCGCCGTAAGCGATGACGTTGCCTTTGTTTGCCTTGCCCTTCATTCTTCCACGGAATTGACGGCGTCTTTTAACGCGTTTAGGCATCAACATTATTGATTTCCTCCTTCCAAGGGATTTTTGCCAAGGACTTCGCCCTTGTAGATCCAGCATTTGACGCCGATTGCGCCGAACGTGGTGTGTGCCGTGGCTACGCCGTATTCGATGTCGGCACGGAGAGTCTGAAGAGGAATGGAACCTTCGTGATAGCTTTCGCTTCTCGCGATTTCCGCTCCGTCAAGTCTACCGGAGACCATCGTCTTGACGCCTTTGGCACCCGCTTTGAGGGCTCTTGCCATGGCCTGTTTCATGCTGCGGCGGAAAGAAGCTCTGTTTTCGAGTTGTTTCGCGATGGATTCGGCAACGAGTTGCGCGTCTGCATCGGGGTGTTTCACTTCCATGATGTTGATGCTGACTTTTTTGCCTGCCGTCGTGAGTTTCTGGACTTCTTTCATGATTTCTTCAACGCCTGCTCCGCCCTTTCCGATGAGGACTGCGGGACGTGCGGTGTAGATGCCCACAACAACTTTGTCTGCCGCTCTCTCGATGGTGATTTTGGAGATTGCGGTGTCGTAGTATTTCTTTTTGATGAATTTGCGGATTTTGTCATCCTCGACGAGGTTATCGGCAAAATGTTTCTTGTCGGCATACCACTTGGCTTCCCAGGGTTTGATGACGCCGATTCTGAGTCCGTTCGGATCTACTTTCTGTCCCATTTTAACCTCCTTTATGCGTTTGCACTGTCAAGAATGACCGTGATGTGACTGGTGCGTTTGTTGATGCGGAATGCTCTGCCTTGCGCTCTGGGCATAATGCGTTTGAGCGTGGGTCCCTCGTTCGCGTAGCACTCTGCGATGACCAGATCGTTTCTGGAAAGATTCTGGTTGTTTTCCGCGTTTGCGGCTGCGCTGTTGACGAGTTTGTAGAGGATTTCGCTTGCAGCTTTGGGGGTGTTTTCCAAAATCGCGAGAGCTTCGACGACGGATTTACCCTTGATGATGTCCAGCACTATTCTGACCTTGAAGGGAGAAATTCTGACAAACTTTGCCGTTGCTCTCGGTCTGTTGTCCGCCTTTGCCTGACGGTCGAGAGCCTTTTGTTTACTTCTTGTAGCCATACTTCCTCCTATTACTTCTTACCGGTGGTCTTGTCGCCCGCGTGACCTCTGAAAGTACGCGTGGGAGAGAACTCGCCGAGTTTGCATCCGACCATATCTTCCGTAATATAGACGGGCACGTGTTGACGTCCGTTGTGGACGGCGATGGTGTGACCGACCATTTCGGGGAAGATTGTCGAGGAACGGGACCATGTCTTTACAGGACGAATGTCGCCGCTCTCGTTCATAGCAATGATTCTTTTCATAAGCCTTTCTTCAACATAAGGCCCTTTCTTAACGCTTCTACTCATTTAATCCTCCCTAGTTCACACGCTTGATGATGAACTTGCTGGAAATGTTCTTCTTCTTTCTGGTCTTGTAACCCAGAGTCGGTTTACCCCAAGGAGTAACAGGGGTGGGCATACCGATAGGAGATTTGCCTTCGCCGCCGCCGTGGGGGTGATCGCAGGGGTTCATGACGACGCCGCGGACGGTGGGACGAATGCCCATGTGACGGGTTTTACCCGCTTTACCGACGCGGACGATTTCGTGATCGAGGTTACCGACCTGACCGACCGTCGCTCTGCAACGTGCGAGAACGTATCTCATTTCGCCGCTGGGCATACGCAGGGTTGCGTATCTGCCTTCTTTTGCCATGAGCTGTGCGGAGTTGCCCGCCGCTCTTGCAATCTGACCGCCCTTACCGGGTTGCAACTCGATGTTGTGAACCATCGTACCGACGGGGATAGCCGAAAGAGGAAGCGCGTTGCCGACTTTGATATCGACTTCGTCGCCGCTCACGACGGTGTCGCCGACGCTGAGACCGAGAGGTGCGAGAATGTATCTCTTTTCGCCGTCCGCATAATAAAGCAGTGCGATGTTAGCGGAACGGTTGGGGTCATACTGAATGGATGCGACTTTCGCGGGGATGTTGTCCTTGTTGCGTTTGAAGTCGATGACTCTGTATTTGGTTCTGTTGCCGCCGCCGATATGACGAACGGTGATTCTGCCCATGGAGTTTCTTCCGCCGGTCTTGTTCTTGGAAACGAGCAAAGAACGTTCGGGAGTGGTGGAAGTGATTTCCTCAAAGGCGGACACCGTCATGAAACGACGTGCGGGAGATGTAGGTTTATATTTCTTAATAGCCATAATCCGATTCTCCTTATGCCAAGCTCTCGAAGAACTCGATTGCCTTGCTGTCGGCGGTCAGAGTGACGATAGCCTTTTTGAAGGAAGAAGTTCTGCCCTCGTGGCGTCCCATTCTCTTGACTTTGCCGTCATAGTTGGAAGTGTTGACTTTTGCGACCTTCACGCCGAAGATTTCCTCTACCGCAGCCTTGATTTGGGTTTTGTTTGCGGATTTGAGAACTTTGAAGGTGTATCTCTTTTCGGGGATACCGTCATAGCTCTTTTCGGAAAGGACGGGCGAAATGATGATATCGTATGCTGTCATTGTGCTGCCTCCTCGAGTTTCTTGATTGCACCCTTGGTGATAACGAGGTTGCGGGTGGCAACGATGTCGTACACGTTGAGCAGTCTGACTTCTTCGAGAGAAACGGTGGGAATGTTCTTGCTCGCGCGGAGCGCCATTTCATCGTACTCTTCGACGACGAACAGAGTCTTGCCGTTGAGTTTGAGTGCTTCGACCGCTTCGGCAACGAGTTTGGTTTTGGGTTCGGCAAGCGCGAACTTGTCGAGCACGACCACTTGTTCCTGACGGATTTTCTCGGAAAGTGCGGAATAGAACGCCGCCTTTCTCATGCTCTTGTTGACTTTCTGGGAGAAGTCGCGGGGTTTCTTTGCGAAAACAACGCCGCCGCCCACATAGTGAGGAGCAACGATGCTGCCCTGACGAGCGCGACCGGTACCCTTCTGACGATAGGGTTTTGCGCCGCCGCCGCGGACTTCGCTTCTGGTGAGTGCGCTCATGGTACCCTGACGTTTGTTGGCAAGCTGCGCAACTACGACCTGATGAATGAGAGCCTCGTTATATTCGCATCCGAAGACGGAATCGCTGACTTCGATGGTTCCGGCGGATTTGCCGGTCATATTAAAAACTTTCAGTTTCATATCTACCTCCGACTAACCCTTGATGGAATCTTTGACGACTACCACTCCACCCTTCGGGCCGGGGATTGCGCCTTTGATGAGCAACAGGTTTCTCGCCTTGTCGACTCTTGCGACGGTGAGATTCTGTACCGTAACCTTCTCATGTCCCCACTGGCCGGGCATATGCTTGTTTTTGAAGACTCTGGAAGGAGAAGAGCACGCGCCCATGGAGCCTACGCCTCTGTGATAACCGGAGCCGTGAGCCATAGGTCCTCTGTGCTGGTTCCATCTCTGGATGACGCCCGAAAAACCGTGACCTTTGGAAGTACCGGTGACGTCGACTTTGTCGCCTTCGTTGAACATGTCGCAGGTCAGTTCCTGTCCGAGCGCGTAGGCTGCACAGTTTGCGAAACGGAGTTCACGGAGATAACGTTTGACTTCGACGCCGGCTTTCTTGAAGTGACCGGCAACGGGTTTGTTTACTCTTGTTTCTTTGATAGAGCCGAATCCGACTTGTACGGCTTCGTATCCGTCGTTTTCTTTGGTCTTGATTTGCACAACGGTGCAGGGACCCGCTTCGACGACGGTGACGGGGATAACCTTGCCGTCAGCCGTGAAAATCTGGCTCATTCCGAGTTTTTTTCCGATGATTGCTTTATCCATGTAAAGTTCATCCTCCTTTTATTTTCCGTCAGAGCTTGATGGAAATATCAACGCCGGCAGGAAGGTCGAGCTTCATGAGAGAGTCGACGGTCTTGGAAGTGGGGTTGAATATGTCGATCAAACGCTTGTGTGTTCTGAGTTCGAACTGCTCGCGGCTGTCTTTGTACTTGTGGGTAGCACGCAAAATGGTGACTATTTCCTTCTCGGTGGGAAGGGGGATAGGACCGGAAACCTTGGTACCCGTCTTCTTCACAGTCTCAACGATTTTCTCTGCGGAGAGGTCGATGAGGTTGTGGTCGTAAGCCTTGAGCTTGATTCTGATTTTTTGTCCAGCCATTATATTAGCCTCCTGATATAACACTTGTCCGTGTGTGTCTTATATTTTCAACCCGCCGAAAACGGCGGCAAAAAGCGCGTGTCGCATGGACACAGCGTGACTATGATATAATTTTGGAAAATCTTTGTCAAGCAAAATTACGCTGAAATTTCGCGGAATTTATAATATGTATTAGAAATATACGTTCCTACAATATATAGTATAAATATAATAGGCAAAACCGCCTTTACGCTCCCCTCACCGCCCTTGCGAAAATACTGTTCCTAGCAATACGCAAAGCCGATATCGGAGCAACAAAAAATTATGAGCAACACCGACTTATGCCCTTATACCCTCTTGCTTTAACACTCACGCGTACACGTACCTAAATTTATACATATTCCGCCAACGCAGTGCAATAGCCGTCGTAAACCAGTTTGAACCTGTAAGGCGTTCCGTCGATTTCTTCTTCGAAATAAACATAAATCTGTACATTGTTTTGCAGCGGGTGCATTTGTGTCGGGTTATGATACTGCATGTACAAAGGAGTATCGAAAGTTATATTTGCTTTTTGCGTTTCATCAGGATTAAGTTTCAAATAAGAAATAAACGAATAATAAGGTATTAACTCCGACGGCATCTTCCCGAGCGTACCCGTAAAGTTCGTTTCATTCAAAGAAACAACGATTTTGTCGCCAAGAAGTTCTACAAATTTCTGAACTGCATAAATTTTTTGGTTCTCCCCTGTATAATGCTTTAATTCATACAGGTCTTCAAGCACAGGATGTGTTTCTTGGTCTTGCCAATATGTATCACTCCAAATATCCGTTTCCGTTCGCAGATAAGTATAGGTTTCAATAAACTTGTCAGTACGGTAACGCTCGAAATCGCTAATTTCTTCCTCGCCTTCTTTCCCGCACGCAACGAACGATATCACGCACGCACAAAGCATCAAAGCCGTCAACATTGCTACAAAAATTTTCTTCTTCATACTCTTCCCCGGACACAATGTTTATCTTCTTAAACTATAAACACATTTGAATGCCTGTTTGTCCAACCTTAGCAATAAACAAATCATTTTTTTATGCAATCAGGGACGGAGCTAACATTTATTTTTTTATGCATATAAAGCACAATACCTTTTTACGTTTTCACCATAAATATCCACTAAACACTAGCTTTTCAACACAATCCACTCCATAATTTTCTGCAATGGGGACGGAGCAATTTTGCATAATTTAATCATTTTTGCTCCGTCCCCAGTGCAGAAAAACTTTTTTATATCCGAACAAAAAAACTCCGCCGACTGGCGGAGTTCTCATTTCAAGTGGCACGCTCACTTTTGCAGTGACGGTTACTTCATTTTTTCCTGCTTTATCTTTTTGTCGACTACGTGGCGCTTTTCGAGTTCGCCCGTGACGTCCCTCAAAGATATGCCCATTTCAACCATGAGCACCATTACGTGATAAGCAAGGTCGGCGATCTCGAATACCGTTTCTTCCTTGCTGCCGCCTTTACCCGCGACGATGACTTCCGTACTCTCTTCTCCTACCTTCTTCAAAATTTTGTCTATTCCTTTGTCGAAAAGGTAAGTCGTGTACGACCCTTCTTTGGGATTGGTCTTTCTTCCCTTGATAAGCTCGTAAAGAGCGTCGTAAGAAAACTGCTTGTAATCTTCCGACACCCATACGGCGTTGTGGAAACAACTCTCCTCACCCGTGTGGCATGCGGGACCGTCTTTGACGACTTCCACCGTCAACGCGTCCAGGTCGCAGTCCGCAATGATTGCCACGATATGCTGATAGTTGCCGCTCGTTTCGCCTTTGAGCCAAAGCTGTTTGCGCGAACGGCTGTAAAAACAAGTCAGTCCTTTCTGCATGCTGATTGCAAGGCTTTCGCGGTTCATATACGCAAGTGTCAGCACCTCTTTGGTGAAATGGTCCACTACCACCGCGGGTATCAGTCCGTTGCTGTCAAATTTGAGTTCGTCGACGCTAATCATAGTTTATCTCCGTATTTTGTTGTATTAAATCCTGTTTTCGATATTTTTCTTTATGAGCGCAAGCACATTGCGCGCAATCGGAATAAGTCCGATTTTCAGTTTATGCGCATCGGCACGCACTGGTCAGCAAGATATTTTTTCAGTTGTTTGATGTCCACTATTCCCTTATGGAAAATGCCTGCGGCGAGTCCTGCGTCCACGCCTTCTACCTTGCGGAAAAGTTCCGCAAAATGCTCGGCGCACCCCGCGCCGCCGGACGCTATAACGGGTATGTGCACCTTATCGCAAACAGCGGAAAGCATTTCAAGGTCGAATCCGCCGCGCACGCCGTCGGTGTCTATGCTGTTGAGCACAATCTCACCCGCGCCTTCTTCCTGTCCGCGGTACGCCCATTCTACGGCGTCAATCCCGGTAGGCACACGTCCGCCTTTTGAGAACACCTCGAACCGTCCGTCCACGCGCTTTGCGTCGATGGACAGCACTACGCACTGGTTTCCGTATTTCTTTGCGGCTTGCCCCACAATATCGGGGTTTGCGATTGCGCCCGAGTTGACGCTAACCTTGTCCGCGCCGCATTTCAGCACTCTGTCAAAGTCCTCTATGCCGTTTATGCCGCCGCCCACGGTCAGCGGAATGAAAACTTCCGACGCAACCGCCGTCAACGTATCGGCAAACAGTTTTCTGCCCGCGAACGACGCCGTAATGTCGTAAAACACGAGTTCGTCCGCACCCGACTTGTTGTAAAACCGCGCAAGGTCGACGGGGTCGGCTATATCCTGCAACCCTTGAAAGTTGGTGCCTTTCACCACTCTGCCGTCCTTGACGTCAAGGCACGGAATAATTCTTTTGGCTAACATTTTCCCTCCCCGACCGCGGCAAGCGCAACTTCGAGCGGCAGCGCGCCCGAATACATCGCCTTTCCGAGTATTGCTCCGTATATTCCCATTTCTTTCAGCGCTTTGAGTTCGTCCGCACGGGTTATACCGCCCGACGCCACGATTTTCAACCCTTTCAGACCGCTCAACCTATCGTAAGCCTGCAAGTTGGTGCCTGCAAGCATACCGTCACGCGATATGTCCGTATAAATCACACAATCAACGCCCGAGTCACGCAGATATTCGCAGAACTCGAACGAGTTTATGTCAGTTACCGTTTTCCAGCCGTGAATTGCAACTTTGCCGTCCTTGGCGTCTACGCCGACCGCGATTTTGTCCCCGAACTTTTTAACTGCCCTCAACACGAAATCGGGTTGTTCGACAGCCACTGTTCCGAGAATAACTCTGCCCGCGCCCGCTTCGATATACTGTTCTATTCTCTTTTCGTCGCGTATTCCGCCGCCGACTTCGAGAAACATTCCGAGCCTGGACGCAACTTCCGATATGACGCCCGCGTTCACGGGTACGCCCTCCAACGCTCCGTCAAGGTCGACCATATGAATGTTTTTTGCACCGAGTCTGACAAAACTTTCCGCTGTGGCAAAAGGGTTGTCACCGTATACCGTCATTCTGTCGTAGTCGCCTTCGGTAAGTCTTACGACTTTGGCACCGCGCAAATCTATTGCGGGAAACAGCTCCATATTTACCTCCCTTCGGCCGCGCACGTGCCGCACACGCTATCTTTGCAAGCCTTTCTTTCGTCCAAGCCTGTGCTCGTTCCGTTTGCTCCCTTGCCTGCGGCTACGCTGTATTCGTCGCAAAGCTCCCCGAACGCTCTCAGAATGTTAAGCCCCGTGTCCCCGCTTTTTTCGGGGTGGAACTGCGTTCCGAACACGTTTCCCTTTGCCACTACTCCCGTAACGGAAACGCCGTATTCGCTTGTCGCCGCAACGTCATCGTCGCAATCGGTCGCATAATAGGAATGCACGTAGTAAACGTAATCGCCGTTTTTGATATATTTGAAAAGCGGACAGTCTTTCACTATGTCAAGCGAATTCCAGCCCATATGCGGAACTTTCATTCCCGCTGGCAAATCGAAAGGAACGACGTTACCTTTGATAAAACCGAGCCCCTCGTGTTCTCCGTATTCAAAACTTTTGTCAAAGAGCATCTGCATACCGAGACAAATGCCGAGAAAAGGCTTGCCCTTTTGCGCTTCTTCGCGCAAAACTGGTTCAAGTCCCGTTGCGCGCAACTTTTCGCGCGCGTCGCCGAACGCGCCGACACCGGGGAGAATAATCCCGTCCGCCCGTCGTAATACGTCGGCGTCGGAAGTCACCACCGCGTCGAGCCCGATGTATTTCAGCGAGCAAACCAACGAAAAAAGGTTGCCCACTCCGTAATCGACTACCGCTATCATATCACAGAATTCCTTTTGTGGTCGGAAGTTTGTCGGCATTTGCGGCGTCCACCGAGCACGCCTGCGCCACCGCTCTGCCGAAAGCCTTGAAAATGCCTTCGACAATGTGATGTATGTTTGTGCCGTAAAGTTTCTTTATGTGCAACGTGACGTTTGCCGACCTGACGAACGCCGCGAAAAACTCCTGCACGAGTTCGGTGTCAAGGTCGCCCACCTTATATTCGTCGGGGAAAACCACGTCAAAATTGAGATAACTTCTTCCGCTGAAATCGAGAGCGCAAAGAATGAGCGCTTCGTCCATAGGCAGTATCACGTCACCGTAACGGCGAATACCTTTCTTATCGCCGAGCGCCTCGGAAAACGCCTTGCCGAGGCAAATGCCGACGTCTTCCGCGGAATGGTGAAAATCCACTTCCTTGTCTCCGCGGCATACCATATCGAGGTCGAAAGAGCCGTGCCGCGTAAACTGTTCCAGCATATGGTCGAAGAAATGACTTCCCGAAGACACGTTGTACTTTCCTTCGCCGTCGACAACGAGAGTAAGATTGATGTCCGTTTCGGTTGTTTTTCTCACAATTTGCGATTTTCTCATATTCCTTTCTCCTTGATAATCTGTTTGATTGCGTCGGTCAATGCGTCGTTCTGTTCCTTGGAACCCACCGTAATTCTGACGTAGGGTTTCAGGGCTTCGTCACTGAGAAAACGCACCAGTACGCCCTTTTCTTTGAGTGCAAGATACAGTTCCTTGCCGCCGATTTTCGGGTGTGCCGCAAGCACGAAGTTCGCAAGCGACGGCGTGACGTAAAACCCGAGTTCCGCAAGCGTCTTTTTAAGTCTTTCGCGTTCCGCTTTAACCGCGGACGTCGTCATTTCGAAATACTCTTCGTCCGAAACCGCCGCCGCTCCCGCAAGTATGCTAAGTCGGTTGAGATTGTAAGGATTGAAACTGAACTTCATCTTGTTCAAATCCTCGACAATAGCCTCCGACGCTATTGCAAATCCCACTCTGCCGCCCGCAAGCTGTCGCGACTTCGACATAGTCTGAACGACAATCAGGTTGTCGAACTCGTCAAGGAGCCCGAGCGCACTCTCTCCGCCGAAATCGCAATACGCTTCGTCTATTATGACCAAACGGTCTTTATCGGCAGAAAGCAGGGTTTTTATATCGGAAACAGGCAGATAAATTCCGGTTTGCGCGTTGGGATTGGCAATCGTGATATTGTCTTTTATACCCTCGAACGCTTTTACGTCAATCGAGAAATCTTCGCGAAGCGGCACGGAATTGAACTTTATTCCGAATATTTCGCAGAATACGGGATAGAACCCGTAACCGATTTCGGGGCAAACCATCCCCTTGTCCTTTCCGCAAAACGCCTGAAAACAAAATGCCAGAACTTCGTCCGAGCCGTTGCCGACAAACACCTGCGACGGTTTTATGCCTTTGCCTCCGCCCTCGCGCGAAATTCTGTCAAAACGCGTGGCAATCGCGTCAACCAGAACTTTTGCCGTGGGGTCGGAATACAGGTTTAGTTTTGCCACCTCTTCACCGTTCAACGCGGCAAGCACAGCGGGCGACGGAGGGAAAGGCGACTCGTTTGTATTCAGTTTGACATATCTTTTGTCCTGCGGCTGTTCGCCCGGGACGTACGGTTTCATTGCCGCATATCTTTCGTCCAGAAATCTGCTCATTTTCTTCTGGCCTCCGCCGAGCGTGCGTGTGCCGTAAGCCCTTCGCTTTCGGCAAACATAACTATATCGTTTATTGCGCTGTCGATACCTTCCGCAGTATAGCAGATGTACGACGATTTTTTGACAAAATCGTCAACGGACAACGGCGATGAAAACCTTGCGCTGCCGCCCGTCGGCAACGTGTGATTGGGACCTGCATAATAGTCGCCCGCAGCTTCGGGGGTGTTGTGTCCCATAAATATCGACCCCGCGTTTTTCACCATCGGCAAAAGCGCAAACGGGTTTTCGACGCAGAGTTCGAGGTGTTCGGGCGCAATTTCGTTGCTGATTTCGACAACCTTTTCGATACTGTCCGCAACTATGATTTTTCCGCAGTTGTCGATTGACGCGCGGGCTATTTCGCGTCGGGGAAGTTTTTCGAGTTGTATCTCTATCTGCTCTGCCACGTCATTTGCAAGCATTTTGTCGTCTGTTACCAGAACCGCGCTTGCAAGTTTGTCGTGTTCAGCCTGCGAAAGCATATCCGCGGCAACGGTTTCCGCCTTTGCGGAACTGTCGGCAATGACGAGTATTTCGCTGGGACCCGCCACCATATCGATGCCCACAGTGCCGAAAACTTCCTTTTTTGCAAGCGCCACGAAGATGTTGCCGGGACCAGTGATTTTATCCACTCTCGGCACGCTTTCCGTTCCGTACGCAAGAGCCGCAACCGCTCCCGCTCCGCCGATTTTGAATATTCTGTCAACCCCCGCAAGTTTTGCCGCGGCAAGAATTTCGTCGCGGATTTTGCCTTGCTTGTCGGGAGGAGTCGTCATTACGATTTCACCGACTCCCGCGACCTTGGCGGGGATTGCGTTCATAAGCACAGTACTAGGATAACTCGCCGTTCCGCCCGGGACGTAAATTCCGACTTTGGCAATGGGTGTATATTTCTGTCCTAGAATTGTTCCGTCGGGACGTTTCATCTCGAAACCGTCTTTCAACTGCATTGTATGGAACTCGCGAATGTTGTTCGCCGCGCGTTCAAGCATTGCTTTGTACTCGTCCGATACGCGCGCCCACGCGCTTTCCATTTCTTCCTTGGAAACTTCGAGTTCCGCAAGCGCGACTTTGTCGAACTTTTCTGCGTAAAACCTCAGCGCCGCGTCACCCTCTGCACGGACTTTGGCAATAATCTCGCGCACCGCGCCTTCGTATTCACCGTAGTCCTCTATCCTTCTGCTCAAAAAGTCGGAGGCTTGGAGATTTTTTATATCCAATATCTTAATCATAATTTTACCTCACCGAGCCTTTTCACAATCTCGTTGATTTCCTTTTCCTTGAACTTGTACGCAGCCTTGCCTGCAATCAGCCTTGCGCTGACGGGAAAAATTCTCTCGAAAACCTTCAAATGGTTTTCTTTGAGCGTGGTTCCCGTTTCGACTATGTCGACGATTACGTCGGACATACCGAGCAACGGTGCAAGCTCGATTGAGCCGTAAAGTTTGATGACCTCGATTTCGCGGTTGGTGTCCATATAGTACTTGCGCGCGATGTTGGGGAACTTAGTCGCCACAACAACGGGACGGCTGTTGTCTTCTGCATAATCCTCTTTTGCCGCAACGCACATTGTACATTTGCCTATACCAAGGTCGAGAAGTTCGTAAACGTCCGCGCCGCTTTCGAGCAGTATGTCTTTGCCCACAACGCCTATATCCGCCGCGCCGTATTCGACGTAAATGGGGACGTCGGACGGTTTGACGAGAAAATATCTTACGCCGCTTTCGGGATTTTCGAAGACGAGTTTTCTGCTCTCGTCCATAAGTTCGCTTACGGTGTAGCCGCTCCGTTCGAGAAGTTTGTAGGCTTTGTTTCCGAGCCTGCCTTTGGGAAGTGCGATACTTATCATATCATTTCCTCCTTTCTGCCCGAACGAGGGTAATAGGTGTTGAGGTCGCCGAGCGACAGCGCAAAGCCCATGGCACCGATATCTTTACCGATTTTTGCAAGCAATCCGTCGTACCGTCCGCCAGACAGTATGGCTTTCGGCACGCGTTCGACATACCCCTGAAAAATTATACCGTTGTAGTAGTCGATGTCGTTCAACACGCTGAAATCCAATCTGACTTTGTCCTTGAACGGAGTGTCTGCAAACGTGTCGTAAATCTCTCCGAGTTCGCCGACTGCCTTTTCGGTTTCGGCGTTGCCGACAAGGGAGCGCGCAAGTTCGAGTGCGGAAGCAAAATCCGTGTTCCCGCCCGCTAACGCCGCAAGTTTGTTTGCCGACTCGTCGTCTATACCGCCCGCCGCGGACTTTATATCGTGAGCGTTTTTGGAACGCAGACATTCGAGAACGGCTTTCTTTTCCGTCGGGTTCTGAACGCCGCACAGTTCGAGCATTCCCGTAATGAACCCCATATGCGAAACCGCAAATACGAAGTTTTCGTCAATAGCACTCAGTGACTTCACGGCAAGACGGCATATGTCGACCGAAGTCGCGGTGTCCGAACTTCCTATGCATTCCAGCCCCATCTGGTTGATTTCCTTGAACTCCTGCCCGCCTCGTTCCGTGCGATAGACGCTTTCGCGATAATACAGTTTTTCGCATTTGCCGTCGGCAATTCGCGCATTTTTGACAATGCTGAGCGTCACGTCGGGTTTTAATGCCATAAGCTTGCCGCCGAACCCCTGGAAAGTCAAAACGGACTCGCTGCCGAGAAAATTTTTGTTGTCGATATAAAGCGAATACTCCTCGAACTTGCGCATCTTGTAAAGACTGTAGCCGTTGTCTTCATAGAGTTTTCCGAGTTCGAGAAAAGTCCGCTCGTCTTTCGGCAAAGTGCAAGTGTCAATCAACATCTTTGTTTTCCTCCGCTTTCTCTTCGTCCATAAGGGATTTGAGCACCTTGCTGTATCCGCCGCTGCCGTGCTGAATGCACCTTGATACGCGGCTTAACGTCGCGGACGATATATCCGTTTTTTCGATAATGCGGTTGTAGGTATCTCCACCGAGCAAAAGTTGCGCGCATTCGACGCGCTGTTCCATCTTCTCTATCTCCGCGTATGTGCAGAGGTCTTCGAAAAATGCGCGGAACTCGTCTTCCGTTCTGAGCTTGGAGAGTACTTCGAACAATTTCATAGTCATAAAAAACTCCTTGGCAAAATCCGTAAGGATATTTACCTGCATATTATACATTCACGCTTTAAAGTTGTAAAGTGTTTGAATAAAAATTTCTTTAACAATTTAATTCGGTAAAGCAAAAATGAACAAAGTCTAAATTCTGCGCGCGCGACATAATGTAATATGCGAGATATAATGCGAGGTGTAAAATGGCATTTCAGAAAGTTATAATTGTTATGAGCGGGGGCGGAAACACGGGACTTGTAAAACTGTCGGGAAGTTTCGACGGGCTGAACAAGGTCAAATGCGAATGCAGATGCCCGCTCACGGGAACGGAATCCAAACTGTACATAATCGCAGACGAAGTTACAGAAATCACGGTTGACAGTTCGGATAAGACGTTTGAAGTGCCGATTGCGGCAAAATCCGATATTGCGTGTCTGTTGTCGACAGGCGGCAGAACGCTTACGGGAAGTTCGGGCGGACGCGCCGACAGGCGGCAACTCGAAGGCAGAATAGACTTGTATAAACGCGAAAGAAACAAGCAGCTCAAAGAAAAGAAGGACGCCGAACTCCGAGCCCGCGAAAAGGAAAGAAAGGAACGCGAAGCCGCAAAAGAGGCGGCGTATGCAGAAGAAAAAGCGGCAAGGCATGACGACGATATATCGGGAAAAGAACAAATCTCACAAGCCGCAAGCGACCGTTGCAACTCGGAAACAGCGCCTCAAAGGGATATGCGATACGATGTAAACAACGGTTATTCGCGCAGAGCAAACGCATTCGCCGATGCGGATACGGCAAGGACCGCCGACAACTCGTATGTCGGAAGCGTGTTGCAGGACGGCATAAGCTACGACGGCACAAACTTCTATCAGGCAGTCAAACCGCAACTCGATGAAATGTTTGTGCGCTACCCTGCCGAACAAAGGCTGAACTCAATCGTTCCTAACAGCAAATGGGTGCGTATCGACGTCGACGGCGACGATTACTACGTGGTCGGGATACTTTACGATTTGTCGCAACCGACGTTTATTTGTTACGGCATACCGGGTGTCAGAAATGTCGCACCGCCCTCGGAAATCGCGGACGTCAGCGTGTGGCTGCCGCTTGACAACGCGCACCCCGACGGCGCAGGTTTTTGGGTGATATATCAATCCGCGCACAACGGCAAATGCATAAAGTAGTTCAATTTGTAAAAAGGCACGATACCCATAACCGCATTCTGAAATACGGCACTAGGTAACGGCGAACAAAAAAACCGCAATAAACACGACATCTGATTGGAATCGGTCAAAAGACTGGGGCGTAGTATAAAACAATGATATAAAAAATTGTAAAAGACAAACTAAAAAAGCCGCTCAGCGGCTTTTTTCTATTTCGTGGGAAAGTCTCACGTAATCTTCAAGCGAAAGCGCCTCTCCGCGTACCATTGGCGCAAATCCCGCGTTTTCCAGAATTTTAGCGCCGTCGGCTTTGGAAATGCCGAACGCAGATTGCAGGTTGTTTGCAAGCGTTTTGCGGCGCATTGCAAATGCCGCGCGCACAAGTTTCTTGATTGCGGCTATGTTTTCGCCCGCCAGCCTGTCGGGAACCTTGTCAATGCGCACCACCGCGCTGTCGACATTCGGAGCGGGACGGAACATATTGCGATTGACGATGCGCGTGACTTCGACATCTCCAAACATTCTCACGGCAAGCGTTATTGCGGAGTAATCCGCGCTGCCGCATTCGGCACGCAGTCTGTCCGCCACTTCTTTCTGCACCATAACCGTAAGCGAAGTCACGTCCAGCCCGCTTTCAATAAATCTCATAATAAGCGGCGTCGTGATATAGTACGGCAGATTTGCCACCACTCTGAAACTTCCCTGCCCGATAATCTCTTTCAGTTCCTCGTCCGACGTTTTCAGTACGTCGCGGAAAATGACTTCGACGTTGTCAATACCTTGCAGAGAAAGCGACAGTATGCTTTGCAGATTTTTGTCGACTTCGAAAGAATAAACCTTTTTTGCGCGAAGGGCAAGACGTGACGTGAGCGTTCCCGCACCCGTGCCGACTTCGACCACGGTATCGTCCTCGGTAACACCGCTGTCCGTCACGATTGCGTCGAGCAGATTGGTATCGAATATAAAATTCTGTCCCAACGCTTTGTTGAATCGGAACCCCGCGGCTTTTATCAAATCGGCAATATTTCTGTTTTCCATAAATTTCCTTTCGGGTGGAAGTATAATGCGGCGCGGTCTGCGCAAATTAAGAGCGTACCAAAGACAAAAAGTCGAAGTACAAAAGATGCGCGGACGCTCGTCCGCCTGATAAAAGCAGGAGCCGTAAACAAGTTTTCCGTCTTCTGCTTTCATCGCCGACAACGGAGCAATCCGAAGTCATAAAGGGAGTGAACCACGTTCACTCCTTTTCAATTTCAATATTCGTCGTCTTCGTGAACGGTAGCGCGCACGCGGTATTTGGCACCGACGGACTCCGCAACCTTTCTGCACGCTTCGATTTCTTCTTCACCTATACAATCCACAACGCTCATCGCCGTATCTATGCCCGCCTCAACGCACTGCGCGGTGAACTTCAACATAGCGTAAAAGCCCTCTTCGCCGAACTCGCTGTGACAAATGCTCTGATATTTTTCGGCATTGCTTGCGTTCAGCGAAACGGAAATGTGGTCGATAACGGGCGCAAGTATTTCCGCCGCATTGTCGCAACCGTTTATGAGGTTAGCCTGCCCGTTGGTGTTGATACGCGTGACCGCTCCTCTCGATTTCAGATACTTTGCGACTTCGACAAGCACAGGCAAAGCGCAGGTAGGTTCTCCGAACCCGCAGAACACGACTTCGCGGTACACCGACAAATCGCGTTTCGCAAGTTCGCTTATCACCTGCCCCGCAGTCGGGTCCTCGTCCAGCCACAACCCGTTGCCGTTTACTCCGTCCTTGATGTTGCGTATGCAGAAATCGCAACTGTTCGAGCAGTTGTTGGTAAGATTGATGTAAAGGCTGTCTTTGAAATCGTATATTATGTTTTGCATATAATTTTGCACCTTAACGGTGTTTATTCGTCATTTTATTCTTGTAAACAGTCGTTTTGCGTTTTCCGTCGTCAATCTTTCGACTTCAACGCGCTCCAATCTCAGCACTTCGGACATTTTGTCGGCAACGAAGGAAACGTACTTCGGATAGTTCGTTTTGCCACGAAAAGGCACGGGCGTCATATACGGACAATCCGTTTCGACAAGCAGTCTGTCGCGCGGTACAACGGCTAACGACTCGATGTTGTGTTTCGCATTCTTGAAAGTTATCGCACCGCCGAAAGCGAAATATGCGTCAAGTTTGCCGAACACTTTTGCCATTTCGGCAGAGCCCGAATAGCAATGCAACAACACTCCGTGCGTAAGGTAATGCTTGTTGTCGAACAGAATTCTGCGGCAGTCTTCGTACGCGTCACGAACGTGCAAACTCACCGGCAGTCCGCAAGCGTAAGCAAGTTCGAGTTGTTCCGCGAACGCTTTCTGCTGTACTTCGCGCGGGCTCAGGTCATAGTAATAATCCAAGCCTATTTCACCGATAGCCACGACTTTGGGGTCGGTTGCCGCCGTCATAAACTCGTCGTATATCGCCTGCTTCGCAGTCTTTGCGTCGTGAGGGTGAATGCCGAGCGTGCAGTAGACTTTCTCGTGAGTGTCGGCAATCTGTTTTCCGCCGAATGACGACTGATAGTCATACCCTACCGTAACCGCGCATTCCAGCCCGTCACGGTCAAACGAAGCGATGATTTCCTCGGCTTCGCCCGCCAGCCGTTCGTCTGTCAGGTGACAATGAGTGTCTATGAGCATCAGCAGACCTCGCTGCCGCTGGGAACGGATTTTTCGGGCGACACAAGCACCACGTTACCGTCGGTGGTAACAGCACAGAGCAACATACCCTGACTTTCAATGCCGCGGAGTTTTGCGGGTTTGAGGTTGGCGACCACGACAACCTGTTTTCCTACCATTTCTTCGGGCGTGTAGTATTTTGCGATACCACTCACAATCGTACGGACTTCGTCGCCGACCTGTACGCTGAATTTGAGCAGTTTGTCCGCCTTTTCGACTTTCTCTGCGGTGAGAATGTGTCCCACTCTCAAAGACACCTGTTTGAACTGCGCAATATCGATGAGCGTTGCAACGCCTTCGGGTTTATCCTGAGCGGGTGCGGGAGCCGCCGACTGTTCTTTCTGTTTTCTGTCTTCGTACATTTTGTTCACCTTCTCGGTAATTTCCTTGACGTCGAGACGTGCGAAAAGTATTTCGGGTTTGTCGGTCACTTTGGTGCCGTTTTCAAGCAATCCGAATTCGCCGAGCTTGTCGAAAGGACGTTTCTCCGCGCCGAGTTGAGCAATGACTTTGCCCGCCAGCGTAGGCATGAAGCAGTCCAGCATGCTGGAACCGATTATAATGCTTTCGGACAAGTTATAAAGCACCGTTGCAAGTCTGTCGCGCGACGCTTCGTCGCGTGCAAGCACCCAAGGTGCGGTTTCGTCGATATATTTGTTCGCTCTGCGGAATATAGCCATGACTTCCGCAAGCGCGTCTGCAACTCTGTATTCGTCGACTTTCTTGCAGACTTTTGCGTATGCGCCTTTGACCACGGCTTTGAGTTCTTCGTCAACGGGTTCAGCAACTCCTTTATTCTCCACTACTCCGCCGAAATACTTGTTGCTCATTGCGATGGTACGGTTGACAAGATTGCCGTATACGTTTGCAAGCTCGCTGTTGATTGTTTCGGCGACGAGTTCCCAGCTTATGACACCGTCGTTGTCGTAAGGCATAGAAGACAACAGGAAGTATCTAACCGCGTCCACTCCGAAGAAGTCGACAAGGTCGTCGGCGTAAATCACGTTGCCTTTGGATTTGGACATCTTGCCGCCGTCCTGCAACAGCCACGGATGACCGAAAACCTGTTTGGGCAACGGTTCGCCGAGCGCCATAAGGAAAATCGGCCAGTAGATTGTGTGGAAACGCACGATATCTTTTCCGATGACGTGAACGTTTGCCGGCCAATACTTTTTGTAGCGGTCGCTGCTCTTTCCGTCGCAGTCGTATCCGAGTCCCGTGATGTAGTTGGTAAGCGCGTCAAGCCAGACGTAAACCACGTGTTTGGGGTCGGACTTGACGGGAATACCCCAGCTGAACGAAGTACGCGAAACGCAAAGGTCCTGCAAACCGGGTTTGAGGAAGTTGTTGACCATTTCGTTTTTGCGCGACAGCGGAACTATAAAATCGGGGTGTTCGTCGTAATATTTCATAAGGCGGTCGGCGTATTTGCTCATACGGAAGAAATACGCTTCCTCGCTTGCCATCTTGACTTCTCTGCCGCAGTCGGGGCATTTGCCGTCGACAAGCTGGCTTTCCGTCCAGAAGGATTCGCAAGGCGTGCAATACCAACCTTCATAAGAACCTTTGTAAATGTCGCCCTGAGCAAGCAGTTTTTCGAAAATCTTCTGAACCTGCTCTTCGTGATAACCGTCCGTGGTGCGAATGAATTTGTCGTAGGAAGTGTTCATCAAATCCCAGATACGTCTGATGTCTGCGGCGACTCCGTCGACGAATTTCTTGGGAGTAACTTTTGCCGCTTCGGCTTTGAGCTCGATTTTTTCGCCGTGCTCGTCCGTGCCCGTCTGGAACACTACGTCATAACCCTGCGCTCTGCGAAAACGCGCAAGGAAATCCGTCAACACGATTTCGTAAGTGTTGCCGATGTGCGGTTTGCCCGACGTATAAGCGATTGCTGTTGTGATGTAATACTTCTCTGCCATAATACCTCCCGACGTTCCGTGCCGATACGTCCACGGAACGCGCGCGCTTGCGCAATACGGATAACTTTAAGTATTATACAACCTTTACGCGTATTTGTAAACGGATTTCGGGTCGGCGCACGTTCGGGCGCATAGTCGCGGGGAACGTCAAATAAAATATGGTATGAATATCGTGTTCACCGCGCTGACGCTCATATCGTTGGTGCTTATGACGTTCACGTCGCCGTCCGCCGCTCTACCGACGATGATAGAAGGCGTGCGCAACGCCATACTGCTGACTCTCAAACTCACCGCAATATACGCGGTGTGGCTTTCCGTACTGAAAATGATGGAAGCCACTGGACTTGACAAAAAACTGTCGCGCGGACTTCGTCCCGTGATAAAACGGCTGTTCAAAGGCGAAAGCGAAGAAAGCTACAACTACATATCCGTAAATCTTGCGTCAAACATGCTTGGAATGGGCGGCGCAACCACTCCCGCGGGCATAAACGCAATGGCAAGCATGTGCAAAGAAGAAAGCAAAGCAAGCGACAATATGTTGCTGCTGCTCGTCATAAACGCAACTTCGATACAGATTTTTCCCGCAACGGTCATAGCTTTGCGCGCGGCGGCAAACAGTTCAAACGCCGCGTCGGTATTTCTTCCGACGCTCATTGCGACAACCGTGGCAACGCTGATAGGCGTAATCCTCTGCAAACTCTTCTCGCATAAATCCTCCTCGGAAGACAAACGCGTTCTGTCTTCCGCATCCTCTTGCGCCGCAACAGTCGCAACCGCCACTCCCGTCACGACAATACAGCCCGCCGTCCCCGTTAATCCCGCCTGCGGAAAAACTTTTCGAAAACCGCACCGCGCCGCAAAAAGAGCAAGAGCCGCCGAAAACAAAAAAGCCGTCAAAACCTCGAAAGCCGTCCGAACATGACACTTTACATTCTGCCCGCCATACTGATTTTCATGATAGTGTTTTCGCTCGTCAAACGGGTGAAAGTTTACGACTGTTTTCTGGACGGTGCAAAAGAAAGTGTAAGCCTGAGTCTTACGATATTTCCTTATATCGCGGCAATTTTCGTCTGCATAGAACTTTTCCGCGCAAGCGGGCTTGCGGCAAAGGTTTCCGAAGTGCTTGCAGTCCCCATGCGATATCTCGGCATACCGCCCGAAATTTCCGAACTCGTTCTTCTCGTTCCTATGTCCGGAAACGGCGCAATCGCAATGCTTGAAAAGATAATAACCGAGTACGGCGTGGACAGTTACCCCGCAAGATGCGCCGCCACGATAGCGGGCGCGTCAGAGACAATTTTTTACATATCGGCAGTTTATTTCTCAAAATGTAAGGTTAAAAGCCTTCGTTATGCAATTCCCGTCGCTTTGTTCTCGTCGTTCTGCGGCATGGTCGTGGCTTGTGCGCTGTGCAGAATTATGTAGTCAAGATGCGATTATAAAGAGGCACAAAAAAGAAAATCAAATGTAATTCAAAAAAATAGCAAAGCATCAAATATTAATGTATCTTTGGCATATTGAGCCTTCGGCAAATCAAAGTCTCCGCCGCAATGAGCAAAAAGAAAAACGCCGCTTTGCGGCGTTGTTCGTTTCTTTGTCGACTCTTCTTCACTCGTTGATGACGGTGAGAAATTTTGCGGGCTTGCCGCCCATTGCAAGCTGTGCATGCGGATAGGACGGGTCGAAATAAATGCTGTCGCCCGCGCGCAGGAAATATTCCTTGTTGTCGACGATTACGCGCAGTTCACCTTCGAGAACGAAGTTGAACTCCTGCCCGCCGTGAACGACGAGTTCGGGTGCGTCGGTAGGCGCGATGTTCACCAGCATAGGACTCATCGTTTTGTTTTTGAAATCCCCTCCGAGCGACGTGAAAGAATATCCCTCATAACGGTTGATAGAGGGGCCTTTCCCGTCATAGACGACGTTTACCTTGTCCTTGGAAGGCAGAAATCCTTGCAGAACGTACGTGGGCTCCGTGTCCATTATGGCGGCGAATTTGTAAATGAGATTGATCGGGATCTCGTTCTCGCCGTTTTCGTACGCGATGTACTCGTCCTCGTCAATTCCGAGAAGTTCCGCGGTCTTTGCGGTGGAATAGTCCGAGAACGTGCGCAGTTCCTGCAAACGTTTTGAAATTGCTTCGATATCCTTGCTGTGCATTTTTACCTCACAATGCGGCGTTGAGTTTCTTTACCAGTTCGTCTGCGTCGATGCCGTGAACCGCCGCTGCTTCCTCGATGGTTTCGCCGTGCGCAAGCATGCAATGCAGACAATGCATTCCGCTTTCCTGAAGAACGTTTGCGAGTTTATCGGGGTCTCCTTGTTGGAGTGCGTCGATGATGAGCATATCTTTGGTTATCATATAATACCTCCGAAGTTTTTTTTTCTATTATATACCTCTGCCAAAGTTTTGAAAAGAGGCAAAATTACATTTTTCCGCGTCAGAACAATCCGAGGAAATAACAGACAAGCACGCTGATGATTCCGAGCCCCAGAAGCACGGTGAACACGACTTTCGGAATGGATACGGGAGTTTTGCCCGTTGACGCGCCCGTTCTGCCGTTGACGAGGAAAGTATACAACTTTTCGCGGAACTTATACCCGCACACCCACACGGGCAACATTATGTAGTTGAACTTCGTGTCGTTGTAGGACGTGTAAACGTTCAGATAATCCACTCTGTCGTGCTTGTATTGCGCGAGAATAGAACGCCTGAGGTCTTCGTCCATTATGGATTTTGCCGTGGCAAAAGAGTTGTCCAAAGAATCGCTGTACTGCTCTGCCGAAAATCCTGCAATATATTCACGCTTGTACTGTTCCGCCGACTGCAAATCGAATGGCAGGAGTTTGTCCATATCTTTTTGCTCCAACCTGGAACTTGCCTCGACCACAATGTTGGAAAAAGCCTTACCATAGTTTCCTCTGACCGAAAACCATCTGGTACGGACTTCCGTATGAGAATTGCCTTTCGCGTCACGCACGGTGACATAATAATCTTCACCGAGTCGCCCTTCATAGCCGGACGTCGTATTGGACTTGAACACGAAAGACGGTATGTATATCCCCTTGAAATGTTCCGCCTTGAAGTTCTTTTTGAGTTTGGTAGGCGCAAAAATACGCTTTTTAAGCCATTTCTTGCCGTTTTCCAAGGCTTTGCCGCGCGGCAAACAGAAAGGAAGGATTGCGTCGGGTTTCAACCCTTTCAGACGCTCCTTTTTTACGATGTTGGTTGCGCCGCAGAATGGACACTCCGTTGTCGTCGCGAAATTTTCAAGGTCGACGGTCGCGCCGCAGTTCGGGCATTCGTAACTTACAGCACCTGCTTCGACTTCGCCGTCCGCTCGCTCCAACAGAAAGTCGCGGTCGAAAATTATGCGTTTGTCAACAACTTTGGTGCTGTCGCAATATTCGCAATGCAAAGCGCCGAGCGACGGCTCAAACGTCATATCGGCGCCGCAGTTCGGACATTTTACAACAGACAGATTTTCAGATTCCGCCATACGCTGTTATTTGACTTTTGCGCCGCACTCGGGGCAGAACTTGATGCCTGCCTTGAGTTCGGTTCCGCATTTAGGGCATTTCGCTTTCATGGACTCGCCGCACTCGGGACAAAACTTGGCTTTTGCGGAAACGGCGGCACCGCACTTGGGGCAAGTTACACTACCCGCCGCAACGACTTTTTCCCCGCATTCGGGGCAGAACTTCGCGTCGGCGTTCATTTCCGCACCGCATTTTGCGCATTTGGCTTTGGGCGCGGATTTTCCGATGCCGTCAATGCCTTCGGCAAACTGACCCGCCATTCTTGCGCCCATGCCGAGACCTATTCCCGCCGCCGCAAACATTCCGCCTGCACCGGGGTTGCGTGCGGAATCGCGCATTGCCTGCACGGACTCGTACTGTGCATATTCCGTCATCTTGTCGCCGAAAACGCCGAGAGTCGTGCGTTTGTCCATGGCTTTCTCGACGGCTTCGGGCAGTTTGAAGTTGCGAATGACAATCTGGTCGACCGCAAGTCCGAGCTTGCCGAAACGCGCGCAAGCATGGTCACGCGCCGTGTCGCCGAGTTCGAGATAATTCGCCGCAAGGTCGAGCGCGGGAATCTGGCATTCACCGAGCAAGTCGGTAAGTTCGGCGATAATAAGACTTCTCAGATAATCGGTTATGTCGTCCGTTTTGAAAGAATGTATGGTTCCGAAACATTCGCGCATGAAAAGCGCAGGGTCACAAACGTGGAAGCTGTAATCGCCGTGTCCCATTATTCTTATCATGCCGAAATCCTTGTCGCGCATCATAATGGGATTTGCAGTACCCCATTTCATGCCGATGAACTGTTTCAGACTTACATAATAGATATCGGACTTCTTAGGCATATCCCAACCGTATTTCCATGCTCCCAGTTTGGAGAGAATGGGTACGTTTTCGGGGGAAAGCGTCCATGTACCCGCGGTGAATACGTCGGCAATCTGACCCTCCGTCACGAAAATCGCTGCCTGCGATTCTCTGACGACAAGCTGAGAGCCTTTCATAATTTCGTATCTGTCGGGGACGGGAAATTTGTAGACCATGGTAGAGGAATCGGTCTCCGTCCATTCGATAACTTTCAACAGGTTCTTCTTGATGAATCCCATAGTAACCTCCGTTTTAATCCATTATAACACTTTATGACGAAATTTCAATATTTTCACTGGAACAACAACATAAGTACGGGAATTGTAATTATGCAAAGCAATGTCGACAACAGGATATTGTTTGCCGCTGTCTTCTGGTCCGCTCCGTAAAGTTCGGCAAGATTGAGGTTGATTGACGCCGAAGGCATACCCGAAAGTATGACAAGCGCCGTGCGCATCATCTGGTCCATATCAAAAGGCAAAAGAATGACGTACACAAGGAGCGGGAATATCAATATTTTTATCAAAGACGAAATGTAAGCTTTCCAGTCCGTAAACAGGTCTTTTACAGGCGCGACGGCAAAACGCATGCCGAGAATAATCATGCACATAGGCGTCGTCATATCCGCAAGGTAGCCTATTATCTTCGTCAAAGGTGCTGGCAGGCTTTCGAGTGTAACCCCCGCAAAAAACAACGGCAACGCCACACAAAGCGTGATTGTCTGCGGATTGAGAATTGCTTTTTTGAGTTTGATATACTTTTTGTCGCCCGTAAGTACGTAAGAACCTATCGTCCAGCACATAAGGTTCATCGACACGATGTAAACCGCCGAATACGCAATGGCTTCGGGATTCAACGGGAACAGCATCTGCAACACGGGTACACCGAAAAATCCGACGTTGCCGAAAGTTGCGGCAAGCACCATAACACGGTATGCCCTGCCGCGCACCGTGGAAGTTATGAGAGCGTTGAGGTCGGGTTCGTATGTCAAAGTGTGTCCGCCGATGTAACCGTTGTCGATTAACATCGCAGTATCCTCGGGCTTATCGAATTTTTTGCACAGAATAAGCCACAACACGCAGAACAACGCCCCCTGCACGAGCATAGAAACACCGAAAACGATTGCCAGATTTACGGCAAGTTCGGGTGTGAATTTGACTTGCAGGAACGAACGAAGCGACAAAAACGGCTGACAAACGTAAAGCAGTACTGCGGAAAAATACGCAATAGACGACGGTTTGACCACCTTTGCCTTCATGAGAATAAAGCCGGGTATAGCCATTGCCACAAGCAACAGCACATTAATGGCGGTGGTGGAAAAGTCCATACGTCCTCCCAAACGGTTTGATAAGATTATTATAAATACGTTCGGCGGATAAATCAAGCAAGCGAAGCAACTTAATCGCAACTTGCAAGAGGTATGATAACGTTTTCACAAGCCGTACACATATAGCGTTTTTCAAAATAATCACCTTTCTGAAAAGTAGTCAGACACGCGCACCAAACAATCTGACATCCGCAACGAAAAAGAAACGGAGGGCGAATGCCCTCCGTTTTGTTTGACTTGACAGTCGTGATTCACATTACACAGTCACGGTAATAGTGTTGCCTGTAAGCTGGCTTACGGGTACTCCGCCCACGGTGTCGAGCACTCCGCCCGCCGAATCGACTATTGCTCCGATGTAAGCCGTCAGCTTATACTCGACATTTCTGTTGGCAATGGCGGGAATGGTGAAGTTGCTGTCAGGGGATGCAAACGTTACATTGTATTTTGCTGTACTCTGTCCTGCGTTGTACTTTACTTCCGCCGTGCCGTACCAAACAACACTTACGGTAACGCCACCTACCGACACTTTGGTGGGAAGTACGTTGCCCGTTGCGCTGAGGCTGGGTGCGGATTGTGCCGAGATGTCAACTGCTTTGACTTTGAGTTTGACGCTGAGACGCTGTCCGCCGTCAATCTGCATTGTAGCGCGTCCTTCGCCGCCTTTCTTCGCAAGGTCAACAGTAAGGTCAAGCGTGGAAGGCATTGCAACCGCGATGTAGTTGTAGGTCACATTCTTCGGCTCTTGTTCAGGTTCTCCGAAACTACCGTCTTCTTTGGGCATATAAACTTTGAAGTTAACGTTATATCCCTTAGGCAGGTCGTGAGTTGCAACGTTATACGGATCGATTGTGAACTCTTCGTTGGAAACGCCGTCCGCACCGAACGTGAACTTCTGACCGATGTTGCTTCCCTTGGTGCCCGTGATGTCGGTAACGATTACGCGTTGGACAAACATCGGGATAAGCAATTCCTGAGTGCTGCCGTCGGGACCGGTGAGCTGTGCGGTGAGATAAGTCTTACCGCCCATGTAGTTGACCTTCATCGAACTGGTCTTCCAGTTGAGTACGTATCCGTCGGAAGCACCGACAGTATATTCCTGTTCGGTAGGTTCGGTATCGTTGTTGAAAACCACGTTGATGCTGGTGGGAAGACTGTCGCGGAAGTCACTCATGGAGAATTCGTACGGGTCGATTGCGGTTGCCGCACTCATACCTTCCATTCCGACAAGCGTTTCGTTACCGGTTGCTGCAAGAGTTGCATTATGGGACACGACGAATGCCATATCCTTTCTTGCGGTCTGTTTCTTGATGTTGAGCAGATTATCGGTTCCGTCCGCGTTCACGCCTCTCTTGATGTCGATTGCAGAAACGGTAATGGTAACTCTGTACCAGCCGCCTTGATAAGTCATACCGATGTTGGCATAATCGACTGTGACAGCAAGTCCAGCGTATTCACCGCTTACGGTTACCGCAGTACCCGTGGTCGGGAAGTGCTTCGCGTTGAGTACTATACCGCTGAACGGGTCAAAGTTGAATGTCTGCTTTTCAATGTCGAAGTAATTGACGCCGCCGAAGTCGTTGCCGTCTTTGTCGCAGAAGATAATTCTGTTCTGTTCGTCGTCGACTTTGACGAACTTATTTTCTGCACTGGTATCGAAATCGGTTTTACCGAACTTGACAGCTTCGCCCGTAAGAGCTGCATTCTTGATGTTGAGAGGAACGTTGACTGCCGCAACTGCTCCGGTTTCGGTGCCGTTGTCGAGTTTGACGTTCGCAGAAGTGTTTCTGACGCCGCCCGTGTAGGTGTAGGACAACGAAGCATGGTTCCACGAATCGATTGCAATCGTATCGCTTGCCGTATAGACAAACACCATGCAATTTGTGTCTTCGGCTTTTGCAAGGGAATAGGTCTTGGAAGTGTTGTCGTACAGATAGTAGTACGGAGTGAACACGTCTTCCGCGGTCTTGCCGAGCGCCTTGTATGCGGGATTGCTCTTATATTCGGCTTCATATACGTCTTTTGCAACGAACTTGCCGTCGATGTAGTACACGAAGTCGTTGTTGTATTCGCCGTACGCGAAGGGAGTATTTGCGCCGTACACGTCAAACGAATAGCGCAGAGTCACAAGGTCGTCTGCCGCGATCGTCGAGTTGTAACGGTTGATGCGTACGGACTTGAAGGAAACGTCAAGGCTGATTTCGCCGATTACAACGTCGCCCGAAACGATTTCCATTACCGCAGGAGATGCGGACGAAGTCGTGGACGTGAAGTCGGCGGGCAATGCAAACGCTTTGTCATTGCCTTCGACGCCTGCTTTGAATCTGAGCGTGTAGACAACTTCTTCACCGCTTCCCGCAAAGACGAGTTTAACGGACTTCGGAATATCGTTTTCCGCGTTGAATGCAAACGCGTTGTAGTACGCAATCGCGGTAGGCATGCCGGTTTCTCTGCTGTAAGAGATTTCAAGCAACTGACCGTCCTGCTCTTTCGCGTTGGTGTAAGTGCGGATTATGGACGAGAAACGTCTGGTCTCGCTGAGCAACACGTATCCTTCGGGTGCAAGGTCGGAAGAAACGATGATGCGTTCCATAACAAGCAGAGGCAAGGTGAACGCATACTGTGTTCCGCTTTCGTCCGAGAACGTAATTGCGTGTTTGTCGTTGCGGTAGCCTTCCGCAGGCAACGCACTGTCGTTGCCCCATTCGACGCTGCCCCAGTTGACTTTGAGAGTCTTTTCGCTGCCGTCGGACATCTTCACTTCCAGTTCTGCGGGAAGCGCCGAGGTATATGCTGCAAAGCTCTTGTAGAGGAACGGGTCGATGACCATCGCGCGATATTTCGCGTCGACAATCTTGACAACTTCCGAAGTGCTGTTTTCACCGAGCAGATTGTTCACGCCGTCCGAAACGTCCTGATTGTCAGCAAGAGTTACGACGACGGGAACTTCGCTCTGCGTACCGTTTGCGTTCACGGTGACAAGCGCAACGTCTGCCACCGCTTCCGCATCGTATCTGAATCCGTTCCAATCGAAGGACGCCGTCTTTTCTTCACCCGTCACAGGATTGACGACGGTGCCCGAAGTGGGCATAAGTCCGTAGAGTTGAGCGGATGTTCCTATTGTGTATTCGAGGTATCCCGCTTCGCCGGCATACGCTCTGCTGCCGTCCGCGAAGTTGAGAGCGACAGGCTCTTCCGTCACAGGAGGCGCAGGCATAATCGTTGTAGGCGGCTCGGACTCCTCAATCTTGATGTTGACCTGATAGGGCTGTCTGACCTGAACTTTGCCTGTGGTCTGTTCGGGATTTACAAATCCGACAGCGTCAACCATACCGTAAGACGCATTGCCGGAGGTCTTGTCCACACCGCCACGGAATGCCCAGTATTCACCGACATACAACGTCACGGTGACGTCGATACCGCGCCAGTATTCTACCGTACCGTCTGCCGTGGTAATTGCGGCAATAGCATCGGTGACCGCTTTGATTGCGGCATCGTCCCAGACGACGTCAATGTTGGTGAAGGACTTGTTGCTCGTGTATCTGCCGCTCATCTTGTTGAATGTCTGCAGATATTCGACGAAGGTCTTGCCGTTGAGCAGGCTTCCTACGGTGTTGCCCTTGAATACGATGTAATTTTTATCGTTTTCTTTTGTAACTTTCAAAGTCAACGTTTCATCGTTTGCACCAACTCCGTTCATTCGGCTTACGCTGCTGATTGCGTTGCGTTTCACCGTCACGGGATAGCTTCCGTAAGTCTCTGCGGAGTAACCCCATTGATATGTGAAGCCGACATTCAGAGTGTCGTTGCCGCTGTTGCCGTCAACGTCGTATGCACCGTCCCAACCGTACTTGAACGTTTCGGTATCCCAGGTAATCACACCGACAGGGAAGTTTCTGCCGCTGGGCAACTTGTTGACGTCGAGCACCTGATAAGTCATGCCCGTTGCGGTATCGGTGAAGGTTTCACCCGTAAGTCCTGCCACAAACGCGGGATACAGTACGTATGTTCCGCCGTGGACATTGGTCAGCAGATTGCCTTCCGCGTCTTTTTCGGTGATGGTTTCATACTTGCCGTCCGAAAGTTTGAGGACTGCGAGCAACTTGTTACCTTGTTCATCGGTAAGCTGTGTGCCGAAAGTACGGGTTCCGCCGGTCAGGAATCTGATTCTGACAAGGTCGGGCAACTCGACTTTGCTTTCGCTGCTCATGTCGACTTCGATCTTGGACTGAGTGTAAGTCTTGCCGTCAGAAGTCGTATATCCGTAGATGTTGCTGAGGCCGAAGTCGTTGGTGATGTACACGGGTATTGCCGCAACTACAACGTTGAGCGCATATCCGTAGACATAACCCGCAAGTCTCTTGCCGTCTTCGTCCTCGACAGCCGCCGCCGTAAGGTCAACGGAAGAAGCGTCCCAAACGATTGTCGTACCGCCCGTGTAATCGTAGCCGCTGCCGCCAACGCTGTTCATACCGTTTGCAAAGGTAACGTTTGCGGTGAGAGGCAACACTTCGGACAATCCTTTACCGTTGAGGGTTATGGACTGTGTCGCACCCGTGTTGAACGTAATCTGTCCTTCACGTGTAGCAGGGTCGGTAATGTCTATTCTGGTGTTGTCACCTATCTTATTGTTGTTATTTATGATTTCCGCAGTGTCACCTTCCGTGAATCCGAGTATTCCGCTGCCGGAAGTATCCTGACCGAGCAAGGAACGAGGATTGATGGTGAGCACCATGGTTTCCGCATAGCTGTTGAGGTTGTTTGCGCCGTTTGCGTTGTTGATGTTGTTAGTAACGTATTTGCCGCCCTGTTCGGTCTTGGCAACGTTGATCATCAGTTCTATTGCCTGAATACCGGGCGAAACGTTTCCGCTTACGCCATAGTCGGATGCATCGGGTGCAAAGTCTATGTAGATGTTTGCAGACGGATTGGGAACGTTCGCGTCATAGCTTGCGAAAGGTATAGGCAGGAGCGAACCGATAAGTATACCGATGTTACCTACGCTATCACCTGCAATCGTCATTGCCGCGCCAACCAAGCTTTCGCTGACGGGAAGCAAACCACCATACAAGACCCACTGCAACAATGCTACGGGAAGTCCCTGTACATAAGGCTTGATAAGTTCGACTTTTTCCTGAGTCGTAGCCTTCTTGCCTACCTCTTCAATCAATCCCTTGATGTTGTTGGAATAAGGCAATACAGCATAATCTCTGAGCGGATCTTCCCAAACGAGAGACGAAGAGTAATACCAATATCCGTAGTTGTAATCCGTCATCTTCGCAGGATCGGGGAAGAAGAACGAGTCCGCATTTCTGCTGTCGGTGAATTCCTGAATGAGTCCCAACACGATTGTGTAAACCATTATCAGGAGTTCGTTGAACGCATCTTTACCGAATTCTATCTTGACAGACAGATATTTGCTGGAGTCGGTCAACTGGTTCTGTGCCTTTGTTCCGCTGAGGTAAGGTTGATATCCGTTGCTGTTGAACAGATTGAGGTCGATACTCTGGATAAGTCCGTCGAGCTTGGGCTCATAACTGCTGCCGAGCGACAACGCAGAAGTTTTTGCCGTGCCTTCGGAATCGTCGCTTGCAGTCACCGCACCGGGATAATCGGGACGTGTGGACGTGCCGGGATAAGACCATTCGTTGCTGTCCGCATCGGTGTATGCAAAATTGAACAGATTGCTGCCCGTGCCGGCAAGCGATGCCGCATCGATAGTGTCGCCCAAAATAGTTTTGAGAAGACTGTCTACAGTTCCGTTGCCGACACTCAAATTTTGTATCAGCAAATTGTTGTTACCGAAGTGAATATTCGCCGTAAACGGAGTGTTCGCTCCGCCGGGACCTCTGTCGGGATGTTTAACCGCAAGATCAAGGACAAGACGGAAAGGCGCGGGATTCGTTCCGCTTATTGCGTCCGCTCTTCTGTTACCTATAAGCGTTACCGAGCTTGCACCGGTGTTACCGTATTTCGCTGCTCTGAGTCGAGCACCGGAAGTTTCAGCGGTAAGGCTTATGAATGTCGCGTTTTTCTCAATGGTGATGCCGAGCGAAGGTGCAATACCGTCGATGACATTCTGAATCAACGTCATCAGCCCTGCAGTCTTGGAGTAAGTAATGCCACTGTAACCGATTGAAACTTCACCGACAATGCTTTCAACATCGACTTGCTTGTCGAGAGATATGCCTATATCGCTTATTGCAAGTTGCAGACCTGTCGAAGCTTCGTCGAGAATGCCTTCAAGCGAAATAGAGGAAATACCGTTATCGCTGAAAGCAAGGTTGAACGCAAGTTTCTGAATGCTGGGCAGTTCGATAGGCAGTTCGGGCAACAAACCGAATATGGTGTTGATGAGTGCTGCATCAAGTTCGAGACCGATGGAGCCTTCCGCGATGTTAATCGCCACGGAAACACTGTCATTGTCCGCCTGAGATTCACCCGCTGAAGATTCGGCGTCATCCGCAGACGTACCCGCATCCGCACTCACGGCATTTTCGTCGAATGCTTTGCCGATGTTTGCACCGAGCAATCCGGTTATACCTTGGAACTTAATCTTGCCAAGACCGAGGCCGCTTGCATCGATGTAAATTGCATCGGAGAACACGGTGCCGTTGGTACCGAGTGTGTAGATGTTGCCTTCTTTTTCCAGTCTGGAAGAACCGAGATAGTAAACAGTCAGGAACTGGCTGTTGAAGGGTTCGCCGAGACGGATTTCGAGTTTGAGGTCACTGAACAGTATACCGCCGATACCGAATGCCACGATGGAGCCGAGGTCAATGTCCGCCGCAATATCGATGATCAGATTGACGTCGTTTTCGGCAAACGTTACGTTCACCTTCGGGTCGAACTTGTAAAGTGCGACCGCGTCGGAGATTTCGCCCTTGTATTCGGTGTAGCTTCCGAGGTCATCGGGAGTTTCCGTCGTATACAGTATTCCACCCTTGTCCTTCCACGCCTGTGCGTCCGCAGTGGAAAGTTTGGTGTAGTAAGACTGTAATCCCTGACTGAACAGTCCGAGCATTGTTTCGTCAAGCGCACCGAGGAGCAGGTTGGTGATTGTTCTGATACCCCAGCCCGCGAGCGAATTGTCATAATCCGTGTCGCCGGGTTTGAGACCTTCGGAAGTCATGCTGACTTCGACGAAAGCATTTGCACTGAGATAGAAGTTTTCGGCAATATTGCCGGTTGTCGCATTGTAAACCTCGCTGAACTTGGACGTATCGAGATTGATTCTGCCTGCTTCGGTTCCAAATACGGGTTCGGTGCCGAGCGTCAGAGTGTTGATGTCGATAGCACCCATAAAGCCTTCCGCGAACTTGGCGTTGATACTGAGTTTTGCACCGTCTGCCTTGTCGCCGTGCGCGGAAATCATAATGTCACCGAAATCGGGCAATACAAAGTCGAGGTTAAGGTCGGGGTTCTCTTCACCGATCTTCGCAACGATTGCGTTGATGACCATTGCGGTAAGTTGCAGCGAGAAGTATCCGGGATTGATGAGCACGCCGAGATATGCATAATCATGCAAAGTCATTCCGAGCGCGTCTTCAATGGTTGCAGTGACGGCTTCTGCCGCGGAAGAACCGCCGATACCTGCCGACGCAAGCAGTCCGCCGAGTTTGTCGGCAAGCAACTGATTGAGTCCGAGGTTGGTTATGGACACCATAACACCGTCGCCGAGTATACCGGAGAGGTCGATGTAAACGCTGTCGTCTTTAAGGTAGACCGCAAGCAACGTGTTGCCGAGTTCACCCGCTTTTTCGCCTTCGGTCTGATAACGGTTGACAACCAACGCAACTTCGAGCGAGAAGGTCGCAAGATCGATATACGCATCAAGTTTTGCGTTGAGATAAGGATTATCCTTGTCACCGAGCGCACCGACAATATTGATAACGAGTTCGTTGTTTGCAAGCGGCGAACCCGACGGAATCTTCTTGAGTATCAAGTCAAGCAGTTCGCTGAGGTCGACGGCTTCGCCCGCTTCGCCGAAGAACGAAACGTCAATGTTCGTGCTGAGACGCAGTTTTGCGTCCGTTACGGACTTGAAGTCTTCGGGATTGAGACCCGCCGTTGCCTGCATGTTGCCCGTGAACTCTTCGTTGATACGGATACCGAGGTCGCCGATTTCGATTGCAACGTTGAGGTCGCCGAGTTTGATGTACTCGCCCTTGATGTATTCGGGATGCAACGTGTAACGTTTTTCATCGTTGGCACCGTAAGTGTAAGTTTCATCAGTTCTGCGCATGAGCAGTTCGATTGCCGCAACGAGCATCTTGTCGCCCGCAGCGTACGTCACGAATTCCGCTTCGCTTATACCCTGATAATCCTTGAGTTCCTGAGGAATATCACCGTACAGGCCGTTTACATCGACAGCCCAGATATTATCTTTGTCTGCATATGCATTTTCTTCTTTGACAAATACGGGTTTGCCGTTCTCGATAGTGAGGTTATAACGGTCACCGAGCCAAATGGTTTCGCTGGACGCATACGCTGCAAGAGCGTATTCGGAAGTCGAAACTATGACTTTGTCGCCGTTTTCGGAATTGAGTTTATAACCGGTTTCCGCATCGCCGCTGACTTTGAGGTTTTTACCTTTGAGATATGCGGACACATCGCCGATTCCGTACAGGTCGGTCGCAAGGTATCTGTCGGGATTTGTCTCAATGTCTTCCACGTCGATGACGCTGTCCATACCGCTCATAACGCCGAGCTGTATCTGAATGGAAGGCGCGCCGCCGAAGAGAATGTTGATACCGCTCGTATCGGAAGCACTGGTAACCTTGATATTGGGAAGGAAACTCAAGCTGTCCTTATCGAAGTCGGGCAGGAAGTTGTCGATGATGTTTGCAAGCAAATCTTCGGTAAGGCCTACGCTCAGCATATCGTTGGCGAACAGCAACTGACCGAGAATGAGGTCGAGCACGCCCCAGACCGCTTCGGGAAGAATACCGGTATTGGCGTCGCCGATATCGATGGTTATATCGTTGTCGGCTCCGACAATGGGTTCGTCAGCGGTTTCCGCGTCTGCGGTGAGGTCCTGAGTGCTCTCTTTGCTTCCGAGAGATGCAAGCAGAGACGCAAGAGGCAGACCTTCGAGTTTGAGTTTCTGACCGAGGAAGTCGCCCATTACGCTGTCGCCGGTCTGAATGAACTGACCGAGGAGGTTGCCCTGGATGTAGACGTTTGCGTTGACATCTTCGTCGAGTTCGAGCCAGATACGGAGAGGTTCATCCGCAATGGTTATTTCGTCGTCGCCGTGATAGTTGGTGCGATAGAAGAACTCGATGTACGCCTTGGTACCGGCAAGCAAAGGCAGAATGCCGTCGATTGTGATACCGCCGCCGCTCGTGAGTTCGGGAAGCGCCTTGAGCAACGCACCTGCGTTGACTTGCAACGCAACGTTGAGGGTGCCGCCGATATAGCTCATGAATTCAGCCTGGTTTCTCGCAAGAGAAGCAAGTATGAACTTGAGATAATCGTTGGAACCGTCTTTGAGCGTCATAAGTCTGCTCATCTGCTCTGTCCAGTTGATGATATCGCCGAAGCTGAGGTCGATATTGAGGCTGAACGAGAGTTCGAGGGTTTCGATACCGCTGTTTGCAAGCATATCGAGAATGTCGAGTTGTTCGCCTGCAAGCAGTGCGCCAAGGTCGAGGCTGAGCAGTTGCTGATAATCGCTGAATACGGTGTACGCCTTATGGACGCCGTTTGCGTCTTTGACATAGGTGCTCTTTGCGGAGTTGTCTTCAACATAAAGTTTCGCAAATCCGTCGGAAGGAACAACCGTTTGTTTTCCTTCGTCCCACTTGTAAGCAAGTGCGTTCGCGCTGTATTCGCCTCTGACATAAGGCTTCATCTCGGTTCTTCCGGTTGCATAGTAGTACTGGAAGTAGTAGAGAGAGCTGCCGCCGCCGTTGTAGTATTCGTTGACTTCTTCCGCGGTGTTGAGGACTTTGTAACCGTCGGGAACGAGCGCGTAACGTTCGCTCTGTGCATATGCACCGTCACCGTTCAGGCTGCTCTGTTTGAGCATCTTGTACTCAGTTGCCGTATTCTTGACGTAGTTGCCGCCTTTCTGCTTGACATAACCCTTTTCGGTGCCGTCCTTGACGTAGTCACCTTCGCCGTCTTCGACTTTGGTGAACATTCCGTAATAGAAGATGTAGTCCTTGGAACCGGACGCAAGTCTCTGTTCGTCAAGTTCCTTGAATTCTTCTTCACTGCCGAAATCAATCTGCATACCCTTGGTCTTGTCTTCGTTGTTGAAGAGATTGAGAGTGATGCCAAGGTCGAGGAGACCGACGTCGCCGCTTTCGTCGAAGAGCGTGGCTCCGATGGTCAGGTTGTAAGGAGCAAGGTCAATCTGAGCATTGAGAACGATGTTGGGAAGCATTTCCTCAATCGTCGCACCTGCGTTGGGAGCGATCATGTTGACGATGAGCTTGAGGAAGCCCGCGCTTGCCTTCAATGCCAGAGAACGGGTGTAGAAGTTGAGGAGTGCGTATGCACCGTTGGGGTTGCCGACGTTGACAGACGCAGAGCTTTCGGCATCGCCTGCCGCAACGGCTTCTGCCGCACCGCCGCCGAGACCGCCGAGAATTGAACCGATGTCGAGTTTATCGGCAAGCAGATCTTCGATGGAGTATGCGGAGAGGTCGACCTTGAATTTCGCGCCGCTGCCGAGCAACCATGTGAGGTCTGCATAAAGTGCCGCGTCGCTGTCGAGGTCGTTCATGTAGTACAGACCGAGTATGTGCGTGAGCGAACCGTCAGTCTGTTCTCTGCGCCATGCGTCGACGGCAAGGTTCATCTTCTTGACGTACAGCGAAGTAATGGTGTCGTCGTCGGAGTAATCGATGGTAACGTTGACTTTGATTTCGAACAGAATTTCCGCCGAGTAATCGTCCGCAACGTTGATTTGTGCTTCGAGGTCGCCGAAGATTGCGCCGAGAACGTCTTTTATTGCCGCGGTATCCGCAGTATAACGGTAATATTTACCGCCCGCCTGCTGGACATAGTGACCGTCGACAAGCGCGTATGCGTTCTTGTCTTTTCTCTGGTCGAACGCGCCATACTTGGTTTCGTTGGCTCTCCATTCGGCTTCGGTCATGTAAAGCGAGTATTTGCCGAGGAAGATGCTGCCTCTCAAAGTAAGGCTGATTGCGTAGAGCTGGTCGGTGTCGACGTACTTGATGTGTTCGCTGCCGTAGACGTCTTTGCCTTCGAGGCTGCCGCCGCCGCTGGTGTAGGTGTTGACGGACACGAACTTGTCGCCGTCGCGGACAAAGGATACGTCACCCTTGTTGTATTTTGCCGCGCCTTCGATGCTGCCGCTGCCGTATCTTTCGATATATTCGGCTTCGCTTACGAATTCACCGTTTGCGGTGTCGAGATAAAGTTCCTCTTCGAGTGCGCTGTAATCGATGGTGTTGTTGTAGTTGACGAAATAGTCGGGGCGGGAAATGAGGCTTTCCGCATTGCTGCGCGTGTAGTTGCCTTTACCTTCGCCGACATATGCGTACTTGGTACGTACGACGTCACCGCGATAGACCAAGTCTTTCTTGATTTGGACGTACATCTTGAAGCCTTCGTCAACGACGTCTGCGAGCACGAAGTAAACTTTGTCATATGCACCGCCGTTGGTGAAGTCGGTCATTGCTTCGGAGTTGACGAGCGAATACTTGCCGTTTTCGTACTTGTAGAGGTTATCTTTGGTGATTTCGTAGTAATGACCTCTGTAGTAGAGATAACGTGCTTCGGTCGCGCTGTAAGTTCCGTCGGGCGAATAGGTAAGCTCGTCGGCTACCTTGACATAGTCGCCGTTGTTTTCACCGACTTCGGAGTAGATATACTCTTCGCCGGCCGTATCGGGAAGCTGAATGCCGAGACCGATCTTGTATTCCCACAGCCAGATGTTGGCTTCGATTACGGGTTTCTTGTCTTCGGTGACGTAAATTGCATATACGCCCGCAGTATTTTCGGTAAGATTGATATACGTAACTTCGCCGGTTTCTTCTGCAACTTGTTTTTCAAAGAATACGTAAGTACCGTTGTCGTTGCGTGCCGCTCTTATCCAATCCGTTCTGGTTGCGGTGGCTACGGACACATATTCGCCGTTGACGTCGAGATAAAGTTCAATAGGCAGGATATCGTAATAATCTTTTCCGTGCTGTTGTTCGTATTCGGTTTTCTGCGTTTCGGTCATTTCGGAACGCAAACGATATTCGCGGCTTGCTCTGTCAAGCCAGTACAGTCCGTTTTCGTTTGCTTCGACGCGGAAACGGGAATTGGTGTAGTTGAGCTGTTCGGGAGTCGCCTTATCTGCCGCAACAAAACGATAGTTGTTGAAGTCGGTATTGATGGTGATATACGACATGTTGTTCTGTGTACCGAGATCGATTTCTTCACCCGTGAGCAACAGAAGGAGCTGATTGATGAGGTCGGCGTTGGCGAGCACCTGAATATAGGAGGACGTTATTCTCATGCCGTAGAGGAACGCGGAGATATATCCCGCGATTTCCGCACTGATAAGAGGCAGTTCGAGATTGAGTCCCGTATCGATGGAAGGCAGACCGTTTTCGCCGTCGGCAGTGACCGCTTCACTTGCTGCAGAGCCGCCTTCGACTTGTCCCATAAGGTCGTCGATGAGATTTTGCAGTTCGGAGAGCTTGATTTGAATACCGGGCTGACCGAAGTAGCTGAGGTCGACAAACAAACCGTTGTTCTCTTCGCCTTCTTTACCGCTGATGAGGTAAACGCCGAGAATGTTGTGCGCCGCGTTGTCTTCGGGGTCATAAGTCACGATTTCGACGGACGCATTGATATAGTCGAGCATCATTTCGAGTCCGAGTGCGTCGCTCTGAATGATTGCGACGAGAACCTGAATGAAGCTGACAAGGTCGAATTCGTCGGGAATTACGAGGTTGGGAACGTTTGCGCCGAGTTCGCGCATTCTGTTCATGAACTCGCCGAGTTTGAATTCGAGTGCTATGACAAGGTCGATGTTACGCAGTACGTCGCCGCCGGCATTGGATTCGGAGTTGATGACCGCTTTGAGTTCCTGACTGATGTCGGGGAACAGGTATTCGAGCAACGGAGTGAGGTCGATTTCGCTGTCATGGTCAAAGAGCAGGTCGAGCGAAATGGTTTCACTGAGTTTGACCGTGTCTACGTTGTTGAAGTTCTTGTATTCCTTAATCTCGTCCGAGGTCAACGAATATTCGTGCTGAGATTCGAAGTAAACGTTGATATTGTTGACGCTGAGATTGAGGTTCATTTCCATATCGTAAGGAACCGTGTTCGCATCGGGACCTTTACGGTATGCGTAGATAATATCGCCGCTTGCAAGGTCGGTTTCAGTTTCGCCGTTGACATAAACGAGTTTCTTGCCGTCGGCTCCGTCGGAAACGACTTTGACGTCGTATCTTGCAAACGCAATATTTTCACCGCTCAGTTTGTCGGAAGTGCCCATCTCGCGGAATTCTTCGCCGTCCATGGTGAAGGAACCGTCCGCAGCCTGTTTGAAGACGTAATATTTGCTGCCCGCGGCTATTCCGCTTTCGATTGCGCCGACACTCTGGTCGGGAGCTTCGAAGTAACGGTCACCCTGCAATGCAAGGTATGCACCGATGTCGACACTTACGCCGTCGCGCATATCGAATTTGACTTCGAGAGAACCGAGCAGATCGTCGTAAATGAGGTCTTCCAACGTGTTGTCACCGAGCTTGATGATTTGCAGCAGATAACGCATGACCGCGTTGCCGACGCTGAGGGACAGCATTCTGTTGCTGATGAGAAGCTGTGCGACTTTTTCTTCGACGGTGAGGTCGGAAACTTCGCTTGCGGGAGCGTCTTCGGCTGCAACCGCTTCGGACGCGGAAGGAATTTCGACGTCGTCGTAAATGGAACCGTCGAGAATGTCACCGAGCAGTTGGTCGAGATATTCGGAAATTGCGGTGAGCGGTACCGCGACCTTCGGTAAGTTGAAGAAAGAGAGGTCGAGATACAGCATATCGCACATGTAGTATGCGGCAATCCATTCGACTTCCGCACCCGCTTCCGAGGACAGGTTGACAAGGCTTATCGAAATTTCGGAATTTGCGATGTCGAACATGTCGAGCATAACCGACAGGTCGAGACGCATATGCGCGGAAGAATAACCCTTGGAAGTCTCGGGCATTTCGATTCTTACGTCGCCGATGTCGCCGAGTATGGGTTTGAGCATTTCGCCGATGTTGATCGCACCTTCGGTGATTCCGAGTTCGAATTCAACGGACATACCGACTGTTATGACGGAATCGTAGAAAGGCAGGAGAGGAACGTCTTTCTCGGGGGCGTTCTTATCCTTACCGTCGAGTATGTACTGAGGAATGAGCTGGTTGTCGCCGAATTCGAGGTTGAGTCCGCCGAGTTTGAGTCCGAGGTCGATTGCGCCTACGTTGAGGTTGAGACCGATGTAGAACTCTTTGATATTGGTGTTCGGGTCGTAGACGCGGTAAAGCGTGCCTTTGTTGTCCTGAACGTAACCGTACAGTCTTACGTAACGGATATTTTCAATCTGTCTGTACTGGTTGAGGTACTTGACAAAGTACGTCTTGTCCGCTTCGACGGAAGTTGCGATTTCGTAATTTCCGCTTTCAGCGTTGTAGGTGTACATCACGTAGTTATCCGCACGCAGATAGAAACCTTGTTCGGTTTCGGTATCGGTAAGTTTGATGTAATCGCCCTCGACTCCGTATTCTGCCGCGTCAACGAATTTTTCGGTTCCGTAGTAGGTATAACGGTGTCCGAGAGGATATTCTTCTTCCGTCGCACCTTCGGGCAGCTGCACGTAATTGTTTCTGCCGAGGTCGAGGTCGAGACTGATTTGCAGAGTGTCGAAGATTTCCGCAATGTCGCCAAGGTCGGGAACGAGAGTTGCAAGCACAAGACTTACGATGGTCTTGGTGATGACGACCTGTGCGAGCGTGTTGGAGTAAATGAGCGACAGCATTGCGTTTCTGCCCTCTTCGACTTCGGGTTCGCCGTTGGTGTCTGCGGAAGTTGCAGCAACTGCGGAACCTGCGCCCTGATTACCGGTGCTCTGACCGAGTTTTGCGGCTTCGAGGACAAAGTCGAGGAAGTTGGGAACGTAAGAATAGTTGTCGACGATGTCAAACACGTCCTTACCGTCAAGGTACAGCGTACCGCGGTAGAGATAGATACCGCCGACTACGATTTCGTCGCCGTTTTCGTCGTATTTAACGTTACCCTGTTCGTCGAGTTCGATGAGTTCGAGTGCGAATTCGATGGAATCGAGGTCGCTTTCTGCAAGGAACGCGTCAAAATCGGGCTTGCTGCCGAGCAACGCGGAGATGTTGAGTTTTGCAAGGTCGGCAGACACGGAAAGACGGAAACCTACGCCGTCGTTGAACGCGCTGTCGGTCTTGAGTTCGAGAACGAGGTCTTCAATCCAGGAGCTGAGCAACGAACCGAGGTTGTAGGATTCGGACGCAGTGGAATTGAAGTACAGGATACCGCCGAGGCTGAACGTGATTCTCTGACCCGTGAACTGCGAAATGTCGTAGTCTTCAAAGCCTTCCGCACCCGCAATCGCGCAAATGCTGTAAATGTATTGCGTTACGTCAACGTAGCCTTCTTTGTCGGTAGCGGGAACAACTTCTTTGTCAGACGTTGCAACGTCAATCTGAATGCCGGTTTCGGTTTCGAGTTTGAGTTCGAAACCGGTGTTGGCCTTAGCTCTGACGCCAAGTGCTATACCGCCGTCTTTGAGATCAAGATAAAGTTCGCTTCCTTCGGCGAGTTCGAAGCCGTCAAGGTCGACTTCCGTACCCGTGATAAGTCCGAGGAGCGCGGAAAGCATATTGCTGTTGAACAGAACCGCAATGCCGAGACCGCTTTCAAGCACGTTGTAGGAATCTTCTCCCTCAACGACCATACCCGCTCTGAGAACGAGTTTTCTGATGAGAGCGTCGATGATGCCGGTAATCGTTCCGATATCCACGCCTTCTTCCGCAGGCTGATCGGAAGTTTCGTCCGCCGTGGTGGCGTCGCCGCCCGTTGCGGGGGTCGTGTCAAACGCGCCTACTCTGTCAAGCAGGTCAATGAGGTCGAATTTGATTCTGGGACCGCCGAGCGTGTCGAGGTCGAGATAGAGGTCGCCTTCGGCAAGATACACCGCGACGTCGGCAGCAGCGGACGTTTCGGGATTGAAGATAATCTGAATGCCGACCTGCAACGCGTTTTCAAGTACGTTTCTGAGATCGATCTCGGGTGTTTCAAAGTTGCCGCCGAAGATTTCGTCGATGCCGAGCGCTTTGAGGTCGAGCGCACCGAAGATTTTGACCTGGAAGTTATCGTCAATCGGATCGTCGAGGGCAAGGTCAAGACCGAGCGATGCGACGAGCGCATCGATAAGTCCCTGCAAATCACCTGCGTTGAGTCCGCCGAGTGCTTCTTCGATTGCAGGCATCTTGAGGATTACGTCAATGATATCCGAAAGGTCCATGGGCTTGCGCACATAGAGACCCTTGGGGTTCTGAACATAACTGCCGTCGCCGACCGGGATATAACGTTCGCTGGAAGGATAACGCGCCGCTTCTTCTTCGCTAAGCAACTGATAGGTTGCGCTTGCGGAGTAAGACACGGAAACGTCAAGGTCGAAACGAACCACGGAACTGCCCGCGTAGCTGTTGAATTCTTCGCCCTTAATCGCGTCTATTCTGTCGGTTACGTTGGTGCTTGCGTCAAGAGCGAGTTTGGGGCTGTTGATTGCAAGACCGAGAGACGCAAAACCTATATCGGCTTTGAGGCTGATGGAAGGTTTGGAGAAGTCCACGTCGAGGTTGGCTTCGGGGTTGAGTTGTTCGATGATGTGAGTGATTTCGTCAGCCTGATCGCCTGCCACCGCTTCGATGAAAGCTTTGAGCAGTTCCTGAGTAATGATAAGGCTGATATGGTTTTCACTGAGGTTAAACAGAACGTCGAGGGATTCCTGCGTGCCGTCGTTGTCTGCAGCACTTACGGCTTCAGCCGCACCGCCCGCTTCGCCGCCTGCGGAAACACCCGCGAGGAATTCTGCGAGTTTTTCGGTGATAATCTGTGCAAACGCGGTGTTTTCGAACGTGAAGGAGTTTTCAAACAACACGCCTTTTACCCAAATCTGCGAACCTCTGAGATATACGCCCAGTATTTGTTCGCCGTCTGCGGAGTTCTTGTCGGTGAGTTCGAGCACGATTTCCGTAGCGGAAGCGTCCTTGAGGTTGATATTCGCGCCGACGTAGAGATTTACGCCAATAACGAGGTCGGCGGGAATTTCAAGACCGAGCGAAAGTTCGAGGTTTGCAATGATTGCGGACAGCAAATCGCCGATTGCGAGTTCGCCGTTCTCAAACGCCGTGGTATTTTTGAGCGCGACTTCGAGGTCGATGTCGGTCTCAACGGACAGCACTTCGAGGTTGTCGTAAATGCTCTGATAATCTTCGGGTCTGAAACCGTCGGGAGTGACCACGTTACCTTCGCCGAACGCGACTCTGAGTCCGCCGAGGGAAAGCGCAACCGTGAAGGGATCTATTCCGAGGGACACTTCAATGCCAAAGGATTCGTCTTCACCGCCGAAGTACAGCGCGAGGAAGCTGTTTTCGGGGTTGAGTTGCACGAAGTTGTCGGGATCGATGTTGTAAACGGGGTTGCCCGCTTCGTCGGTAAGGAAGGTATTGAGAATGAACGTCAGGAACTGTGCGCCGAGGTTAATCTTCGCAGACGTATCATCTACATAAATACCATATATAGCATTACCGATAATATTCTTTATAATATCGAGAACGCCGCCGTTGTCTGCCGCAGGTTCTTCGGTACCGTCGGCGGTGGTAACGGCTTCGTTGCCGCCCTCTTCGGTGCCGCCGCCGAGGCCTGCGAGCAACGCGTTGAGGTCGAGGTTGGGAATTGCAAGTTTGACGCCGTCGATGATGCCGCCTTCGTCGGAGCCGACGTAAAGCGTGCTTGTGCCGTTTTCACCCGCGAGCAGGTAAACGGACAGAATTGCCGAGCGCACGCCTTCGGTGTTGGTAGTGAACACTTCGAGCGCGATGTCGGAATGCGACAGCAGATAGTTGACGTCCGCAAGGTTTGCGGGGTTGAAACGTATATTCGCAGACAGACGGAAGTCAATGGTGGTTGCAACGTCTCTGTCGATACCGAATTTGAGAACAATCTGAGAAAGCAGATTCTTGACGCCGGCGTTGACTGCGGGGTCCTGAGAAATGTTGGCGTCTTTGAGGAATGCTTCAATCCACTGACCGACAGTCCAACTGTCTTCGGTGTCCGCAAGTGCCTTGAGGTCGATTGAACCTTCTACGGACAGGAAGATATTTTCAGTGATGGTAACCGCCATACCCGCGTCGTTCTTTTCGATGGAACCGATGGAGGTATAACCTTCGAGGTCGGGCAGGAATTCCTGTGCCTGTGCGTCTTCGCCGAGAGCAAGGCCGATTGCGTCGATATAAACCTCGACGCTCATTTCGTCGCCGATGCCGACGTTGACGGAAAGCAGTTTGCCGTCGGTTTCGGTCTTGCCGATCTGCGTCCAGTCGACGGAAAGGATTGCGCTGATTTCGGGAATGTTGATACCGATGAGGTTAACAAGCATTTCCGTGAGTCCTTCGGTGACTTCGATGATGAAGCCCTTGGAAGAAACTTTGAGAGCGAGGAACAAAGCGTTCTTCGCATTGAGAACGGTTGCGTCGTCCGCGGTTGCGGCTTCGGAAGCTCCGCTGCCTTCGCCGCCGCCCTGCGTGCCGCCGATGAGGTCGAGTATCAACGAAACAATATCGACGTCAATGCTTACGGGCGCAACGCCGAGCACGTTTGCGTCAACGTAAAGTTTACCGTTGTTGTAATAAATACCGATGAGCGTCTTTTCTCCGTTGGTAAGCGTGACGGCAAGTTGTGTGCCGTTGACGTAACCTTCGGGAAGAGTTTTGCCCATGAACTGTGCGAGAATGGGGGCGATGTCGATTTTGCCCTGCACTCCGAGACCATAGTCGAAATCGAGTTGTTTGTCGAAGATTATTTCGCCGAAACCTTCGCCGAGAGAAACCTCACCCGCGTCGATGTGACCCGCAACGCCGAGTCCGAGAGAGAGGTATGCGTAAGGAGTTTCGAAGAAATCTGAGAATTCCGATTCAACGGGTGCGGTGATGAGACCGGAATTGATGCCGAGGTTGAGACCGCCGATATCAACGCCGAAATCGAAGCTGTCGCCGATACCGAGGTTGAGTTTGACTGCGAGTTCGGTAAGGTCGAGACCGTCGTTGAGCGCAATGCTTATGCCGCTGCCCTCGTCAATGGAAAGAGGACCGCCGTCCGCGCCCGTGATTTCAAGACCCTGAACGTTGATAAGTCCGAGAAGTGCGGAAATGAGTTGCGCGGAGAAGTAAACGTCGATGTACGTATCGCCGAGTTTGACGCCGCCGAGAACCGCCACGAGCAATCCCATAACGTCTATGGAGCTGCCGCCGTCGGTTGCACCGCTTTCGTCTGCGGCGGATGCGTCGGCTGCGGTCGTGCCGCCGCCGTTACCGAGAGACGCGAGAATGTCAGAGAGGTCCATCTTGACGTTGAGACCGCCGAGAATCTGCTCGTCCGCCTTGACGTAAAGCACATCCTGCATGAGCCAGATTTCGAGAGGCGTGGAACCGTCGGAAATTCTGAGACCCGCATAGATGTTGGAAGAACCGAGCAACGCTCCGACATTGAAACCGCCAGAAACGAGCTTGTCAAGACCGCCGAGTTCCGCTTTCAGAACAAGCGTCGCGTTCGCGCCAAATGCTTCTTCGAACGCTGCAAGCACGGTGATTGCAAGGTCGTTGCCGTTGTCGTATTTGATGTCGGCGAGTTTGCCGGGTTGTGCGCTGATGTTAACGCCGATTTCGAGACCGAGTCCTACGGTGTCGATGCCTGCAAGCAGTTTGCTTACGTCAAACGTTCCGTCGCCGGCTATCAAAGCTTTGAGGTCGTCGAACGTGGCAAGCGTGATGAACTCGCCTTTGGCGTTGCCTTCTCTAAATTCGGCTATTCTGGTGTTGAAATATTCGGGATTTCTGACCGAACCGAACTGGGCGTCGATACGCAGACCGAGTTCGAGAACGGCCTCGTTGGGTTCGATACCGAGACCCGCACCGAGTTTTATTGTCTTAAGCTTTCCGAAACCTTCGTTGACGTATTCGAGTTCGATGTTGTCTTTACCGGTGGGAGGAACGAGAGGAATGTTCGCGCCTTCGAAGTCACCTGTGAACACGAGACCGAAGATGTAGTCGAGAATGGTTTGCGTAAGCGTAACGGTGACGCCCGTAATATTGAAGATGTCGCCGTCCTTGTTTACGTTGATGTTGTTGATAATCGCAACAATAAGACCGATGGTGTCCTGAATGGGTTCGCCGTCGCCGTTTGCGGTTATGCTCTGCACGATACCGCCGTTTGCGATTTCGTTTTCGGCTGCGGCGATATAGTTTTCAACCTGCTGCTGTTCTGCCGCGGAAAGACCGCCGATACCGTTTTTGATTGTTTCGATAAGTTGATTGATGAGGTCGCCGAGCACGGCGTTGAGGTTGAGGTTGGAAACTTTGACCTTACCTGCACCAAGTATACCCGTAAGGTCGACGTAAAGCGCTTCGTCCGCTCCGACGTAAGCAACGCTTGCACGCACTTCGCCGTTCTTGCCCGTGATTTCGACAAGCAGATTGGTCTGTGCGGGGTCGCGCATATTGATGCCACCCTTGACGTTGAGGTACAGACCCTGTGCCATATCGTCAAAGGAGATTGTTTTCTGTTTGAGTCCTTCGGGAAGTCCGTCATAACCGGGAATGAGACCGGAAATCAGCGTTCCGAACGCGCCGACGATGCTGTCGACGGTATGGTCGCCTTTGGCGAGAAGCACGTCAAGACCGATGCTCAGGTCGAGAGTAAGGAGGGAATACTCTTCGAGAGACGCAAGGTCAAGGCCTCTGCCGCCGTCGATTTCGGGAGAACCTTCGGGAGCTTTTGCTTCGGTGAGGTACTCTTCGACGTTAATTATGGGAGTGCCGTCGGAATTGATGTACTTGGAACCCAGGCTTAAGTCGAGTTCGCTTTGAATGATACCGTATTTGTCTTCGAGGGAAGTGTCGGCGGTGTTGAAATCTATGCCGAGATCGAGATTTGTGGAGAACAGCTTGTCGGATTTGATATCTGCGACAAGGTAAATGGACACGTTTTCGGGAACGAGTGCGGCAAGCATATCGAGGTTGATGCCGAGCACGTCATTGACGAGCGTGACAATGTCCTCGGGAATAAGTCCGCCGGGAGTAAAGAGACCCGAAAGAAGGCTCCAGATGAGCGTGGGAACGGCGAGAGGCATTTCAAGACGCTGAGAACCGTCCGCGAAAGTGAAAAGTCTGGAATCGCCGAAGAATGCGGTGAGAATACCTTCGAGAGTACCGAGCTGAAGATTGATGCCCGCGAGTTTGCCGATGAGTTCGCCGATATCGATGCCGAGAATCTTGTTGAGAATGAGGTCGGCAAATTCGGAATCACCGAATGCGGACTGCAACGTGGCTGCAATCGCCGTAATGTCGATGTCATCGGTCTTGACGGCCTTCGCGCCCTCCTTGGCTCCGCTGCAATCGTAAACGATTGTGGAGTCGTAGTAGTAAAAGCCGATGAGCATTTCGGTCAATACGCCGTTCGCGTCCATTCTCCACAGCTCAACCAGCATCTGGGAGTTTGCGTCGTTGGCAAGGTCAAGGGCGAGCTGCAACTTGACGGCGAAGGAATAGCCGTTCTTGTCGCGTATGTAGTCGAGATACAGCAGAGTGTCTGCGTTTATGTATCCCTTCTGCCCCGTGGCCGTGTTCAGCGCCGCCTGTTTGAACAGCGCATAGGCGTCGAGCCCCGACAAAGTTTCGGGTGCGGTAGTGTCCGTATTACCCGGGTCGACGGGAATATTGGGCACGTTGTTTGCATTGTTGGAAGTGGGATTGCAGGCGACGAGAGCGCTCGCCACAAGGCAAATCACCAACACGAACAGCAATGCGAATTTCAGTCTTCTCATAGTTTCCCTCCTATGCTTCCCTACGCGCATATAGCGCGCCCATAGACTAATATACATTGCAATTATACGCACGGAGTGCGTCGAAGATAAACACATTAATTATAATTAATAAAACATTAAAAAATCAAAATAACCTAAAAATTAATTTTTCGGGCTGCCCCACACCGAGCAACGAAAGCAAAATCTAAGCCTAAAAGGCTTATTTTTAAAAAATCGACAAAATACGAGTACTTACGACAAAAAAAATTCGAAATTTTAAAAACAAAAATTCGTCGATTTTTACGCATTTTTACCGCAAAACGACAACTTTTCAAATGCAAAATTTCCCACAAAAATAAAAACACGCGCTTTCGGAAAAACGCGTGAAAAAGGCAGTAAATCGCAGTCTGTTTTTCTACTCTCCCGCCATTTTGATTTTGCTGAATTCAGTCGCAGACTTTGACGTGCAGACTGTTTTTGAAATCGTCGATAATGCGTCCAGCAAAGGCTTCGACATCGGTGCCGTACGCGATTTCCGTCATATCCAGCGCATAGATAAGCGACTGTGCCTTGTCACCCTCGTGACTCTGGCAGAAAGTTGCGTTTGCGCGGCGTCTGGCAAGTGCTGCCATGTCGTAGCGTTTCACCGCATTCTGAGTGACAAAAACGCTCATAAGGTCGGAAGCAAGCGTTTCGTACCCGCTCACGTCGAAAACCACCTTGTCCTCGTCGGCAACCCAATCCAGGTCGCGCCAAACCTCGCAACCGTAAATTTTTCGCGGTTTTTCGTCGTCGTTCAACAAATTAACGGCGTCCAGCGCAACAAGACACGCCGCGACGTGCGTCGGGTGTCTGTCGAAAGGATTGTGCAGATAAAGCGCGTCGAGACGCGGATACCGTCGCATAATTGCCGCCAGCTGTTCCACGATGTCGCGGGAACGAGCCTTAATCTCCGCAGAAGTCTTTTCAAACAACCACAAGGCGGCATAGCCGCCTTTTTCCGCCGCTCTCTTCTGCTCGGCAGTACGCAACTCCGCCATATCGTCGTCGGAAACGTCCTTGAATTGTTCCGCTCGCGGGCAGGCTCCGCCGTCAGTAAGCACAACGCCCGCAAAAGCGTTCTCACCGTACGCCTTGACAATTCCGTCAAACGCGAACATCTCCATATCGTCCTTGTGTGCCGAAACCGCAAGATACCTCACGCTGTCGTCGTTTGCTCCGACTGGTACGAACTTTTCCATACTTTCTCCTTATCGACTTTCTCCTTATCGTCTGCCGCACGACCGTATAGATCGCGCCATACAAATCATAGCTTTGCAACACGTATCGTGTATTTTGTGTTTTTCTGTACTTTTGCCCGCCGTTTCAATTTGTTCAATTAGAACACAAATCGTGTATTTTCCACGGCTTTACAGGAATATTTTTCCTCGTTTTAAGTCGCAAACGCCTTATGTGCCACACTTTTGCAACACGTATCGTGTTTTTTATATTATTCAAAGAATTTCAAACCTTCGTCGGTGAACTCCGTATTTTCGGGAACGTCCACTATGCTCCACGTTTCCGTCATCGTCGCAGTTTCGCCTTTCCCGAGCTTTTTGACTGCGGACAGCCATTCGACTTCGAGAATATGGTTGTTGGTGTAACTCTCGAAGTTGCACCAGAAATCGCCGTAAACGCCGTCCTCGACTTTGTACTGCCATTTCATAGCTTTGCCGCCGAGCACGTAGTACGCGCGGCCTTTCTTTGTGTAAGCGCCGATTTTGATTGCGTTTTCTTTTTCGGTCTGACGAAGCACGAGATATTTTTTGCCCACGGTCAGTCTTTCGTCGCCGATTTCGTTGTACGGCCATTGAACGAGGTTCTGCACGGGGTTGAGTTCGTCAACGGGCTCGTTGAGAGGAAGAACCATTATTCCGCCTTTTGCCGCAACAGTAAGTCCCCAGACGGCAAGTTCGCGTTCCGCGCCTTTGTTGGTCACGCGATTGACGACTTTGAGCGCGCCTTTTTCGTCGAGGTCGACTTCCAGTGCGTAATCGAGGTTTTTGGCAACACGACAGACGAAGGTTCCGCCGAACTCGCGTTCCTCGCATTCCACGGGCACGTTGTCGGGGGTATAGGTTTCAAGGTCTTCGGGAGATTTCCAGACGCGATGTCCGCCGTAAAGATACCACTTGGTGCCTGCGCCGAAATTCTCGTCGAAATATTCGCCGCCTTTGTCGACGTTGCGGTCAAGGTCTTCGTTCAGAAAATTGAATTCGTCGGTGCCGAAGTAAATAATTCTGGGACCGATGTCCAGCGTGACGAGAACTTTTGTTCCGCCGCGTTCGAAACACGCGCATTTGCCGTAATTTTTGTAAGTCAGGGTTTTCATAATCTCTCCGTCGTATTTTTCGCCCGCTCAAAGAGACGGGCGAATGTATGTTTTGGGTTCGGCGTTTCAATCCGCCGATTGAAATTCGATTTGTATTTTCGGGTTTTTGCAAATCCCGAAAACTATGGTTAATTAAACCTTCTTTGCCTTTTTATTTTTTCTGCGGTCAAGTTGCGCTCAAACGCAATGTTCCCGCACGACATCGTTTAACGCAAGATGCAATTCGGCATAGTATTCCGTTTGCGCGTTGCGTTATACGGGACATCATTTAGTAGAGTTATTTTTTCTTCTTGTGCTGTTGCGCGCTTCTCGCGCTTCTTGCGCTGTCGCGGTCGAGTTTGGACGCTGCCTTGATGCCGAAAGCAATCATTTGCATCGCGCCCGTTATCGGGTTGGGATTGCATTTGCCGACGGGCTTGTAACTTATTCCCGCCGAACGCAACAGTTTTACCACTTTAAGCAGTCTGTCTTCGAAATCGGCATAATCTTTTTTGCCTTGGCTCCAACCGCTTTCCGCAACGGCTATCGCGCGCGGAAATACCTGCGTGAAAAGTTTTTCTTCCGTCGCGACGTGCTCCGTCCAAATCGGGCATTCCACGCCCAGCACGCCTTTGGCGCCTTGTTCGCCGAAACTTTCAAGGCAAGGCTCGAACATATACGCGGATTTAAGCGAAGAAAATCCGTAAGGATAATCGAGATAATAAGGTCTGACGCAGCTTACGACAACTTTTCTGTTCTCGTCGCGCACCGACTGCGCCACGCGCGCCGCCGTCGCCTTGCCGCCTTCCCAGTACTGAACGACCGCGTTTTTGTCAAGCATATCCGAGAACAACGCTTCGTTCCACAAAATCGGAGTCTTTCCGCGTTGGGCAAGCATTTTGATTACGCGGTTCGTGAAATAGCCTTGCAGCTTTTCGTAATCGTCCAGTCCGTTTTCTTCCATAACCTTGCCGCAATCGGGACATTTCTCCCATTCCAGCTTGGGCACTTCGTCGCCGCCGAGGTGGAAATATGCGCACGGGAACATATCCGCGGTTTCGCCTATAATTTTTTCCAACGCGTCGTAGGTTGTGTCTTTACCTACGCAAAGCACCTTCGAATGAATGCCGAACCATGTTGCAACGTCCGTTTGTTTGCCCGAACACGACAGTTCGGGATATGCGGATACGATTGCCCTTGTGTGTCCCGGCAAATCGATTTCGGGTATTATGCGGACAAAACGCTCCGCGGCGTATTTCACGAGTTCTGCAATCTGGGCTTTCGTGTAATATCCGCCGTGAGGTTTACGGTCGCCGCACGTCTGGGCGCGTTTGCTCGCGTGCCCGTGAAGTTTGGGCATTGCGTCAATCTGCAAACGGAACCCCTGGTCGTCGCTCAGGTGCATGTGGAGATAATTGAATTTGAACACGGACATGACGTCTATCATCTTTTTGACGGTTTCGACGCCGAAGAAATGACGGCAAACGTCTATCATAAGTCCGCGGTAAGCAAATCTGGGTTTGTCGGAGATTTTGCACACGGGTATACGCGCGTCCGCCCCGTCCGCACAGATTATGAGCTGAATAAGCGTAACAGCCGCGTGGAAAAGCCCTTCGTCCGTGGCCGCTGTTGCCGTGACCGATTTCTCGGTGACCGCAAGCTCGTAGTCATATTCGGTTTCTCCGCGCACAAACGCAACGGTTTTGTCGCCTTTCGGGACGTCCGCCTTACAGAATGCGTTGAGCATCGAGGAAATTATGGGCAGTTCCGCCGATATTTTCACCGACGAATCAAACACGAAAAAGCCTTGTCCACGTTCTTCTTTGAACGGTTTGGGAATGACGTACATATTTCACCTCCGCAGTCGGTGCGGGCAACAGAGTTTCGCGCTCCGCATCGATAATTAAATAATAACAGACTTGAATGTCCCCGTCAATACGCGTATGCGCGCCAATGCGCGCATTATTGACACCCGCGCGGGGTTATGCTATGATTTTCGCGTGAGAATATCGGGTTGTTTGTTCGGAGGCGTGCTGACCACGGCACTCGGAATAGTCTGGAAAATCCTGAAAGTAGCAATCGAACTCGTTGCCAAGGCGATATACTACTTCGGGCTGTACGTTCCGCTCGCGTATCTGCTGTACGGGTTGATACTGTACCTGATATTCGACTTCAACCCGTTCTATCCCGATATAGACGGCAAACTGTACATTTTCGGTTTTGCGCTGTGCCTTATCTGCGCGGTAATAATCACGGTAAAAAACGTGTTTGTCCGCCCGCTGCGCAACTATTTCGAGAACTCTCGGGTCATCGAATACAACACGAAAGGCAAAAGCAAGAACCTGCCCGAGGCTCCGCGCATTTACAAAAGCCGCGTAAACCCCGGAGTTATCGTGTACGAATACGAAAACAGATACGACCTTTACGAGCAGTCGGACGGCAGACTCGTACTCGTCAAAACGGAATGGAAAAAAGGCAAAGGCCGTCGCTGAACACGTCCGCGACACGCTTTAAGGCATAGACATAAACGCAACAATGGCAAACGACACATCAACGCTGATTCCCGAGGACGTGCAAATCACCCTCGTCCCCAAAAGAAAACGCACCCGCATATGGGAAATCGACTTCCTGCGCGGCGTCTGCGTAATTCTGATGATACTGTATCATCTGCTTTTGATGTTGTCGGAATACTTCGGTCCCGCTTGGTACGGCACAACCATCGCAGGCGACAGCGCAGGCGCGGAATTCTGCCGCTGGTGCCGCGAATTCTGCAACAGCGATACGCTAGCGACGCTTCACACGGTCGTGCTTTTCGTCTTCTTCTCCATTTCGGGCATATCCTGCACGTTCTCGCGCTCCAACTTCCGCAGAGGTCTGATACTCGCGGGCGTTGCATTGCTTTACACACTTGTGACTTACACCCTCGAAAGTCTGCTGTCCGTGAGCGGAATTCTTGTAACGTTCGGCGTTCTTCATTTCTATGCCGTGTGCATACTTGCATACGCGGCAATCGATTTCCTGTGCCGCGACAAGATATGGCTCCGCACTTCGATATGCGCCGCAATAATCGTCGTTGTGCTTTGCGTCTACTTCCTCTACACTCCGCCCGCCGACACTCCGCTTTGGCTGGGAATAGTCTTCCCGCCGCGCGACTTCTTCGGCAACGAGTCGCTGTTCTACACGCCCGCGCAAATATCCCCCGGCGACCTGTTCACGCTCATTCCGTGGGCGTCCTTCTTCTTTGCGGGAACTCTGCTCGCTCCTCTGCTTTACACCCGCCGTTGCAGTCTGTTGCCCTTCCTTGACAAAGGCTGGCATAAGCCTGTGGGTTTCGTCGGAAAATACGCGATATTCTTCTATCTTGCGCACGTCGTGGTTATTGCTGTTGTACTTATGCTCGTAAGCTACCTGTTCGTGTCCCCCGGCGACTGGGTCCTGATATAACCGCGCAAAACCGAACCGCGACAAACGAATTAGCACAAAGCGAAACAACGAAACAACACAAACAAAATAACAGAAATTGCATAACGCACAGTTTACAAACACAGAACGCCGCATTAAAGCGGCGTTTTGCATATATTCTTATTAAAATCAGTGCCCAAATTCAATCACATTCGATTTCCGAAACTTGCCGTGACGGCTGTATCCGCGGGAATTTCAGCGGTGCGAACCGCGCCTGCGGTTACCTGCCATATCAAGACGGAGTTGCGGACGGGTTACGTTTTCACGTACCACACTGCACTGATACATTATCTTGCGTGCGAACTTCTCGGGGCGGACGAGATTGCCGATTTTGAAAGGTTCTTCGCCGTCCGTAATGACTCTGATTTTGCCGTATCCGAGCATGGATTGAAACACGTTCTGTCTGACGTCGATATATCTTATTGCGCTGAGCGGAAGCATTATGCTTTCCACGCTTCCGACACCCGATTTGTAGAGAAACTTGTCTTCCGTGACAATTATCTCTCTGCGAAATATGGATATGCCGTGCAACACCGCAACCAATAACACGAACAGCGCGCACCCGAGCATTGCCCATTTGAGGTTCTGCTCCGAAAGATATTTGGCCGTGCCCGAAAAGTTGGGGTCGAGCGCTTTCTCTATTGTTCCGCCGTAAATCCAAAGCACGGCGATTATCCCTCCAAGCACCGCCGCCAGGAAAAATTCGCGCAGAAACGCCCACGCGGAAAAGCGGGCTCGCGCTATTATTCTTTCCGTTTTGGAATAGGTTCTTTCCAGAGTTTTCATATATCCTCCGCGTCACGGAACGTTCCCCGACGTTTCACGGCGTTTTTGCCCGTCAGCTTTTCAGACAGGGCGGGAAATGCGACAGTCTGACTGCCGTACAACCGAAGGGAACAAACGACCTTTCCACGCTCTCTTCCGAGAACTTCGGCGCCGCGGGCACAACGGAAAATCCGTTGATGTCGTAATCCCAGTTGAGCACGGCTTTGCATCGCACCGTAAGTTCGAAAGGCGGTGCGGAATGATTGAAGGGTCTGTCCGTAATCGGGTTGACGGTCGTGATTTCGTTTTCGTAAAGCTGTCTGATACCGCCCGAAATCTTTTTGGCGACAATGGGCGTAAAGTTCCACTTTTTGACGGTGTTGACTTCGATAAGGTGTCTGTCCGACGAGGCGCGTTCGATTTCGTTGCCGAGTTTGGACGCCATAAGCAGACTGCCCTTGAAAAAGCTCATTGACCCGTCGCGGTTGGGTAACGCACAAAGCGGAATGTCAAGTTTGAGCATAAACGTACTGCCTGTACGCAGTATGCATTTGACGGATATGCCCGCCTCGCCCGTCGCAACGACCTGTCCGCCCGAAATAAGGCGCATCGTAGTGTTGCGCGGAACACGGAAATTGATGCGTACGTCGAGTTCGCCTTCCGCTTCTTCCACCCTGAACACAACGGTGTTGCGGAAGGGATAACCCGTATCTTCCTTGATACGGAGTTTTGCTCCGTTCACGGTTGTGTTTATCGTGCAGGGCGCATACGCAAAGAAATCCAGTTCTCCGTCGCGGGTCATGCAAAGCGCTTGCATGAAAGTAGGAAACGCGGACAGCACGGCAACCGCTCCGCGCGAGAGTTTGCCTTCAACGAACGCGTTGCCCGTCGGCGAGTCCTTGAAAAACGACTTGCGTCTCAAAGAGGCTTCCAGCTGGTTGGGCATGACAATATCTTCGACGGCACGCACGTTGTCCGACGCCGCGGCGCCTATGACGTTGAACGCAATCTGTTCCAGCATATCGGCGCACGCCGCTTCGCCCGTTTCGGCAAGCACGGTCACCAGCGACTCCATCATTTCGGCGGCGGCTTCGACGTCTATGCCGCGTGCAGGCGACACGCCCGCAAGGCTATTGTCGCAGGAAAACATACCCGTGGCGTTTCCGTGGTATTTGTCAAGGTTGGCAATAAACCTCAACGAAAGTTTTTTCAAGTCGTCGTCATCGACGAAAGACCCGTATGTGCAAGGATATTTGACTGCTTTTGCAAGGCTCACGCCGCTGGTTTCGACGACAAACTGGTGCGTCGGCTTTCTCCATACGGCGTCCGCACGTGCAACGGTGAGCGCTTTGCGTTTTCCCGCCGCGTCGTCTTCCGCTTGTCTCACGGTTTTGTAAACCCTTGCCACAGCCGCGGGCGACAGAGTTCTGTCGGCGGGTTTGCGGTATGGGAACTTGCTCGCCACCTTGAACCAGTCGCAGGTTTTTGCGCGCAAAGCCTCGGCAAGACTTCTGAGCCAATCGGCTTCTTCCGCGCGATAAACTTCTTCAATCGCCCGGATTTCGTCGAGAACGCGGGCACGGGAATGGTACCAAAGCGGTGTTACGCCCAACGTATTGTACTGACTTTTGAAAAATTTGCGTAAAAAGTTGAGGGCTTTTTCGTCGCCCGTAAGTTCGTAATAACTGAGTACGGTTTTGACGGCTTCGATTTTGTGACAAAGGTATTTGCTGTCCGAAGACCCGAAATCGCCGCCTTCGTTTGCGCTGTCGAATATAGCCGACATATAGCTTTCGACCTTGTCGCGCAGTTGTTCGTCGCCGAGTACCCCCGCAAGCAGTATCAACCCGCGAATATAACGAGGCAGCGTTTCGCCTTTCACCCATGCGCCGTGCACCAGCAAATCCGACCTTGCTCCGAGCACCTTCTGCAAATCGTTGGTAAGCATAAGCTGGTCTTTGAGCCAGCCTTCGGGGGTTATGCTCCCGACGGGAAGTTTGTGAAGTTTGGGTTGGTCGGACCTAGCCATTGACACCTGCCTTGCGACGTGCGCCTGTCACGGGCGCGCCGCGAAAACATATATGTTTCCGTCAACATAATTTATCATAAAAACGGCTCGTTTGCAAGCCTTTCCAAAAGTTTGACAAAGGCGCCGAAAAGAATTAACATATTCTGAAAGAGGTCATTATGAAATACGCACTTATACTTGGCGACGGAATGGCGGACTACCCGATACCCGCTCTTAACGGCAAAACTCCCCTCGCGGTCGCCGACAAACCCTACATGAACCTGCTCGCCGAAACTGGCGAAATCGGACTTGTGAAAACCGTCCCCGACGGCTACAAGCCCGGCAGCGACGTTGCAAATCTCGGCGCGCTCGGATACGACGCGACGAAGTGTTACACGGGACGCAGTCCCCTCGAAGCGCTGTCAATCGGCATAGACATGAAATCCGACGATGTCGCAGTCAGAACCAACCTCGTAACCTTAGGCAACGAGGCAGATTTTGCGGACAAAACCATGGTGGACTACTCCGCGGGAGAAATCACCACCGACGAAGCCCGCGAACTCATAGAGTTCCTGCAAGAAAAACTCGGTAACGACAAATACTCTTTCCACGCGGGAGTAAGCTACCGCCATTGCCTGATTATCGCGCACGGAAGCGTGAACATGCAACTCACGCCCCCTCACGACATCAGCGGCAAGAAAATCGGAGCGTATCTGCCCGCAGGCGACGGAAGCGGAGAACTTGCCGAACTCATCAGACGTTCCAACGAACTGCTTTCTTCTCACCCCGTCAACCTTGCGCGCAAAGCCGCGGGCAAGAACCCCGCAAACAGCATATGGTTCTGGGGACAAGGCACACGTCCCGCACTGGAAAACTTCCGTGAAAGATACGGACTTTCGGGCGGCATGGTCAGTGCCGTTGACCTGCTCAAAGGCATTGCAATCGGCGCGGGAATGAAAAGCGTGGACGTCGAAGGCGCGACGGGCACTCTTTCCACCAACTTCGAAGGCAAAGCGAAAGCGGCAACCGAACTGCTCGACAACGGTTGCGACTTCGTTTTCGTGCACCTCGAAGCACCCGACGAATGCGGACACCAAGGCGACCTCGAAGGCAAAATCAAGGCAATCGAACTCGTCGACAAAAAGATACTCGGACCCGTTTACGAACACCTCAAAGCGTCGGGAGAGGATTTCGCGATTATGGTTATGCCCGACCACTTCACGCCCGTTTCCATTCTCACTCACTCGCGCGAACCCGTGCCCTATCTGATGTACAGCTCCAAACGCGCTCTGTCCGCGGGCGGTGACTACAACGAAAAAGCGGCCGCCGAAAGCGGAATTTACTACGACAAGCCCTGGGAACTCACAAACAAGTTCTTTGCTCTGTAAATTTAGATTTGCAGGTTGCCTGCCCGTGAATTTTCCACTCGTCAATTCGTTTGTGCCCGATAGTTCCGCCCGATAATTGTTTGCGACCGTCAAGATTGGCGGGCAAAACAGATAAACGATACAAGACGGAAATACAGAAACAATTCGTGAACAGTACGGGAACAAAACATACAATCGGTCGGACAAAACAATAAAGAAAGAGACGCAGAATTGCGTCTCTTTTTCGTTTGCGGCTAATGTTTGCCGCTAATGCGGTTGCGGCACCGATTTCACTCTGTTTTTTTGTCGTCCTTGGAAAAAGGCAGTTTGACTTTGGGAAGCCCGCGTTTTTTGGTTGCGGGTTCTTCCGCTTTTTCGGCGACTTCCTTGTCCGCCGCGGGTGCCGCATTGAGTTCGGCGGCTGCGGGTTGCGATTTCTCGGGCTGTTTTACGGGTTGTTTGCCTGCGGCGCGCGCTTTGAGTTCCTCTATGCGCGCCGCGGCTTTTACCGCTTGTTCGCGTGCGGCTTCCTTGGTGAATTTCACGGCTGCGGCTTTGAGTTCCTCTTTCGCGGCGGCTTTTGCCGCTTTTGCTTCCTCTTTGCGGACTTTAGCCGCCTCGTCGGTCGGTTGTTCGGTTTTGGGCGCGTCGTCGTGAACTTCCGTTCCGTACAGTTTGCTCATAACCTTGCTTTGGACTTTGTTGTCTTTTGCAACGCCGTTTACGTAAGAAGTGATTTTCACGGTGTACTGTTGTCCCACTTTCTTTGCGACCGCGGAAAAGACAATCAACGTAATTTTCAGAGAAACCTGAACAATCGCCACCGAGATGTTGACGCCGAGCACTATCCACTGCCAAAGTCCGAGGCCTTTTGTGCTGATGACGCCCGTCATTGAAACCGCCGTTGCGATTAAAAAGACAAGCGTAGTAAAACTGCGGAAAATGCCGAAGGCTTTTTTCAGTCCTTTGATTTTCTTTTTGCCTTGCTTTGCGTTGCCGGCATAAAGTCCTATCATCACGGCGAACACGATGACGTAGACGCCCATAACGCCGAGCATTATGTAAGAGTAAGGCGCAATCAGCCAGTTTTTGTAGAGGTAAAAACACGCCGACGCAATGGCGAAAATCATACTCAGTATCGTCCATACGAAACTGGCTTTCGCAACGCGCGACTGTTTTCTGGACTGTTTGATTTCTTCGGGTGAAAGTTCGCGGGCGACTGCGGCGTTATCCGCGGTTTCGGTGGTTTCGGCAACCGCCGCTCCGCCTGCCGTCACGTCCTGAACGACAACTTCCTCTTCTCTTTCTTTTTTCCTCATAAATCCTCCCCTGCGGCACTCCCTTGCCGCTCCTTTGATTTATTTTTGCGCAAGAGCCGCCACTTTGTCAATGTTTGCAAGCAATATATCGAAAAACTCGTTGACTTTCTTTTCGTCGTCCTCGTTGCCCGTGATTGCAATGGTGAACGTAACTTCGCCCTCGAAAGTCGTGAGCGCAAGCTGCATAAAAGGTTTGCCTTTGACTGCACCCGTATAGAAACCGTCTTCGGGCACGGCGTTTCCCATTCTGTATTCGGCGGGCTTGATGGAGCCTATATTGCTCATGCCGATGAGAGGGTTGTCATAACCGAGTTTGATTGCCTGTTCGCTTATGCAGTGCGGGAATATGGCATATGCAAGATTGAGAAGGGGCAAGGAATAAAGACCGAGGAACTTGTCCGTCTTGTTTTTTTCCATTGCCTTTGCAACCGCGTCCAACGTATCGCGCATAGTCGCGCCGACGCTTGCGACGCTCACGGTCATGAAACCCGTATGGTTGGTAAGACCCGTTTCCAGTCCGCCCTGTTTCATATGTCTGCGCAGGTCGACCATGCACGGAACGGTGAGCGTTTCGCCGTCGCGGAAAACGCCGAAGTCGTAAAGCGAACGCACGTACGCCGCAAGCATGACGTCGTTGACGGTAAATCCGAGTTGCTTGCCCGCCGCGCGCGCAGCATTGAAACGCTCCGCCGAAAGTTTGCGTTTGATTATGCGGTTGCGGTCTCCTTCTCTCTTTTCGGTAAGCGGGAAAAAGTGTTCGTCCTTGACCGCGCTGATGTTGCGGTAAAGTCCTTTCGCAACCTTTTTGTCCTCTTCCGTCATGGACGAATAAACCATATCGTATGCGCGGGAACCGTGTTTTATCGTCATGTTTTCGTCACCTGAAACCAGCTTTGTGTAATTTTCGCAAAGTTTGATGACAAAATATTTGAGGTCGCCGCCGTCGAAACACATATGGTTTACAACGACCACCACGGCGGACTTTCCGTCCTTTGTGAACAGACCGACTTTAATCTGTACGTTGTCCTTTATGGAAATGCGCTGCGACACGAAATTCATGACGTCGCGCTCGATATCGTTGCTGTCCGCAACCGTCAGCACGTCGTCGACCGAATAATTCTGCACCACCCAGTAAGGTTTGATGAAGTTGTTGTGATAACGGCTGTGCAGTACGGGTACGTTGTCGAGCTGGAATTTGAGCGCGCGTTTCAGCGTGTCGGCGTCGACTTTGCCGTCGTAGTAGAGTGCGCAGTGCATCATTCTGTCGTAGTAGTTACGGAACAGATACTGCATTTTGTCCCACATTTCTGCTTTCAGTATTTTTTTCATAGTCCTGTATCCTCTAAAAAAGGAGCGGCATTGCCGCTCCTTCGGTTGTTTGAGATGTCGGCAACGTAAAAACGTCAGATTTTGCCTTCCGCAAATCTCGCCATGAAGTCGGCGGTTAGCTGGTTGTTTTTCTTCGCGGATTTACCGTTCCATGTAAGCGAGAAGCAATGGTTTTCGGCAAATTTCGTGGAATGGAATTCTTCTACGTGAACACCCAGTCCTTTGAGTTTCTCCACAAGTTTGGGTCCCTGTCCGCCGCAGAAGAAGTCCTGCTCTGCGTACGTAATGAAGGACGCGGGGAAGTTTGCGTCGACGTGGTCTATGGGCGCGCACAAATCCAACCATTCGTAGGTCGCGACGTCGGCTTTCTTAATGGACGCGAAGTCCCAGAGAATTTTGTCGGCAAGACCGAAAGGTACTTTTGCTTTGAGCGCCGTTGCAACGTCGTATATGCCGCAGTTGAGCACCGCTCCCTGGAACTTGGCATTGGTCGTTACGCCCAGTCTTTCCTGCAAGGATTTCTTGTTGCAGATGCAGGCAAGCATTGCGGAATAGTATCCGCCTGCGCTGTCGCCCGAAATAATGACGCGGTTGAGGTCGAGATTGAGTCGTTCGGCGTTGTCCATCATCCAGTTCGCCGCACTCACAAGCTGACGGAGAGGTTCGGGGAACTTGTATTTGGGACAAAGACCGTAGTTGACGTTGATGACGAAGTAACCCATCTGCGCACTCCAACGGGACAAAGCGCGACGGTATTTCTTGTCGCCCGCGACAAAACCGCCGCCGTGTATGTAGAACAGAACGGGATACTTCCCTTCCTTGCGTTTTACGTAGTAAGTGTCGAGGGTGCAATCCTCGGGAGCGGACTTATCGTAAACGATGTCCTTGTCGACGACAAACTCAACGTTTTTGAAACGCGTGCATCTTCTGTTGTTCTGCGGCGCGTCGAAAAGATAGTCGATAGCCACGAAAGCCGTTCTTGCAAAACTCATAAACCCACCTCTTATTTAGATATACGATATTTTAACATAGGATTTTCCCCTTGTAAACCGTACGCGGCAAATTTGCACATTATGCGGTTGCGCGGCGGTACACACAAAGAAAAACGAGCTATGCGGTCTGCCTCTGATGTGTAAAGAAAAACGCAGTACGCGGTTTGCACGCCTAACGTACGCCTAACGTACGCCTAACCGGTATACCCAAAGGAAAACGCGCGCCGTCGGCACGCGTTTTCCTTTGTGGTGTGTATGTCAATTGGGAAATTGAGCTTGTTTGTTCGACAATCGGGTTCAGACGAGTTTGTCGCGGTTGAGTTCGACAAAGTCGTTCATGTTTTTGATGATGAGGTCGAAGAAACGGTTGACCGTCTTTTCGTCCTCGTCGTTGCCGCGGATTGCAATCGTCATCGTAATGTCTCCGAGCAAGCTGGTGAGCGCAAGTTGCATATAAGGCTTGTACTTGACCGCACCCGTCATAAATCCGTCGATTATGTTTGCGTCGCCCATACGGAGCGCGCGGTCGTCCATAATGCCGATGTTGCTCATGCCGATAAGCGGGTTGAGGTAACCGATTTTGATTGCGGTTTCGCTGATGACGAAGGGGAAAATCGTGTATGCCAGTTTGAGAAGAGGCAGAGAGTAAAGTCCCATATACGGGTCGTCCTTGCTCTTTCTCACGGAACGCAGAACCTCGATGAGCGTGTCGTTTATGGTTTCGCCCTTTCTCTCTGTGGAACACTGCATAAATCCCGTGTGGTTGGTAAGTCCGGTACCCGCGCCGCCGTCGACGATGTGTCTGCGAAGGTCGACCATGCAGGGAATGGTCAGACGTTCGTCGTCGCGGAACATTCCGATTTCGTAAAGCGAACGGACATAGAACGCCAACATAAGGTCGTTGACCGTAACGCCGAGATTTTTGCCTATCTTGCGGAAGGACGCGAACAGTTCCTTGCCGACCTTACGTCTGACGATACGCGTTACGTCGGCAGGCGAATCGGGAGTAAGCGGGAAATAGTGCTCGTCCTTAATCTGGCTGATGTTCTTGTAGAGGTTTCTTGCGATTTTTTCCTCTTCCTCGGTGAGCTTGGAATATACGGCGTCGTAACTGCGGCTGCCCGTCTTGATTTCGAGGTCGCGGTCGCCGTCGAGGAGTTTGTTGTAGTTTTCGGCGAGTTTCTTCATGAAGTATTTGAAGTCGCCGCCGTCCATGCACATATGGTTGACAATCATGCAAAGCGTGCTTTTGCCGTCCTTGTTGAACACAGCCATTTTGTACTGAACGTTGCTTTCCACGGGTATGCACTGGCAGATGAACGCGTTGACGTCAGCTTCGAGGTCGACGCTGTCGCGCACGGTCAGGATGTCGTTTACCGTGTAATCTTCGACCGACCAGTAAGGTTCGATGACGTTGCCGTGGAACGAGCTGTGCAGAACGGGAACTTTTTCGGTGGTGTACACCAGCACTCTTTTGAGCACTCCGATGTCGATGAGGTCGTCGTAGTACTGCACGCAGTGCACCATTCTGTCGTAATAGTTGCGGAACAGATATTGCATCTTGTCCCACATTTCGGCTTTCAGAATTTTGCTCATATCACACCTTTATTGTCCGATTTAATACGCAGAACCGCACGTTAATGCGGTTTGCAGCTTGTCAGTCTTTCCACATGGTGTAGTAAGACTCGTCTTCTTTCTTATATTTCTTGTCGATTTTGGCTTTGTCGGCTTTATCCTTTTTCTTGTTGTATTTGACAAGAAGGATAATGCTCATGATGACGGAACCGATGACGCCGCCGAGGCAGAGTATCCAGGTGGGGTGCCAGGGTGCAACGTGGGTTACGCCGAGGATTACGTACAGGAGCACGCAGAACACTTCCATGAAAATTCCGAGTTCGACGTAACGGAATTTGAAGTTGGTTGCGTCGGCGAGAACGGTGTCGAAACCGAGCATGATGATGACCATCACAAGGAAGATAATCCAGCTCATTTCAACGTGGAACACGAGTTGCAGCAACAGGAACAGGTACACGCATACGAGGGCGATTATGACAAACGGCATAAGTCGCATGAGCAGGTATTTCTGTGCTTTTGCGAATTTGACGAGGAGCAGGCAGGCAACCGCGATAATTCCGACGAATGCGCCGCCGACGAGCAACAGCCACGTAAGCGACCAAGCCTGCGTCACGAAGCTGACCACGAGATAAACAAGCACGAACGCAAGAACCGCCGCGATTACGCCCGCACCGATAAGCAGCCCTTTGCGCTTTGCGTTGTCGACTTTGTGTTCCTGTTCTTCGAATGCAACGAGCGTCGCGCGGAAATCGCCGAGTTCGTCAATGCACATATCGTAGATGAGGTCTTCGTCGTCGATGCCTTTGATGCGGAGCTCCTGTGCTCTGTCCATCAGCTTTTTTAGCATCTGTTCACGGTATTCCATTGCCGCCAGCGTGGGAGCTATGGCGCGGAACTCTCTTTCGAGATATCTTTTGAATCTTTCTTTCATAACACACCCTCCGATGATTATTTACTTTTCTGTTACCGTTTCTTGCGGTGTTCACTTAATAAACGCACCGAACCCGAAAAGGTTACAAAAAAATTATCATTATTTTCCGACATACGGCGCAACCGTAAGATTCAGCCGTTTTCGCACGGTTTTCCAGTCGGGACAGAACTTGCCGAGAAGCGCGTAAAAAGTTCTGTCGTGCGCGGACACGTAAATGTGGCTGAGTTCGTGCAACGCAACGTACCGTATGCACTCCCGCGGAGCGTGAACAAGCGCGGTGTTAAGCGTGACCGTCCTTGTCGCCGCATTGCAACTGCCCCACCGAGCCCTCATTCTGCGCAACCGCAAAATGCACGGCGCGCCGAAATACCCTTGCGTTTCGCGTTCGGCGAAACGGAAAAGTTCGGGCAGAATTTCCGCCGCACGGGCGGCGTACCACTTCTCCAACGTCTTTTCAGCAAGCTGCAAATCCGCCGTGTCGGGTATGCGGATTTCGATTTCACCGCCGTCCTCGGATATACTCACCGACTTTTTTTCGGCGGCGATTATATGCAACGCGTATTCTCGCCCGAGAAAAAGCGTTTTTGCTCCGTCGCACACCGTCGTTTCTTTCTTTTGCGCCGCACGACGGGCGAACTCTTCCATTTTGCGCAAAACCCATTCGCCCTTTTCACGGACAAACGCGTCTGTGCGCGACACGGCAACGCGCGGATTTGCGCTCACGCGCACGCTTCCGTCCGCACATATACGCAGATTCACGTTTTTTACGTTCTTTCTTGTCAGAACATATTCCAACTCATATCCGCCGCAATGCACCACGCGCTTTTCCATATCTCGATTTTACCGCAACCCAAACAAAATTTCAACAAACAAAAAAAGGAGAGGCTATGTCTCTCCCTTCTTGTCTGAAAAACATCATTCATACCAAAGTTCTTTCTCCCGCGGAAAACAGTATCCATTCCGCTACGTTTACCGCATGGTCGCAGATGCGCTCGAGATATTTTGCCACCATAAGCAAGTCTAATGCCGTTTCGCCGTCGGCAACCGTTTCGATATGCCGCGTGAGTTCGTCCTTGGTGCGTTCGAAAAGCCCGTCGGCTATATCGTCCGTCTTGCAGATTATCCGCGCTTGCGCGACGTCGAACTTCTCGACTGCTCTTGCGCAGCGTTCCGTCATTTCCTCCGCAGTCTGCAAAAGTCCGGACATTGCCGCAGACAATGCGCGGGGACGGTTTTGCATTCGTACGGTGATTTCCGCAATATCCGCCGCCTGGTCGGAAATTCTTTCCAAATCCGTGACCATTTTCATTGCCGACGTTATGAACGTCAAATCGTGCGCCACGGGCTGTTGTTTTACTATCATAATCATACAAAGCCTTTCTATTTCGGCTTCGTATCTGTCGGCGGCGATTTCGAAGGCTTTCACTCCTTTTGCCGCCGCGCAATCGTTATCGCGCAATGCGCGAACCGCCGTTCTCACTGCCTGTGCGTCCGTTTCGCACATTTCCGAAAGCAACGCCCTGAGTTTTGCAAGCTGTTCGTCGTAAACTTTTCTCATATCAACCGAATCTCCCGGTAATGTAGTCTTCCGTGCGTTTGTCGCAAGGATTGTTGAAAATATCGTCCGTGTTGCCGAACTCTATGAGTTCGCCGAGCAGGAAAAACGCGGTCTTATCGGAAATTCGCGCCGCCTGTTGCATATTGTGAGTGACGATGACTATTGTATAGTCGCGCCTGAGTTCCTGAACCAGGTCTTCGATTTTTGCGGTAGAAATCGGGTCAAGCGCGGACGTAGGCTCGTCCATAAGCACAACGTCGGGCTGAACCGCAAGCGCACGCGCAATACAAAGTCGCTGTTGCTGCCCGCCGGATAACCCCAACGCGCTCTTTTTCAGCCTGTCCTTGACTTCGTCCCATATCGCGGCAAGTCGCAAAGACCTCTCCACCATTTCGTCGAGTTCTGATTTCTTGCGTACTCCGTGGGTTTTGGGTCCGTATGCAATGTTGTCGTATATGCTCATCGGAAAAGGATTGGGTTTCTGAAAAACCATTCCCACTCTCTTTCGCAGAAGGTTTATGTCAATCTGTTTGTAGACGTCCTCGCCGTCGAGCAGAACTTCTCCCGTTATCCTGCAATGCGGAACAAGGTCGTTCATTCTGTCCAGAGTTTTGAGAAAGGTTGATTTCCCGCACCCCGACGGACCTATGAGCGCGGTTATCGAGTTTGCGTCTATTCCTATGTTTACGGACTTCAACGCCTGAAAATTTCCGTAATACAAATTGAGGTCTGTAACTTTGAATTTTTCCATCAATACTCCTTTTTGAAACGGTTTGCGATGAACTCCGCAATGCCGTTTATGACAAGCACCAGCGCAATGAGAACAATTGCCGTAGCCCACGACTCGTCGGGGTGCAGTCCTTCGCTGGCGAGAATGTACATATGAACCGAAAGCGTTTCGCCGCTGCCGAGAAGTCCGTCGGGCACACGCGTAACGGTGCCCGCGGTATATATAAGCGCGGCAGTTTCGCCGACCACTCTTCCGAGCGCGAGAATTATGCCCGAAAGTATTCCCGGAACCGCGGACGGCAGTACGATTTTGAATATCGTACGCAGTTTGCCCGCGCCGAGCGCAAACGAACCTTCCCTGAACGATACGGGAACGCTTTTCAGCGCCTCTTCCGTCGTGCGCATAACAAGCGGCAGTATCATTATCGCCATAGTCAAAACACCGGCGGCAAGACAATATGCGTGGAACAAAATCTCTACAAACAACAGCATTCCGAATATGCCGTAAACTATGGACGGAATGCCTGCAAGCGTTTCGGCGGCCATTCTGACAACCGCCACGAACTTGTTGGTGCTTCCTGCGTACTCGACCATGAAAATTGCCGAGAACACGCCTATCGGCACGGCGATGAGAAGAGAGAGCGACGCGATTATCAGCGTATTGATTATCGCGGGAGTCATTGAAAGGTTCTCGGACGTATAAACAGGTTCGAAAAGTTCGGGTTTGAGGTTTGGCAAACCTTTCATCAGAACGTAAATCAGTATCCAGAGAACTATTGCGACCGTCACCGCAGCGGCAAGCATGACGGCTATCATGACCGCAAAGGAAAACGGGTGTTTTGCATATTCTTTCAGGCGCACGGCAAAGGAACGTCCGTTTACGAACCTGCGTCCTTTGAGATCTGCGCCCGCGTCGGGTCGGAATGTAAGGCTTCGCATATTCCCCTCCTACGCTTTTTTGCGGCGTATCGCCGCTATCAGAAGGTTGATGAGCAGTATGAACACGAAAAGAACCGCCGCCGTCGCTATCAACGCTCCCCTGTGTATATCCGTCGCATAACCGAGTTCGAGAACGATATGCGAAGTCATGGTACGAACTCCGTCGAAAATCGAGTCGGGTATCTGCGTCTGATTGCCCACGACCATCGCAACAGCCATGGTTTCGCCTATGACTCTGCCGAGTCCCAGCACTATCGAGGTCAGAATTCCCGAACGCGCGGCGGGGACTTCCGTAAGAAAAACCGCTCTTTCGTGGGTTGCGCCGAGTGCGACCGCGCCTTCGTAATAAGATTTCGGAACGGCGCGCAAAGAGGTTTCGGACACCGTTATTATTGTCGGAAGTATCATAATTCCGAGAACGACAGAAGCGCTGAATATACTCATTCCCATTCCGCCGAAATTGTCGCGGACGAAAGGCACAATCACCGTGAGCCCGAAATAGCCGTACACTATGGACGGAATGCCCGCAAGAATGTTGACGAGGGGTTTCACGACTTTGTAAACGGGTTTCGGACAATAACGCGCCATAAATACCGCGCTGAGCAATCCTATCGGAACGCCGACGATAAGCGCGCCCGCCGTCACGAAACACGACCCCACAATCATAGTTCCGATGCCGAAACTCGGGATAGTGTCAGTCGGTGCCCATTTCGTGGAAAACAGAAATTGAACGAACCCTATTTCTTTTATCGCGGGGAACGCCTGCGCGAAAATGAAAATGCATATGACCAGCACGCACACGATAAACACCGCGGCTGCCAGCGCAAACACGCATTTCATAGAAATTTCTTTGAACTTTGCGACGTTCATAATACTCCCTATTTGCCGAAGCGCGGGCCCGAAAGCCCGCACTCCGACAGATAATGCATTCTTCGGATTACGCTACGTCCGCCCAGTTGCGGATTTCGCCGGTGAAAATTTGTCTGATTTGTTCGATGGTGAGATTGTCAAGCGCGTTGTCCTTGTGGACTATGACCGCAATACCGTCCTGCGCAAGCACGAAACTTTCGAGTTGGGCAGCTTCGTTCTCTTTGAGCGCACGGGACGCCATACCGAGGTCGTAAGTGCCGGAAATCGCGTTTGTCATACCCGCGGTGGAGTCAAGGGTCTGCAATTCGATTTTGGCAATCGCGACGCCGCTCAGACTGCAATAGTTCTCGATGAGTTTTTCCATCAGAGGCGATACGGAGGAGGAGCCGCCGATGACGATGGACGCAGAAGGAGCGGTTTCGGGAGCGACGTACTGAGGAGCATTGTCCTTAACGCTGACATAACCGTTGTCGCCGATGATTTCCTGTGCCTGTGCGGAAGCAAGGTAGATAATGAAATCGGCAAGCGTATCTTTTGCATTATCCGCTTTGTAAGCAACGTTGAAAGGTCTTGCAAGCTTGTAGGTGCCGTCTTTGACGGTTGCTGCCGACGCAACCACACCCGCGACGGACACGGCTTTCACGCTGTCGTTGAGAGAACCGAGGGAAACGTAACCTATGCCTCTTTTGTCACCCGAAACGGAAGACAGCATAACGTTGGTTTTGTCGGTGATGGCAGCACCGGAAAAAGTCTTGTCGACCTTGTTGCCGTCCGCGTCCTTTTCTTCGACCCCCGTAAGTTCTATGAACGCACTGCGGGTACCCGAACCGGGTTCGCGGGAATAAACGTTGATTTCGTCGGTATCGGTGTTGTTGCAACCCACGGTAAGAAAACCTACCGCGCACAACATCATAATGCTGATTGCAATGATGAAAAACTTTTTCATACGAATTCTCCTTTGAGTTTCTGACTGCAATATAGCGCGGAGTTTTAACAGAATTTTGATATCGTGTCACAAATTTGTCTTTTACAAAATTGCTACAATTCCTGACACGGTTTTACAATTCCGCCCTCGGAGTCATTGTCAAAATGCCGCCGCAACACCCGCGAAATTACTTTTTCCGCCCTTTTCGTTACGATTTGTTGATTTATAAAAGCTATTAGAAGCAGATACGGTATAAAACAAATAAAACCGATGATAACAAAGACGGCGACAAACGGATAATTTGCAAATTTGTGCAAAAAAAGAGCCTTACACGGGCTCTTTTTCGTTTTTTCTCTCGTTTATTCTTGTTTCGGCAAGTTCAGGCGAATGATTTGTTGTTTCGTTATGCGGTCATTTGAAGCACGGCGCCCACAGACACCGCGATAAATATCGCCGCCAGCACTATTTTGGAAATTATGAACGCGGCAAGATTGTTTCTTTCTTCGCGGCGTTTATAGGCGGGTTTTGCCAGAATGCCGAAAACCACGTAGGACAACGAGCCGACCAGTGCGCCGATAAGCAGATACTCGATTTTCAAAAGCCACGTAAGCAACGCAAACAACATTGTCACGCCGAGCGCAACTACCGCGCAAACGTAAAACTTTTTGGCGCGTTTTTCGTCAAGCAAACGGGTGTTGGTCACGTCGTCGTCCGAAATCAGGTCGTCGACAGGCACGCCGAACAGTTCGGAAACGGTTTTCAACGTGTCGATTGCGGGATAGCCTTTGTCCGTTTCCCATTTGGAAACCGCCGTGCGCGTGACGTACAGCCTTTCTGCAAGTTCTTCCTGCGTCATCTGATTGTCCTGACGCAACTTTTTCAATTTTTGACCGAAAGTCATATTTCGCCTCCGACAAAAACAATACGCCGTAAGCGACGAAAAGTCACGACACTTTCCGTCACATCGGCGCATTCCGACAAAATATGTCGGGAAAATCTTTTATTCTTGCGGCAATCGGTCGTCTGCGTGTTTTGTATCGCCGAAAAGAACAACCGCCTGCGAGTTGCCTTTACGCACGTCTTCGGGACGGCAACCGAGTTCTTCCGCAAGAATTTTTATGACAAGCGGAGAACAGAAACCTCCCTGACATCTTCCCATACCGGGGCGCACACGTCTTTTCACCGCGTCAACTGTGAGAACGGGAACGGGAGAACGTACGGCGTCTAGGATTTCACCCTTGCTGACTTCTTCGCACCTGCACACGATTTCGCCGTAGTCGGGGTTACTTTTAATGAGCGCGTCGCGTTCCTCATCCGTCATTTCCTTCGGGTGCGGGTGGCGCTTGCGCACGGGATTGAAGTTCTCGTTTTTCTCCACCTTGCCGAACTTCGACAGATACTCAACCGCCCACTTGGCAAGGTCCTGCGCAATGGCGGGTGCGGCGGTGATACCCGGTGACTGTATGCCCGCGGCTTCGAGAATGTTTTCCGTATACACGCCTTTACGCACGTGGAAATCTTCTTCGTAAGTCGGCGCGCGCACGCCCGAGAAATATGCGATGACGTCGTCCTTTCCTATCTTCTCGGATACACGGCTCTGCGCCGTCATAATCATATCGAAGGTTTCGGCGTTGGTCGTCGTATCCTCGCGGTCGGGTGTTTCCGTGGCGTCGGGACCGACAATCATATTTCCGTCAACTGTATGAATGCTTCCTATGCCTTTTGTATGGCTGCCGAGCGCGGCGATTATACCCTTTATGCCTTTGTGCGCGGCGTGCTCTTCACCGGGGAGCGGAGGCGGAACGGTAATCGGCGATTTCGCCATACTGGTGACGACGTACTTGCCCGCCTTTTTGTCGAGAATTATATCCGTTCCCTTGCGCGGATGAATGCTGAAAGTCCTGTCGCCTGCCATGTCCGCAATTACGTCGGAATACACTCCCGCGGCGTTTATCACGAGTCTCGGACGGATAATCCCCCTGTTTGTGTAAACTTCGAGGATTTTGCCGTCTTCCGTTTTCATTCCCGTAACCTGCGTGTCAAGACAGATTTTCGCGCCGTTTTCCGCGGCGTTCTCCGCAAGCGCAACCGTCATTTTGTACGGGCTGGTAATTCCGCCCGTCGGCATATACAGCCCGCCATACGCCCACGACGGAGCGTAAGGTTCGACGGAAAGAAGCTCTTTCCGTTTCATAAACTTTACGCCGCGGATATCCAGTCTTTTGGCGTTGAGCGCGAGTATATCGCAAAGCAGTTTCTCCCACCGTTTGCCGATGAGCAATACCTGCCCTTTCTGTTCGAACGGGACGTCCAGGTCGCGGCAAAGGTCCGCATACATTGCGTTGCCGCGGTGATTGTAGATGTGTTTCTGCGAAGTCGGCGAATAGTTTATGCCGACGTGCACGACGCCGCCGTTTCTGGACGACCCGCCGAGGGCTACGTCGTAGCCGCGCTCGACTAGCATTACGTCGACTTTCCACCGCGCCATTTCGCGCGCCGCGGCGCAACCGACTATACCGCCGCCTATGATGAGAACGTCGGGCGTCGCTCCGTCGTACGCTTTGTCCGTAAACGCGGGTTCGGGGATTTTCTGCTCGTAGCCGCGCAGTTTGATTATGTTGACAACGCCGATGTACTTTTTCTTGTCGACGGCAAGTTTTCCCGCCTTGACTATGGTTTTCCACTCGTCGGCTTCGCCCGTCAGAACTATACAACCCCTGTCTTCGTTGACTTCGACGTCGGGCGCTATCTGTTTTATCTGTTTGCGTTTTTTATCAAGTGAGCTCATTTGCCGATGTCTTCCGTAAGTCTTTTGATTTCTCCCTCGATATAGGGTTTTTCGCTGTCAATGTTCCAAAGCCCGAGGCGGATTATCAACGCGACGATTTTCCACCTGTCGACTTCTTCCTGTTTCATTCCCGTGGCTTTGAAATAGTGTTTCATAAATCCGCGGTAAAGGTAGTTGCGCACCGCAGAGTAAAACGCAAGCTGCAATTTCGACGAACCCGGGAAAAGTTCCGCGTCGTGAAGAAGGAACTGCATCATCGCGACTTCCGCGGCGGGTTGACCTTTTGCCGCGGTCATCCAGTCGATGACGACGGCGTTTTTGCCGTCCATGAGAATGTTCTCGGTGTGAAAATCCATGTGCAGGAAAGTATCTCCCGCAGGCAGAGCCGCAAGATAGCCGCGGATTTTTTCCTTCTCTGCGGAACTCAGAAAACCGAACTGTTCGGCGTCCAGACACGCCGCCGCCTTATCCCTTATGTCGGGAAGGTTGTTGCTGTGATGCTTTTGAAGTTTTATATGCTGTGCAGCAAGAGTTTTGGGTGCCGTAAACAGTAAAAACGGATTTTTCTCGGGCGTTTTGGTCATGGGAATGCCCTTGACTTTTCCGATGACAATACCGAAACGGTTGCCGCACCTTACTTTCTCGTAACACTTCATCGGCGTGCAACCGCATTTGTACGCTTCGGCCGTGTTCAGATATTCGAGGTCGACGTCAGCTTCGGGAAAGCCCTCGAAATACAGTTTGAGAACCTTGTCTTCTCCCAAAGGATAGACCTCTGCGGAGCGTCCGCGCTGCGACGGAGAGCCTTCGGGAAGTTTGATTTGTTTACATTCGATGCCGCTCATAATTTACCCCCTTTGGCAGAATTCGATTGTATATTCGGCAAGACACCGTCCTACCTTCTATTGCCCGAAAATAGCGCGCACCACAGCGACAAACGACTCTCCTATCGCAATTGCCACGGCGATGTAAAGTTCACCGAGAATGAGTACGAGTACGGAAATCAACGCGAATATCGGAAAGAAGACTACGAAATACCAATGTTTTGTTTTGTGTCTGTAAGCAAACATTGCTATCGTGCTTCCAAGTCCGCCCATAAGAAACGCCACAATGAAAAGCACCGCTTCGGGAATGCGTCTTTGCTCCCTCTGCGCTCTTTTTTTGTCCGCGCGCATAAGCAAAAATCCCGCCGTGTTCATAACGACGAAAACAATGGGAATGATTGCAAAATACCATCCGTACATTTATTCTCCCCTGCGCGTTTACGACGCATACTCCGACAAAACCGCGCAAACCAATCTTTATTGACGTTTTTCGACAGCTAAAATACAGATTTGGGCAAAACCGAAAGAATGGTAGCTCATTGCTCAAAACCGTGCAAACGTTGTCACGTATATTGTAGCACAATTTTTCGCAGTTGCAAATCCGCTTATTCCGTCATGAGTCCGTTGGAACGTCTGAACTCCGCCGTCTTTCCCGCGCGTATAAGGTTGACTGACGACGCCAACATCCAGAAAAAGAATGTCAACGCCGCACACACTAGACAAATCCAAAGTATCTGCATATCAAAGGGCGTGCGCGGAAGATATCTTGACACCAGCCTTGCCATCGCGGGGACGGTCTGGTTTGCGCCGAGGCACACCAACAGCCCGCCGGCAAATCCCGTCAGGGACAGTATGCCGCCCTCCACCGCCGCCATTTTCATTACTCCGCCGCCCGTCATGCCTGCTAGCCTGTAAACTTCTATTTCTTTTTTTCGCTCCGACGCCGTTATGCTGATTAAATTTACAAGCCCGATGACCGCCACTCCTAAAATCAAATAGACGAAAACGTTAAGTATTATTCCGTATGCATCGCCACCCTTGTCGGGTGAAAAATAGTTAGCGCTTCTGAACAGCGTTTCGGTGTCCGTGTTCGTGGTTTCGGCAAGTTGCGTGTACGCATTTTCGTCGCCGCGCAACAGGAAGTTGGCGGTCGCTTCCACCTTGTTGCCCGCAGTCGTATAATACTCGTCCGCGCGAATGTACATTATGTAATCCCACGCGGTAAAGGTATAATCTATCCCCACTATTTCAAACTCACAATCTACGGGTGCGTTGTCGTAAGGCTTTATGAAATACAGTTGAAGTTTGTCGCCTATCGAAAGGTCGTATTTCCGCATCAGATAATACGACACCACCAACGGGTGTTCCGCAGCATCGAACCTTGCAGCAAGTTCGGGTGTATAGGAATCCGAAACAAACCGAAGTGCGCTCCCGTCGTTCAGCATATTGCAGGATACGAACTCTCCCATCAATTCCCCGTTTTGCCCGAAATTGGACAAAGAAAGCGAAAGATACCAGCATCCCTCGTCCACGCCGTCGGTTGCAACGTAAGTGTCCAACATTTCGTCGTAACTTTCCTTGTCGCTTTTTATCGTCGTAACAACGTAATCTCCTTCATACCGTCTGTCCGAGTGCAACGAAGTTATGTTTACCACGCCGAGAAGACTTACCGTCAGAAAAATCATGGACGACAGCAAAACCGCCATAGACGACACGGTTGCGACCGAACCGTTGCGCGGCATCGAGTATGCCGCGATAACGGGTTCTTTTCTGCCCGCGACAATGGCTGTCAGATTGCAAATTCCCTTCAATATCCAAGGCACGCAGACAACTGCGGCAAACACCGTTGTAACGATAAAAACTATCATCATCGGCAAAAGAAGCTCCTCGTCCACCACAAACAAGGAAATAAACACACCGACAAAAGCCGCAAATGAGATGAGCGCAAGCCACCACGGATAGCGTCTGGCGTGTTTTGCCGAGCCGGACATCAGGTTGTGCACGGACTTCGCGCTTACACGCGCGGCAGGAACGGCACACGCCGCAAGCGTAATAAAGAACGTAAGCGCGGCAGTTGCGAAATATTTTGCCGCAGGCACGACAATGGAAATCATACACGCATTTTCCGACACAAGCGATTCTATGATTTTTATCATCAGCGTGCCGAATCCGAGTCCGACCAGACTCCCGACAAGCGCGTATACCGCGGCTTCCGCAAGCATTATCAACCAACTTTGAAAAGGAGTTGCTCCTGCGGCTTTGAACTTTACCATTTCGTCGGAACGGTTGCGTGCTATCACCGAATAGGAAAAATACAGTAACACCGCCATGAGCACCGCCACCACCGCAACCGCGATTGTAAGAATGTCCATACTACCTGATACGGAATCTTCTATCATCGCTTCCGTCGCGCCTTCGTCTACGCTTATTACTACCTTCTGCGAAAATGTCCTTTCGATTTCACTCGCGATAAACTCTTTTACGTAAAAGTCGCCCTCGAATTTACTGCTATCGGCGCAATAGAAATATATTCTGTTTAACGGTTCGGCAAGCCCGGGAATCTCATCGTAATCCAGCGTAACAGAGACCTTATTCGCATTGTAATATAACCCCTTGTTATCTGCAATCGCCGTTATCTGAACATCGATTCCGCCATTCTCGAACACCCATCTCGTACCTTTTTCGGGTTCAATATGGAACACGTTGCCGATTTTGAGTTCCATTCGGTCTGCGAAATCACGCGACACGGTTGCACTCGGCAATCCCGTATCGTTGTCGCAGGTCTTCATAATCTCGACAAGCGGCATATCTTTCATCTTTTCGTAGTCTTTGACAAAATAGAAAACGGCATTGATGGAAGAATCGTCCGTAAAAGCCGATGCGTGGTACTCGAACATTCCTATGTATTCTTCGATATATTCCGAATGCTCTTCCGCAAAACCGTCAATCTGTTCTTCGTCGGCTGTTGTGGTTATCAATACGTCCGCTCCGCAGAAAACCGCGCCCGCCCATTGTTCCGCGGTCTGCAAAAACATGGATTTTATGGAAAACGCAGTCAAAAGGCAAGCCGTTATCACGATTGCCGAAACCAACAGCATAAACGACTGCAACGGATTTTTGAATATGCTTCGAAGAGTGTGTCTGAAAATTATGTTCATAGTCCGACGCGCTCCGCAACAGGGTTATCGGAAAGGATTTTGCCGTCCTTTATCGTGATTGTTCTCGTGCCGCACGCCGCATTCTGTTCGCTGTGCGTAACCTGAATTACGGTCGTTCCGTATTCTTCGTTGACGCGGCGGAGCAACTTCATGATTTCTTCGGAGTTGCGACTGTCGAGATTGCCCGTCGGTTCGTCGAGAAAAATAACTTCGGGATTGAATATAAGTCCCCTTGCAATAGCCGTTCTCTGTTGCTCGCCGCCCGACAATTTGGACGGCAGAAAATTCCGCCGCTCGGAAAGACCCATAAGGTCGAGCAATGCGTCGAGTTTTTCGGACACGGACTTCTTGCGTCTGCCCGCTAGAAATACGGGCACAAGTATGTTCTGTTCAACCGTAAGATAAGGAGCGAGATTGAAAAACTGAAAAACGAAACTGATTTTCGTTCTGCGCAAAACGGCAAGCTGTTTTTCGCGCATTGCTGTGATTTCCGCGCCGTCTATGAAAACTTTGCCCGCCGTCGGACGCTCTATGCCGCCCATTATGGAAAGCAAAGTCGTTTTACCGCTGCCCGACGCGCCGAGTACGGACAGAAACTCTCCCTTTTCGACGCCGAACGAAATGCCGTCGAGCACTTTGGTACTGCCGTCGTAACAATGCGAAACCCCGCACACCTCTATAAAGCTCATAATTTCCTCTCTTAATCAACTCTCTTCAATAAATTATAATATCTATATATCCGAAAATCAATAGCCATAAATTCCCAAGAGTTTTACGGCTTTAAATTTGCGCCCGCTATTTTTGCCGAACACATATTTCAAAACGCATTGCCTTGCCTTCGACAAATTCCGACGAAATCCGCTTCTCCACTGCACTAAAAACCTTTCGAAACCGACCGTTTGTTAACTTCGGGTATTTAAGTTCGCAGATGCGTATGTTATACTTTTCATCCAATAAAAGCAAAATCCAATGATTTTGCGGTTTCAAAAGGGGGAATTATGAAGAAAAGCAAACTTGTGGCAACCTTTGTCGCCGTTTTGCTGATCGTGTCTTTGTGCGCGCTGTGTCTTTACGGCTGTAACGACGAAGGCGTCGGCATCGAAGGAAAAGGCGTTTCCCGTCCCGAAGACATTTTCACAAACGACCTCGACACGACCGACTCCGAAAATTTGATTGCAAACGCACACGTTACGGCAAGCTCCGCGGACATAACCTCGTCGGCAAGCTACAAAATTCTGTCTGCGGACGCAACATTCGACAGCGTCAAGGAAGACTACAAAACTCCCGTACGGAAGAATAAGTGCAAAGCAAAATTGAGTATAAGAAAAGCCGAAGTATTGTTGCTTCGGCTTTTCGATATTTTGTTTTGCTAAGATATTTTGTTCAGCTAATCAATTATTTTATGCTGTTTCACTGCAATCAACAGGGTCCGTTTTGTCCGACGTTCTCGTCCACACGGGTGTTTTCGAGCAACCCGTAAAACGGCCAATCTCCGTTGAAACAGTATTTCCGCGTTCTGAACGTAAGCCCGCCGTATCCGAAATCACAGTTTTCCATACCGACGGAGTCTATAATGCCGTCGGAAACGTGCCCGACTATATATCCCATTTTCGGGAAGATGTCCGCAACCGTATCGGGGTTTGAATTTGTCATATAAAGGTTTAGCACTGCGCTTTCCTTTATTGTACCGGAAGGACAATAACCTACTATTCCGCCAACCGAACGGCTGTCGTGCACGGCATATTGCCTGATGTCCGCATTTTCAACACGACAATACGAAACCGTACCGCTGCTTTTTCCGACTATTCCGCCGATATCGCCGTTGCCGTCCAACGAGCTTTTTTCTGCGGACATATTTCCGAACACGCAATTTTCTATCTTCGACACGTTTTCTCCCGCAATGCCGCCCATCTGCGAATACGACCTGTGCAGGCTCATTTTACCCGTTACGGAACAGTTTTCGATTATGCCTTTATTTACGCCTGCAATTCCGCCTACGGAAATCCAGGGTTCATAGTGCTGTCCTTGCGCACTTGAAACGCTGATATTTTTCACGTGCAAATCGGATATGACGGCGTTGTTTTCCCCTACAATTCCGTAATTTGAATATTTCGGTTTGCCTTTGCCTATAACAAAAGAAAGATTTTTTAAGGCGTATCCGTTCCCTTTTATGTCGCACGTCAACGACTCAATCGGAGTCCACTCACCGAACACAGCCAAATCTATGTCGCACCCCAAACTGCGTTTGAAACTTTGGTCGTAACGAATGTTGCTGAGTTGCAGCGCATTCGTGATACAACGGCCGTCTTCTTCGGAAACTCCGCCCGACAATGAGTTTTCGGGTGTGTACAAACAATTTACGTCCAGCGAAGGTAAGCTCTCGAAAACGACGTTTTCGTCGTTCACGGAAACGTATTGTTCGCCTATTTTAACAGCTTTGAGTCTGACAGTCGCATTGACGGCTTTTTTACGGATAAGGTCAGGCAATATATCAAGCGACGTCACGCCTTCCGCTTTTTTCGTGAAACTGTTGATGCCGTTGTAAGTTATTTCGAACTCGTAGCCTTTAACCGCGGGTATTTCCGTCCACGAAAATTCCGTCTTGTTTTCGTAATTTATAACGGGGTCAAACTCAAAACCGTCCAACGAAAGCACAATTGTCGCTCTTATTCTGTATGTCGACACAAACACACCGCCCGTCGCCTCTATTGTCAACTCGTTTCCGACAGCGCAATCGGGCGTCACGGTCAGAACTCCGTTTTCCTTGTCAAAAGTAAAACCGTTTTTGTCCTTGCAATCGTAAATCGCATATCCGTCGGTCGGGAAGTTGTTGATGTCGCCGAGAAACGCAAATTGATATTGTCTGGTGCTCTCAGAAACTGGCAACATCACTCTTACTCCCTTATAATCGATCGGAATAATGCCGCCGTCCGTTATCTCTCCGACTTTCCAATTCTGGTCCGTCGGCTCTTTGGTTATCCGAACGGTCCCACATTCAAGTCCGCTTTCGTTGTAAAAGCCCACATAATAAACGCCGGCTTTTAACACCGCTTGAGGGAACGAATTCGAATTGTTTGCGGCAACAACGCAACTGCTACCGTCTTCGGCGTACACTACAAAATCAGAATACTTCGCGAATTTCACAAGACTACCCGCCGAATCGTGCACCTCGAAAGCGTAAAGTGCAATATCGTCGACTGCGGTAAATTTGAAAATACTGTATGACGAATCGGTATATTTTACATCGATTTTCGATACTTCCGTTTCACTCAATTCGCCTATTTCTTCTTCCGTAATTCTTACTTCACGCTCAACGTCGGACGTGTTTTCAATCTCGATATACTTTGCAACGTTCTGTTTGCAAAATATATCAAGACGTCCCTTTTCTTCGCCTCTTGCCACAATACTGTTCACGCGCGCACCGTTGTTGTCCGTCTCAAACGCCTCAACAAAATTCACGTTCTGGTCGGCATTGACATAAAACCGTCTGAATCCGGTCGTTTCGGGTATTATCCTGTATACGATTTTTTCTCCTGCCGCAAGAACAACGTTTTCCGTCGTTGATTTGGGTTCAATCCTGACAACAACATTCCGCGCGTCATCTGCCGTTACAACGATTTCGATACTGCACTGACGATTTTCCTCAAACCTTTCGGTGATTATTTTGCGTTCCGAATCAAACGGAAGCAAATTTCCGTTTAAGGTTACACTGTCAATTTTCGCATATTTTTCCGCGTATTCGTCCACTCCGACGCTTATCGAATACTCGCTTGAAAAAGGTGCGGTGAAATTGACTTTCAGTGTCGTTTTTCCTTCCTGCACTTCCTGTTGCAAAACATATTTCGAGTCCAAATCGAAATCGTCAATTTGAACCTCGTATTCTTTAATGCCGCTATCAGAAGGTATCGTCGAATTATCGGTCTGCTGATTGTTTTTATCCGACTTGTCGTTGCAGGATACCAAAATCATTGCACTCGTCAAAACGATAAGCAACGCAACAATTACAAAAACTAATTTTTTTCTCATTCTGTCATTTCTCCCGGATAGGAAATTTGAAATAATCCGATTTTTCGGATTACAAACCGTGCCCTTACTACATATTTGAGAACGGTTGCTCACTCAACGTATCGAAAAATGCGCTCGACTTTTTCAACACGTGTCAAATTGGATTATACATGATAATTTTAAATTTTGCAATACATTGATAACTTGATTAGTTCGATTAAGGAAAACGCCAGAACTCACGTTAGGACGGCTGACCCGACCATCAAAGCGTTTTGCGTCAACGCAGCCGAAAAAGCTGTGTTTCCGCAATAAAAAAGCCCGCACAGATTCGTGCGGGCTTTCCTTAATTGTCGGTTTTTGAAATAAACGTTTAAGGCTTAATATACGCTTCCAGTTCTATACTGTCCGCTGTCCAGAACATAAGACCGTAGACGGAATAACCATCGTATACGTCGTTTACACCACCGCTTACGGACTGCATAATACCCAAAAGATTTTTGTTGTCGTAACTATTACCTTTGTTGAGACCGATATTGTATTTGTGCATCAATGCATAATCGAACTCGAATACGAGTTTGCCGTCCGTGACAATTGCGGTGCAATCGACAAATTCTGCCGAATCTCCGCCGTCAATATAGTCGTTGTCGGAAAAACGCATATTGTAGACGTCGCCTTCCGAAGCGAAATCCGACACGTCGACAACCACCGTTTTCTTTGCTTTTTCGATTTCGATTGCGCCGTACTCGACAACGGTGATTTTCTGCATAAGCGTGCCTTTGTAACTTGAATTGTTGCCGTTTTTGATGAATATTTCAAGCCACGTCGTGCCCGCCGAAATAAGGTCGGTGTCGATGCATACGTCTACTGCAATTATTTCGGTGCTTTGGTTTTCGCTGTCAGTAACCGTCTCAAACGTAATTGCGTTTTCGGGAATTACGGAATCGTCGGAAGAACGAACGTAAGAATCTTTGCCGAGCAAAGTCATATAAATCCTTTTGGTAAGTTCAACGCGCAGTTTCCATACGTGTTCGTCAAAGAAGTTGTAGGGATACATACCGCCCATTGCAACGGTAGTCATTGCATTGCTTTCCATAGCAAAAACGCCGTCGCTGTCGACTTGGGTCAATTTCTCCGTCTGTACGGTAACCGTTACGTTTTCGGCAGGCATAGTAAAAGAATACTTGCCGTCCGCTCCGACTTCGCAGTCCGTTCCGTTGGCTTTCACGGCAACAATTCTGACGTCGTCCGAAGAAACGCTTACCTCTACACTTACCATATCCCCTGCTTTCGCAGTCGCGGGAACGCTTACGGTATATCCCTCTCCGCTCTGCGCGGTTACGGTATAACTCGCAGATGTCTGCGGATTGCTGCCGCCGTCGTTGCACGCCGAAACGGCAACCGCGGATATTATCATGCAAACAACAAGCACTGTTACGAGAATTGTCTTTTTCACAAAAAACCTCCTTGCTTCCAAACGGAACGTTTTTTTCAGTATACAATACAATCTCCCCTACGCCAACCCGTTTTCGCAAAAAGTCACGTCCGTTTCCCGTTTCGCCCGCAGGGTGTGACGGCAGTCACGGAGTGCTGTTGTCGAAAATAAAACAACCAAAGCCATTTGACTTTGGTTGTGTTTGGTGGAGCGGAAACAAACAAATCCGAACCGTTTTGAGGAAATGTATCAGCGCGCAAAATACTCTCGCACCAGGTTTTTTCCGCCCGATTTCGCAGCCTTTCCGTCTTCAATCAGAATGGCTCTGTCGCAAAGAGCCTCCGCACACCGAACGTCGTGCGTGACGGTAATCATGGTGTTTCCGGTTTCCTCGTGAAGGCTGTTGAGGACGTTGACAAGTTCGCACAAACCGTCGTAGTCCTGTCCTACGGTAGGTTCGTCCAACAAGAGAACTTCCGGTTTGCCCGCCATAACGGCGGCGATTGACACTCTGCGTTTCTGTCCCTCAGAAAGCGACTGCGGATGTCTGCCGTAAAGGTCGTATACGCCGAACATCTTGGCGATTTTTTCGGCATATTCCTTCCCTGCCGCCCCGAATTCTATCTCTTTTTTCACGGTGGGCATAAACAGCTGATAATCGGGATTCTGATAGACGACTCCAACCCGTCTGAACCATTTTCTTTTTGTGTGAACACGGTCAAACGCGGCGTCGATATATTGCACGATTTTACCGTCAGATGGTTTACAGAGCCTTGCCAAGAGGCGAAGCAGCGTGGTCTTGCCGCATCCGTTTTCACCGAGCAGCACCGTACGCCCGCCATTCGGTATTTCGCAGGTGACGTCGTTGAGAATTTGTTTGCTTTTAACACAAAAAGCCACTTTATCCAGACGAAACAGAACATCATCATGCTGTTTTTGATTGCAACTGTCCGAAATCCGCGCCGTCTGCGCCGAAAGGTAAAGCTCCGTGTTCTCTATTTGAAAAATCTTTCCTTTTTCCGCGTGCCACACCTTGTCGACATACGGCATAACCATATCCAACCTATGTTCGATAACGATGACGCAGTAGCCCGACGATGCCAGTTCTCTGAGCGTTTGCATGAGATTTCGCGCACCGTCCTTGTCGAGGTTGGCAAGCGGCTCGTCCAGCACAAGTATCTTCTGCCCCATGGCAAGCGTCGACGCGGTTATCAGCCTCTGCTTCTGACCGCCCGACAATACGCGGCAATTCCATTCGGGAGAAATCTCCATAAGCCTGCACGCCACATCGATTTGAAATTTGATTTTCTGAGGCGGGAACGCCAGATTTTCACAGCCGAACGCAATTTCGTCTTCCACGCGTTTCTGGACAATCTGTTCATCAGCATTTTGCATTACGACCCCGACTTTTCTGCAAACGTCTCCGAGTTTTTTGCCTTTGATGTTTTCGCCGTCGATTATCACGTCACCCGAAAGTTCTCCGAAATTGACGTTGGGAATTATTCCGCTTACTATATGCATAAAAGTGCTTTTTCCCGCCCCGGAATGTCCCGACAGCAGAGATACCTCTCCGTATTCCGCGGAATAATCGACGTCATCGAGGACTTTTGCGCTACCGTTATACGAAAATGTTACATTTTTCAATTCGATTGCTTTCATAATGCCACCGCCAATACGGCACCGACGGAGATGCCGAGCACAAACAACAAATCACTTGCGACGAAATACTCTCTTTTGTATATCGTGTACGGTGCTTTTCCCAGCGTGAAACCTCGGGTTTCAACCGAAAGCGCCAAAGTATCGGAAATGTTGACGAGTCTCATGACAAGCGGCACAAGAAAAGCCCTGTACAAAATCTGCGGATTCAGCACACTGCCCGCGCCTCTCGTTTTCATGGCTTCCCGCACTCTTGCGATTTCGTTTTTCAGCATGGGAACGAAGGACATTGCTATAAGCATTCCCAACGTCACGGCACGGGGAACCCGCAGTTGAGACAGATTTCTGGTAACCCGCACGGGGGCAAGTGCCATTCCCGGGACTACGGCAAGAAATATGGCTGCGAAACGGTTGACCATTGCAACTGCCGCGGAGGTATCGCGTGATGCGGCATACGCTATTCCGGCAAAAATACCGCCGAAAACGGCTGTTGCGACGAGTGCGCGCAGACACTCTCTGAAATATCCGAAAATCAGAAGCCACGCAAACGTCCCAAGCAAAAACCAGCTCCCCGCAGAAGTTTTCGCCGCCACCAGACCGAAAACGATGATGACAGCCCCCGCAAACAGCGCGGCAAGCGGATACGTTTCCTTTTTTAGCGCAAAAAATTTCATTTTTTCAACACACCCGCCTTTTTCAGTTCCTTGGAAATAACCATTCCAACCATTGCGCCGACAAAGCACAGCGCAAGAACGGCAACCGATATTCCGACCGCCACTCTCGGGTCGGCTCCCACAAACGCCTGCACCGCTTTTCCGTCCTCGGCGGGGTTAACCGTGTAAATGACGTTGTACCACAAAAACAGGAAAGGCAACGTCATGGGCATATAAAGCGTTCCCGCCACGACACATGCCGCGTCCCTTTTGTATCCGCGAAAAATCAGAAGAACCAACGCCTCCACTATTACCGCACAAATCATTGCGCAGACGAACATCGGCAAAAACATGAATGCGAAGAATATTCCGCAAAAGAGGGAAATCAATATGAGAGCAAATGGCTTGCGTACCTTCATCAATCCTATCGTGGGAAAGACGGAAAACTGTAACCCGAGACACAGTTCGATGATTCCGAAAAGAGGCACCTGCGTGACCAAAGGCATAACCGCCCCCGTCACAAGCATGCACGCAGCCATGATAGCGAGAAAAACGATGTCCTTTATTTTGTATTTTTCGAATATTTTGTTTGCGGTCGCTTTCTTCCCTTCGTCATCGGCAAGTCCGTTTTTTTTCTCGGACGCCACGGCTTCTTTATGCGCTTCCGCCATGGCTTCTTCCGCGTTGGTTATCAACGCTTTTGCCAGACTGCCCCTGTCCTCGCCGTACAAGACGGTTCCGCAAAAGGGACATCGCAGACGGCTCCCATGCGCGCTGTCTCCGAGGTCCGCGCCGCATTTCGGACAACTGATTTCCTTTAATTCCATATCAACTTTTTGCCTCCGTGACGACTCCGTTTTCCACTCTGTAAATTCTGTCGGCTATTGCCATGGTGGATTCTCTGTGAGAAACCAAAATTATGCTTTTGTTTCCTTTCTGTTCGGCAAGCGATTTCAGAATTATGCCTTCGTTTATACTGTCCACGTTGCTCGTCGGCTCGTCCAGCAGAATAAGTCCGCTGCCTCTTAGAAAGGCGCGCGCAAGTCCGAGCCGCTGTTTTTCTCCGGCAGACAGATTGTCGCCCATCGTGCCGACGCGGGTTGCGTATCCGTCGGGCAACGACAGAATGAAATCGTGTACCGAAGCCGATTTGCAGGCTTTTTCCAGCTCCTCACGCGTGGCGTCGGGTTTTGCGATGCGCAAATTGTCCTCGATGCTTTCGTCGAACAACCAGGTGTTCTGGGAAACAAGGGTGACGTTTTGCAACAAACTTTCGGAATTTATCGCGTCGATATCCGTGCCGTTGTAATTTATAACGCCGCCGTCTCTTTCCCAGAAGCGAAGCAACAGTTTCAAAAGCGTAGACTTACCGCAGCCGCTTTCTCCGACCAGCCCCACGATTTCCCCCTTTCCGACCCGAAGGTTGACGCCGTCGAGAACGCGAACGGAACCGTCGTACGAGAAATCCAAATCCTTGACTTCGAGGTTGTCGAACTCGATGTCCTTGCCACCCCGCACATCGCAAACGACAGGCTTTTCGACCAACAAATCGAGAACCCTGTCTCCTGCCGCAAAAGTGTGAGTGAGATTTCCGGGCAACGCCGACAATGCGATGACGGGTCCGAAGCTTCCGAAAACCGTCGTGACGCCCAGAATCATCTTGCCCGTGCTCACCACATCGAAACGGACAAGCACTATACCAACCGCAACCGTCAGCAAAACGAATACCGTGACAAACAGCTCCGTGAGCGCGGTGCTTTTAGTGATTTCGCGTTTCATTTTTCTAGTGTCGCGCAACAGCTCTTCCGAGCGACGGCTCACTTCCGAAGCCCTGCTTTTTTCGGCATTGTTGAAAACAATGTCCTTGACGCCTTTGATACTGTCGAGGAAATACGCGTTGAAGGACGCGAATTCGGTTCTGTAACGAATACCGGACGCACGCAATCTCCGCGAATTCAACGGGGGCAGCACGACGCCTATGACGACGTACCCGACAAGAGCAACCGCCGCAAGATACCAACTGACCGTAAAACCGACGAACAAAAACACGCCCGACGACATCAAAAACGCTATGCATACGGGCGAAACGGTATGCGCGTAGAAAACTTCGAGAACTTCTATGTCCGAAGTTATCATTGCAATGATACTGCCTTTTTGTTTGGTTTCGAGTTTGGCAGGACACAAAACGCGCAGCGCACCGAAAATTTTGTCGCGCAACAACGCAAGCAGTCGGAACGCGATGTAATGATTGCAATATTGCTCTCCGTACCTCAACAACCCGCGCAACACGCCGCAACCGATTGCGAGTCCGATTATCCAGCCGTAAGACAAAGCCACGCTTACGCCCGCAAATTTTGCTATGCCCAAGGCACCGAAAACACTGACTCCCATTGCGCAGACATAGCCGGCGACTCCGTTCAACACCGCGAATACCATTATGTAAGACAACGACCCCAACAGCACGACGAGGCTCGCCATTATGCGCATACCGCTTCTGTGCGATTTCGGTTTCATAGACGCACCTCCGTTTTCGGTCTGCGGCTTTCCTTCCATTCCGCAAATTGTCTGTATCCTTCTTCCAACGCCTTTTGCGTTTCGTATAACTCGGCATACCCGCCCTTTTTGCTCATAAGCTGCGAATGCGTCCCTTCTTCCTTTATCGCGCCGTCTTCCATAAAGCATATTTTGTCTGCGGACACGACGTTTGCAAGACGGTGCGAAATCACGATTATGCCTTTGGTCGCGCTCATTTCACGAATGTTGCGCATGATTACCGCTTCGCTTTCGATGTCGATGTTGCTTGTCGCCTCATCGAAAACGTACGTTTTTTTGTTGGCGACAAGGTTGACAGCCAAAGCAAGACGTTGTTTTTGCCCGCCCGAAATGTTGCCCGCGTCTTCGTTCAGCACCTTGTCCAAACCTCCGTTTTCTTTGACGAAAGACGACAAATTGACCTTTTCGAGTGCAGACCAAATCTCTTCGTCGACGACATCGTCTTTGGCCAGACGGAAATTTTCCCGCACGGTGTCGTTGAACAGATACGTGTTGTAACTGACAACGGCCAAACACGAATAATACGAACTGCGGGATACGGTCGCAAGCTCGTCGCCGCCTACGAAAACTTTTCCGTTTTGCGGATGAACCGCGCCGGTAATGAGATTGACGACTGTACTTTTGCCGCAACCGCTCTCCCCGACCAGAGCCGTTATACCGCGTTCGGGAATATCGAGAGTGACGTTTTTTACGACATCGCGTTTGCCGTCATAGGAAAAAGTCACGTTGTCAAGTTTTATATTTGTTGACTCGACCTCTTTTTGACCCCAGACGGGATTCTCCTGCCCCAACAGGGAAATGATTTTCTTTCCTGCGCTCGCTCCGTTCATGGCAACGTGAAAAGCACTCCCCAACGCGCGCAGCGGCAGGAAAAATTCGACCGCAATAAGGATGAGAAACAGGGCTTGGGCGATTTCCAATCTGTTGTCAAGCACTCCCGCCACGACAACGGCGGTTCCCGCACCGGCACCCGCAAACGCAACAAAGTCCATAATCGTAATGCTCATAAGCTGCATTACAAGAACTTTCATTGTTATTTTCCTGAACTTTTCGGCTTCGGAATTGAGTTTTTTGTGTCTGGCTGCGTCGGCTTGAAAGATTTTCAGTTCTCTGAGTCCTTGTATGCTGTCGAGAAAAGTGTCTCCCATCGAGGTGTAAACGCCCCAATATTTCGCAAAAACGCGTTTTGCGTATTTGGAAACTGCGACAATGGAAAGAGGGATAATGGGAACGCAAGCGATAAGCAACACGGAAAACCGCCAGTCTATGCCCACGCATACGCAGAAAAGCAAAACGGGCGCAATCATCGAAAAGAAGAATTGAGGAAGATATTGCGAATAGTACAAATCAAGCTGTTCTATCCCCTCCAAGGACACCTGCGTCAGCCCTGCCATATTCATTCCGTCCGTGCTTTTGACTCCCAACTGCAAAATTTTGTCGTATACTCGCGTTCTGAGGTCTTTTTTCACGTTTCTGCCAAGGCTGTCTTTAAGGTTGCCCGTCGCCCTAGTACATACGTAGCGCACCGCAACGGCAACAATCACCGCGAGCGTAGGATACAAATATTCGAGCGGTCGGGCATTGTCCGTCAAAAGCCATACCGCCCAGCAAATTCCCGCCGTTACGGCCGTGTTTGCAAGCATGCCGACGACCATCAGCATAACCGTATACACTACATACTTTTTGTTTGCGCCTATCAACGCCATCAAATCCCTGTCAATCATCGGTTTTCGCCGCCCTGTTGCATCTCTTTATTCCTTTCTTCGACTGAACCAAGTGTTTCACGGCCACGACGGGATGATGAAAAATCATTCTCGGACCGGAAAATCTCATTACTTCCTTGACACGCTCCCGCATATCGGGCTTATAGCAATGTATGGGACAATTGGAACAAAACGGTTTTTCGTCTCCCCAAGGACACTTGTCGCGGCGGGCGGACGAATATTCGAGCAACTTTGAACAATCTTCGCAAAGACCGTCCGCACACCCGTGTTTCTTTCTGCAATAAAGCTTTACCATAAGCTCCATTACTTCCGCTTCTTTTTTTCGCTTCATGCTTCTACCGTTCTCTTCTTCTCCTCATTCGATATTCTTTCGAGCGACACCTCGGACAACACACACGCGATACGCGTTGCTTCCTCCTCGGACTCATGCACCCCGAAACCGACTACCTCAACAAGTTTTTTCACCAAAAAACCAATGACGATTTCGTACTTCCCAAGGGTTTCTTCCCCTTTCTCGGTGAGCGTTATTCTTCTGTTTCGGTCTTTTGTAAGAAACCCGCCTTTCTCCAAACGTTCGACGGCGCGGAAAACGCTCACTCTGGAAACGCACATTTGTCCGGACATGTCGCACATACGGGTGCCGTCCCCGTCGGACAAGCGCTTTACACTCCTCATGTAGTTCAACTCCGAATAAGTCATAACTTCCTCGTTCGCATTGGCGAACCCATAGGTTTTTAGCAAGCGGGCGCAGACCCGCAACAAGTTCGCAGCCGCGAACGCACTACCCGAAAAAAAACCGCCTTTGCCTCTTCCCGTCGAGTTCGGATATGCGAACAATGGGCAGAAAAAAAAGGAAGTTCTCAACTTCCCTTAAATTATATTGTCGAAAATCCGCCTTGTCAATAAATTGTTAGCGAACGATTAACTTTTTTCGAGAAATGTGTTTATCAATGCGAAAAGCTCGTCCGAAATAACGTGTTCAATCCGGCAGGCATTCTCTTCCGCCACTTTGTACGAGGCCCCGATTTTCTGCAAAGCTGCGCTGATAACCCCGTGTCTCTCGTAAATTTTGGCTGCCTTTTCATATCCGCTTTTCGTAAATTCAATATCGCCCGTCGCGTGGTCAAGCGTCACATATCCTTTGTCCGCAAGCAGATTGACGCCGCGGGAAACACTCGACTTTGCATAATCCAACTCTTCGACTATATCGACCGAACGGACGTTCGCTTTGCGGAGCTTCAGCAAATAAATTGTTTCAAGATACATTTCTTCCGATTCGCGCGTCCTCATACGTCACCCCCTTTACGCATTTTAACCCGAAAAACGAATTTTGTAAAGCCCGCGTTAGTCTAGGCTAACACTATCCCAAAGCCACATCAAGCACCATCATAACCACGAAACCCGCCATCGCACTCCAAGTTCCGAGATGAGGATGCGTCTCCAGACTGGCATCGGGTATAAGGTCCTCAATCACGACAAAAATCATCGCTCCTGCCGCGAATGCGAGCAGCCATGGCTGCAATGAAGCCGACCGCCGCGGGCAGAAACGACCATTTGCCGTAGTTCTCGGACGCCTCAATAGACGGGATTATCAGCGACCACACGGAGGCGGCTATCATTACGCCCGAAGCAAAACCGAGAAACGCCGTGTTGACCTTCGGCGAAATGTCCTTCTTGAAGAACAGCACGAGTGCGCTGCCCAGCGATGTGGCAGCGAAAATGACGGTAAAGCCTGTTGCTGTCATTGCGACGGGTGTCATTACCTTTCCTTTTTCAGCTCCTCGACGGGTATTCTGTCGGGATATTTGCCTTCCGTAAGAATGTCGTAAAGATAATCGTTGTCAAGCACCATATCGTCGCGGATGAGCTGCCAGTTCGCCTTCTTTCTGTAAAACACCTTGAAAATCAGGAAGTTCACGACAGGACCTATTACGGGCTTCATCAGCCCGAAGGACTCCGTGTGCGTAAAACGGCACCCCGACGGAGTGCGCTCCCCTTCAAAGACGATTTTCGCCGACTTTTTGTCGCTGACGAAGGTGAATGAGAATGCGTCCTCGCTCCTCTCGCACGCTACAATTCTCCCCGAAACGTCGTAGTCGAGTCCCGCGACGATTTCGCGGAAACGCACCCGCGCGCCCTCGCGTATGCCGTCGGGCATTTCGCACTCCAAGTGATACGGACTCCATTTGACAAACTCCGTTTCGAAATTGTCCGCCCACGCCGTCAGTTTCTCGAAGGGCGCGGGAATGTCTTTTTTTTCACACAACGTAATCATAATAAATCTCCTGACGGACTGCCCTGCGCGGAAAACTTTCGAATAAACCGTCGTCGGACAATATGCCGTATGTCTTGTTTCAACGGTCGGATTTAGTCGGCAACGTCATACTCCAATGCACCGCGCATCGTTCATCGCGTTTCAACGGTCGGGACGCGTTGACGAAGCAATGCCCGACTCGGCCTTGACTCCCTCGACGACGCACCATACTTTGCGTGTTTTATGAACTTTGACATCGGAAAATCCCGCCTTTTCGAAAAACGCAGCCAGCTGCTCGGCTGTATATACTGTCATGCCGTCGCAACGGTCGGCCCACTTTTTTCCTTTGACGGGGTCGCTCATCTCCGTCGCAATCACAAGTCTGCCTCCGACTTTCAGCACGCGCGAGATTTCTTGCATTGCCGCCACGGGATTCTGCCAGAAATATATCGATTCGAAAGATACGACTCGGTCGTAACTCCCGTCTTCAAATGGCAACTTCGCAACATCGGCGCAAATCACCTCGCACCTGTCGGCATGGTCTTTGAGAATTTGTCTGCTGCACTCGACGCTCACGGAAGAATAATCTATGCCGTCGACGCGACAATTCGGATACCTTTCGAGCATTCTCAGAATATTGCCGCCTCCGCCACAACCGACATCCAATATGCACTCTCCGTCGGTCGGCGGGCATATGGTAAATACCCAATTACTCAAAGGCGCGTGTCCTCTGTTCATGGTCTTCACTATCTTCGCTCCGAATTTTCCTTCGGGCTTTTTGCAATTGGCAAGAAATTTTTGCAGGATACTCATTTTTTGATGCCTCCCTTCTGTTCGGGGCAACACCCCGCAAGTCTTTTTTTCTTTTTTAAGAAGACCACTGTCGCGGCGATGACCGCGGCAGCGACTGCAACGCAACCGACCACAATAAGAGCATAACCCCACATGGGCATAACAAACGGTACTCCGGGTATGCAGATTATGAAAATACCCGTTTTATCGGTTGAAACACGTACATACCTTCCGTAACCCGAACAATCCGTTTCCGTCAACGTTCCGTCTTCAGACATATGATAAACGACTATATCGTTTCTATCGAAAGTGGCGTCCGCCGCAAGGTAAACCGTTATGTCGGCGGAAGGACAGACTTCTTCTCCGGACTCGGAATAATACGCAATACTCATCACCGAGTATCTAACCGACACATTTTTCATACTGCGGGCGGCAATCGAGTATTGTTGTCCGTCCCCGACCGTGCTTGCCTGAATGATTGTGCCTTTCGGGAGATATCCGTTGGGGTCGTCGAATTTGGCAAGCGCAGTAACGCCCTCTCCCGACGTGACGGTAAAGGTGTACTCGCTCCAAGAATTATTGCCCAGATTGGTTTTATAGGCTGCGCTTTCCGCACGGTAAACCACAGTATAATCGCCGACGCGGGACAGCAGAATGCGGTTTCCTTCGACATTCACCTGCTCGCTTCCGAAATAGACTTTTACAAAAACGTCGCAATCCTCGTCACCAAGCGTTGCCGAAGCTTGCGGGAGCACGAATTCGGAATCCTTCTCCATCTGCGTATTGCCGGCACTCGTCGTGATTACAGGCACGTACTCGGCGGGGCGCTCCCCCTCGAAAGTGTAATCGCCCGTCCTGCGTGCATCCGAAAGTTTCAGACCTACGGTCAACTCGACATTGCGGTTCATGGCGGTTATGAATGCCGAAAACGCCAACTTCTCTTTAATCCTTTCCGCAGACATAGTGTACGTATAATACGTCCACCCTCCATCGGTCGCCTTGGTGAAACCCGTCTGTTTTCCGTCACTTTGCAAAGTCAATTCGGAAACGGACGAGCTGTGACCAAAAGTCAGATAATAGTTGGTTCCGTTTTTTTCCAGCTTTGCCGAAGACGAAAAATTGTCCGCGCCCATAGCAAGTCCGCTCAAATCCACAGGAACGGAATAAATACCGTCGCTCATGGACGCGGAATTCGCCTCCGCAAATGCCGTTTCGGGTTTGCCGACCGAAAGAACTGCCGCGACCAACAGGAGGCATACAAACAAAACCGCTACTGTATTTCCGATTGTTTTTGTCATCCTCTTCTCCATAATTTATACAACGTCGTAAAATGCAACAAACACGGTATCCCGTTCAATCTCGTATGTGGCGATATCAACAAGAGTTTTCGTTTCGTCACCCTTTACATACCAACCCTTGAACTCGTATCCTTCCACATTGCAACCCAGATTGTTTTTGATTTCCGTATTCGTGACAGTGTCGCCCTGTGCGATGTATTCTACGGGGAAGAAGAACTGCGACGGACAGAATGTTTCTCCCGTTTCCGGATGTTTTGCCGTCAGGTCGTAGGACACTTTCATAAGTCGGACGAAAACAGCCCGCACCTCGTATGTGCCGCCGTTTTGCACCTGCGAGCCGTTTATGTTGACGGTTTTGTCGGCGGCGTAAATTTCTCCGCCGAAGATATCGCTTGTCCAGCCCTTAAACACGTAACCGACGGGAATTTTGTTTTCCGGAACGGTAAACGCCGCCAGATTCAGCTGATAATATCCCTCATAAGGAGCAATCGTGCGGCGATACAGGACGATCTGTTTCTCACCGATTCCCGTGAGTTCCGAAGCGGAGTCGACGGTGACCGTGATTCCCTTGTCCCAATATGCGTACAACCTGATGTGTTGCGCGTTGAATGTTGTGACGAAGGAAGATATAGCCTTGCCGGGGTAATATCCCGTGCTCTTTCCCTGCGCCGCAGACCAAGCAAAACAAATGTCGTTGCCGCTGTATTCGAAGGCGTCCGCTTTGAGGGTGTTTATAACTTGCGACAGAGTGTATTCTCTCGTGATTTCCGTGAGACCGCCCTTGAACGGGTGTTCGTTGTCCGTAACATAAGTTATAAACACGCTTCCCTGACCGTCCAATACTTCGATTTGCTGCGCGTATGTGATACTGAAAGCGGACTCGTCGGAATTCACACTTTCTCCGAACTCGTCACTACCCAGCCAGAATCGGAGCGTGACGACAAAAGTGCCCGCTTTTTTGAAGGTTATGCGATATTGCATGCCGTCGTCGTTGAGCGTGAACCAGTTCTGATTGTCGGTCACCGCCTGTTCGCCGATGTAGGCATTGATACTGATGCTTCCGAGACTCAGCCTCACTCCGTTACTGTACAGCGCAGGTTTCACGACCGTATATTCCGTACCCGAGAAGTAGTTTTCAAACTTGAAAATATTTTCCGTCGTATTCCCCGAAATGTTCACGTTGGCAACGTAATATTCGCGCACGTAGTTGGTACCGCACAAATAATCGAGTCGCACTAGACAATACCCTTCCGTCGCCGCCACAATATCCTTAATCCTCTCGATAACCGTGTCGCGGTCGGCGTCGGCAACCGCATAAGTCGCCGTGTTTTCACGCGTATAAACGGTATATGACGACAGCACATAGTCCAACCTGTAAGTCAAATATTTCAGCACATAACTTCTTGCAACCAGCGAATCCGCAATGTTGTCTTTCGTGAGGAAATAGTTGGAGCTATATTGCGCTTTCACGACCGGTTCGCCGTCCTGATTGTAGCCGATAAAACCGTCCCTAAATGGTTTGCCGTCCACGGTAACTTCGAATCGGGCGTTTTTCTGCTCTACGGCGGGGAACAAAACATAGACATGATACGCTTCACCGTAATCGTTCGTCAGTTCGTATACCACGCATTTATCCTGAACCGACAGCGTGAAAACGAGATTGTTCGCCTGCACGGAACCGCATTCCCATATGCCGTCGGCAATGGTAAAAATCGCAGCATGTACGGGGTTTATTCCGTATTTGTCCTCGGCAGAATCCCCGCTGGGATAATACACGTCGATAAAACCGCCCTCTTTTCCCATCCATTCGTAGTTGAGAATGGGGAAATAAACTTGCTGACCGTTGAGAAAATCGTCTTGCGAAGTATACACCGAATAACGAGAGGTTTGTTCCGTAAGCTCGAGACGGTGCGTGTTTTCTTCAGTGTTGACGAAAGAAACAGAGGGGATTTCCCGCGTTGTCAGCTCAACGAGAGTGGTAAACGCACTGCCGTTTTCCGCACGCTTCGTGAAAAGAACTCCAACAGGTTCGGAAAACGTGAATTGCACAGGAACATTTGCGACGGGCGAAGAAAAATCGACTTTGCCGTCAATTATCGCATAGGTTTTCCAGGTGACCCCCGACAAATCCAGATTACCGCTGTCGGAGAGTTCCGAATATATATTCGCCAGATTTACCGTGTCTCCCGCGTCGAAACTTTTACCCTGTCTCACCGTAAAATTCTCTCTCAAACCCAGACCGCCCAAGGTGGTCGTCGTCATTGAGTCGGCATAAAGTCCGCTATTGGAGTCGGGCACATAACCGTAAATCTTCGTATCCACATCGAAAACGACGGCGCGATTTCTGCTGTCGGCAACCGTCGCGGAATTGACTCCGGCCTTCGGTGTTACAGTGTAGGAAAAACTGTACATATGCCTGTTATAAACCATATCCTCGTTAAAATCGGAAGTGCTGAAATAGAGGTTTATGAAGTTGTTTGATATGCCATAACCCTCAATTATGTCTTTTGACAGATTATTATTGTCAAGGTCGTCCGCGTTTCCGGGATAGTACAATTCTTCTCTGGAATAGGAATAGGCGTCGCCTTCGAGAAATTCATATTGAAAGTTATTCACTTTCAGAATGTGGTCGAAATCTATCGTCATTATCATATTCATGCTGCCCATTGCGCTGGCGATTTCCATGAAGCCCGTCACAGCCATGAATACCATAAGCGGAGAGCGGTAGTCGTCTCCGAGGTCGAATATGTAATACAGCTCTCCAGTATCCGCATGAAATTCCACCGAAAGGTTGCCGAAATATTTCCCTCCGTAGGTGGCGGGGAAATAGGCCGACGAAATCTTTTCTTCAGGAACGGCATTTTCGTCGAACCTGTAAAACGCCAACGGCTGTGCAAACGTCATCAGACGGTGATAGTAATCGTACAGTGACGCGGCCTCCCCCGAAATCCCCAGAAGTCCGGCATAAGGCGTGAACGGCTTGACGAGCTTGTAGTTGCCGTCTTCAGCGTATATGTAGGAATAAACGGGGTTGAACGTCTCTATCATCGTCGGGTCGCCCGTCTCCTGCAAATAATGGGTTTTCACCTGATACCAGCCGTTTTCCAGCGGCAAATCGGGGCTTTCATAAGACCGTGAAAAACCTATGAATTCCGTAATGTTGAACTCAACCGTATATTTGGTAATTGTCTTGAGCCGTTCTTCGGTCGAGAGCCCCGCGGTCATCCAGTTCATGAATACAATATCGAGATAAATGGGTTGCGACATGTCGAAATCGGACACTTTGACGAAAACGGTCTTTATGGTCTCGACTTCGGAAGCAACAGATTCACAAATATACACGCTTGTACCGGTACGCGGATTTACGGCAACGCTGTAAAGCGACTGTTCCGACATGAACGGCACGGTGGTGTGGCAATCGTACTGTATGCGCAGCAAAAGATTGTCGTCTGTTTTCTCAAGATATATTTCTTCGGGGATAAGCGACTCCGTAAAGTCGTAATACCCCCCATACTCTTCGGTTTTGGAGCCCAAAACAACGGTCTCGGGCATTATGTGCGCTTCGTAATTGATATCGTATATGCCGTTGATTGCAAATTCTTCCGCAACCCAGCTTGCATACAGGGTAACATCCTTCATTTGCAAATACAGCAAGTCTTTGTCAAAGCGTTTTGTGCGTGCCTCGTCCATATACCATCCCGCAAACGCATACCCTACTCTTTTGGGTGTGGGTAATTCCGGAATTTCGTTGGCGCTGTATGTCAAATCGGCAAGAGGTGTATCGAGCCCTGCCGAACTGAAAGAAATAGTGTACTGTTTGTCACCGAAATTGTCTTGAATGATTTCAATCGGAGACTTGCTTTCATTTCCTAAAATCGTGTTGCAACCGACCAGACAGGCCGCGGCAAGCACGAGCATAAATAACAAGCACAATGTGTGTAGCTTTCTGTTTTTCATATATGACCCTCTGAGCCATTTTTTGCCGCGGGCGTCCCGCCCGCGGCAATGTGTTACATTCCGAGCATACTGCTGTCGTATCTGGCTACTGCCATAAACTCCATCTTTGCCGCATAATCGGCATCGTCGACCGTGATGCCTTCCCACCAGCCGTCTTCGAAAATCGCGTCTTTCGCCGCGAAGTCGTACTCGGGCGAGGCAACGGCTTGTATGTCTTCCAGCAAAAGCCAAGAATCGTTGTTTGTGTATGCGTCCGGATTTTCGACTGCAACGCGGTACACCTTGATTTTGCCCTTTTTGGAGCCGTTTGCGGATGTAGTCACAGTATCGTATTTGGCGTCCATGTCCGTGAACGCGTTTTTATGCACTTTGCTGACCAGTCCGAACGTAATGCTCTTGTGCCCCGCGAGATAGTACACCGAACCTTCCATCATCTCGTAGCGTATGACGGCGTCGGAAGCTCCGAAGAACGAGTTTTTGCGGGAGGATACGCCTATTGCAAACGCTCCGAAACCGCGTTCCATTCCGCCCGCAACCGCAAGGAATTTGGCCTCGTAAACCGTTACGGGTACGGTGGCTTCGCTGTCGCTCGGCAGGGCCTTCTGATATTCCACGGCGTGCGACACATACTGAATAATACCGCTGAAGCCGTCATCGCTGTCCTTATCTCCGTTGAAGTAAATCTTGCCGGGTGCAAGGTCCGCCGCGGGAGTGGTTGCAGTGCCACCTATGGTGCTGGTGAATATCATTCTTTGTTCTTCGCCCTCCACGGGGAGAAAGCCTTTGAGCACCGCGGATTTGAAAGCGTAAGGACGCACTTCTTTCAGCGTTGCAAGCGGCAAAGCTATATGAGTGAAACCGCTGTTTTCAAACGCGCTTCTGCCGATTACTTCAATTCCTCCCGGTGTTATGCTCACGGTTTTGAGGTTTGCGGTATTCATAAAGGCTTCGTCGTCGATTGTTTTCACGTTTTTCCCGATATAAACCTCCGCGAGGGTGCCGGCGTTTTTGAACGCTCCCGACGCGATTTTGACGACGGGCTTACCCTGATACTCCGCCGGAATCACTACGCGATATGTACCGTCTCCGAGAGCCAATGCGGTGGACGTGTCATATGCGGTAACAATGTATCCGCCTTCCGACTCACTGTATTCGTAACGCGCTCCGCCGGGTTTGTTGGCAAACTGTGCCACCAAATAACGGTTTCTGGTCGTAGGCTCAGAAGCAACATAATTTTCGCCGAATTCGGTAAGCGAAACAATGTCGTATTCGGTGGAATTGTAATCGCTGTTCGCTTCGATTGCGGCCCATATGGTCGCCTCGTCGACGGCCTGTCCGCTTGCCACGGATTCGATAAAGAACTGGACTTCGGACGACGGGTCCATGCTGTTGTACGCCGTCACTCTGAACTTCACGGGTTCGCCCTGTTCGAAGGCACCCACGAAGAATATCCTTTCGGCAACCTGGTCGTAAGGTTTCCTGCTGCTAGTAAATGCGTACGCGCTCATTTCCGCAGGATATTCTCTTGTGTTCATAAGCACGCTGTCCAGCAATTCAAGTCCGCAAATAACCGAATAAGCCCTTGCGTCCGCACCGGAATCGTTCTGCGGATTGGACAAATACTGATGATCCAGAAGCGCATCACCGTCATAACCGGTGTAATCCGCTCTGTTTGCGCCGTAGTTGACAGCCTCGAACGAACTCGGCAGCACTAACCTCTTGAAAGACTGCAGCTGTTCCAATACATAAAATGCTCCAGCCTGAATGCTTTGCACTCCCTCGGGAACGGTTATCGTGCCGCTCTCGTCAACGGTACGGTAAGACACAAGAACCTTCCGTCCCTGTTCGTCCGTGGTATAAACGCCGTCACCCTCTTTGTAAAACGCCGAGCCTGCTTCGAACGTCAGATTCGTCGGCATATCGGAAATGTGCTTCACGCTTGCGGGAACGGTTATGTCAAAATCGTGTTGTCCGGAATGCATGTCTTTGAAAAAACTTCTCATCATTACTTCCACGCCCGATTTCATATTCACTTCTTCAAGTTGTGTAAACCCGCAGAACGCGCCTTCGAGCAGCACTACGGACTCGGGCAGGCTCAATTTCTTCAAAGGTACACCGTCGCCGCCGCTGACGCCGGTGATATATTCGATACCTTCGGGAAGAATTATTTTTTCAAGTGATGTAAAATTGGACAAAGCGAGCGCGCTAATGCCGAACACTTCGCGGTCGCTTCCGTACGCGCTCTCGGGGACGCCGCCGGCGGATCTCATGTCATCTTCACCTATGGTCACACCTTCGGACAGTACGGAAATCACGGGTACACTTTTGAGCATATTGATATCGGTACCCTCGTAACTTATACCTTCGACATAGAACTTCCCTGAATTGGAGTCATACGAATAGTACAGGAAGGGCGATTTCCAGCGAACTGTAACTACTGTGTTGTTTTCGACGGCAGCGGAAAAATCAAACGCGACACCATTCGCATCGACATAGGATATATCCTCGGCGTCCATATAATACTTTTTCACGCTTTCCGTCGCGGGACGAGTAACTTTATTACCCGGCACGACAAGCTCGCTGTACACCGTTTCGTATCCGTTGTCATATGTCACTGCCGCCATATAACGGGCATAAATGGCGTCGACATCCTGTCCGTTGTATGCAGTCTTGTACTGAGAGTCGATATACCAACCGCCGAAGGTCAGGTTTTTGCTCTCCGCATCGGCGACATAACCCGCGGTGAATTCGTCGATGTCCACAAGTCTTTTGTTGCCTTGGGCGCTGCCGTTCACGCTGACAGCCAAGGTAATTGCGTCATACTTGGCGTAAACGTTCGTATTCTTTTTGATGCCCTCGTTCACGAACACCGCAGAAAAGTTTTCGTCGGCGTACCAGTCGCGGAAACGGTATCCCGTCCTTTCCGGCGCGGCCGGGATTTCCACCTTCCCTTCCGAGTTGGCCGTAACGCTCTTGTGAACAGCCCACGAACCGTCGTCGTTCTGTATCATGAAATTGACTTTTGCCGTACTGTTGCCGTTGCACGCCACCAAGGCGATTGCCAAGGCGCACATTGCAAGCACACACAATATCAACACGAGCCGTTTTCTTGAGGTAGTTGTTGCCATTGTTGATCCTCCTTTTGTTTTTGGTAAACCCATTCCCCAAGTAGGAGAAAGTGATTTCTAGATGTCGTATTTTGCCAAAATTTTGGCAGGCGATTGTGTTATTACGAACAAATACGGTACGAGAGATATTCCCGTCATCAGCACTCCGCACAAGGTTATCAATGCAACGGACAAGCCTACGAAAGAACCGAATGCGACGTTCATAACGAAATACCGCGCGCATACTATTGCAGCGGTTAACAACCATGCGCCCAGATAGATTGCCATGTTGTCGAATACCGCCGTCATCGCCTCACGGAAAATCAAATTGCCGCGGTTTACGCCGATTGCACGATAAATACCGTATTCTTTGATGTTTTTAATGCTGCCCGATTTCTCGATAAAGTAGTAAATCAGCAACAAGAGGACAATGATTACATAGAACACCGTGAGTCCTTTCATTGTCTCTTGACGCAATGCCTGCTCTTCCGCCCCGTAAAGACCTAGAATGTCTATACTTCTGATACTTTTCTGCGCAAGTAAAGCCGTGAGCGTGCTTTTTTCGTTTTCACCGTCCGTCTTGATCTCAAAATAGTATCTCGGTTCCGCTGTCGAGTCGTTCCCTTCCAATGCGTCGAAGTTGGGTGAAAGATACGCGAATAGATTTTTCATCACGTTTTCGCTGACGAATATTATGACGTCCGTTCCTATGCTTTCGCGGGTAATCGCAACTTTTTGAACATACAATCCGCTGTCTCTCAGCTGTATGGCGTAAGGCGAGTGTGCAAGTGCGGTATTGACGTTTTCCACGACATAATAGCCGTTGTTGGAGTCCGACATCATTTTGTAGAGCGAATTGCGGTTTAATTCCACGATTATCTTATCGTTGTCCTTGACTTCTTCCGAAACTCTGACCGTTGCCGACAGTTCGACTTCCGCATAATCTTCCGACAGAAGTATGTTTCCCGTATCGGAAAACTTAATCGCGTTGTACACCCCCAAGAAATTCACATAATCCGTGCGCGTGAAAAACACCGCGGGATAATCGGCGTCGACTATTCCGCACACGGGATAAGTGTGATCGAACGTCAACCGCAACACGGAAGCGTCGTTATCGAGTTCGGCAAGCCGCATCTGACTTTTTATGCTTTGCGCAAGACCTCGGCTTACGGCAACTTCACCTTCCGAGGGAGCCTTCCCGCTGAGAAGAGTATCCCCGTCGCCTATCGACTTGGGCGTATAATTCAACACAGCCCCCGAAAGCGACGACAACCCCGAATAGCCGAATGTTCCGCGCCTCATCTCCGTGTCGAAGAAGTCGATATTGCTGTAAAGAGAAGGATCGAGATTGCGGATATCGGCGTATGTATTCATATTGACATACACGCTGTTTGCGTCTGTTTGCCTGTTCTGCACTTCGAAATTAATCATTTCGTTTGCCTGAAAAGCAAGCATGGTAACCACAACGGAAATCGCCGCAATAAAAATTTGCTTGAAAATGTTTGCCGTGGAATAAAATCTGTCCCGACCTTCTTTTTTTCTGTTTTTGAATATGCTTTTGCACGAAAAGAGCCGACCGTTCTTTTTCGCAGAACTGTTTTCGTATACGGGCACCATCACCTCTTGCGAACGATCGGCGGCGTCGACGTCCGATTTGCCGCTCAAAGCGTACCCTGCGACTATTTCACGGGTCTCGTCGTCCTGCGTTATCCTGCCGTCGACAATGCGGATAAAATCGTCGGCATATTTTTCTATCAACGAAAGTTCGTGCGTAACCACCACCACAAGACGCGTCGCGGATATTTCTTTCAAAATATCCATTACTTTCGCGGTGTTTTCTGCGTCAAGATTACCAGTAGGCTCGTCGGCAAGGATTATGTCGGCACCTTTTATCAGCGCGCGCGCAATGGCCACGCGCTGCTTCTGCCCTCCCGAAAGAGCGTCTCCCTTTTTGTTGGCGTAACGCTGCATACCCACAAGCGACAGCACTTCTTCCGTACGCCTTGCAATCTCCGTTTTGTCCTTGAAACCCGCAAGCGTCATTGCATTGGACATTATTTCGGAAATGGTAAACCCCTTTTCGAGATAATAGTTCTGAAATACGAATCCCGTTCTGGAATTCCGTATGTAATCGGAATTTCGTCCCGTAACGGCAACTCCGTCGAACTCGATTTCGCCGCCGTCGGGTCTGTCCAGACCTCCTATGATGTTGAGCAACGTTGTCTTGCCGCTTCCGCTTTTCCCGAATATTGCAATCAATCCTTTGTCAGGCAATTCGAACGACACACCCTTCAACACTTCGTTGCGGTTGCGTGAATGAGGATTGAATACTTTTTTGACGTTTTTAATGGCTATCATCAGACAACTCTCCCCGACAAAATAGCGTATATGCCACAGCCGTAAAGCTCGGTTTTACCATCACTTACTTCCCCTCCCGAGCGTCTTGCGTATGCTTTGTCCGTTAAGGTTTTTATTAAATCCGAAAGCCACCAATTCCACAATCAGCAACAACATAACCTCTATGAAAAAGTAGTTCCCGACCGATATGACGGAAAGCCCGCTTGCCGGTAAGGCCGCGGCAATCAGTGATGCCACGGGCAAAAGCACCAGAGTCGGCAGGAATGTCAGCGCCATCTGCACGTAAAGGGCTTTCGACGCCGTTTTGCCTGAAATTCCGAGAGTGCGATACACGGTAAAATCTGCTTTGTAGACCTTAACGCTGCGGATAAAAATTATGCTTATGAGAATTCCGAACAACACCGACACGGCAACGAGTGCGGTATACCACAGAATGTCCGTTGTGAAAACGTCTCCCGCATTGTGAACATACACTTTTTGAGAGGACAGCAATCCCACATAACCTTTTTCGTTCAAAGCGCTTAAGGCATCGCGTGCCCTTTTGTCGCTGTCGAAATACAGACTTATTTGAGAAACGCTTTCGTCGGAGGCAAACATTTCCTCATAATCGCTTTCGCTCAACTCCGCAATCAGTCCGTCCGTCTTTTCGCTCTTGCGTGTATCGTCAATTATGGTATATGCCCTTTCTTCGTTTGCGGAGAAGACAACGGTTTTGCCCTTTACATTCCAAAACGAGGAGTTTATAAGGTTTATTTGTCCTGATAAAAGTTCAGAATTGACGGCAAATGTAAAAACCGTCGCGGCATCGTCGCCCAGTTTCACCGATGTGTTTACGGCACGTATCTTTCTGCCGTAACGTTCCAGTGTTTCATATCCGAGGTACAGTTTTACGTCCGTGACGTTCACGGAAGTCTCGGTTTCGATACTGTCGACTCCTATTCCCGCATTTATAAACGTATTCGCAATATCTTCGGCGTCCTCCGCCGCATACAACGGCAACACCAGCACGGCACGGTTTCCGCTAAGATTATGAACATAAGGTGCGTAAAGACAAATCACCTTATACTCGGACAGCATTCCCGCCCCGCGCGGAACAGTCACGGAAAACTCCGTAAGGGCTCTGTCGGGGAACATGAAACCCGCGCCCGTCGCGGCGGCAAGTTCGTCCGCAACATCGGCGGATATCTTGTCTCCCCCCGCCGTGACGATTACTTTCCCTTCCACGCCAACGTCGTCAAGCGTCGTCCTGACGGGCAGTATGAGCATTTTGCCGAATACCGACAATACGATTAGCAAAGTTATTGCGCAGACGAACAGCGCAAGTGTCATCATCATCGTGAAGCGAGGTCTGCTTTTGTAATTGAGCACCCCTATATGCAACACATTCTTGATATTCCGAAACCTGCTCCCATCCTCATCGGGCACATCCGTCTCTGCTTTTGCGGATGTCTGCGTAAGCGGCGGAGAAACGACGTGCTTGTCTTCCGCAACACCTCCGTCGTACATCTTGATGCGACGCGTTGCATATTCGACGAAGAATTCCGGATTGTGCGTGACGACGATGACGAGCTTATCGTTCGCCACCTCTTTCAACAGCGCAGCGACCTCTCTGCTCGCCTTGACGTCGAGATTTCCCGTAGGCTCGTCGGCAAGGATTATCGGGGCATCCTTTGCAAGGGCGCGCGCTATGACCGTTCGCTGTTTTTCCCCACCGGACAATCTGCTGCCCTTTTGATTGATCTGTTGAGTAAGACCGACCCGTTCTATAAGGTCGCGCGCGATTTTCCTTCGCTTTTTCTTATCTTCGATGCGCAAAAGCGCCAGCTCAATATTCTCCAACACCGTAAGGTTTTCTATTATATTGAAATCCTGAAAAATGGTCGCAATGTTTTTTTCCCTGTATTTTTCCCAATCGGATTCGCCAAAATGGGAAGTCTCCTCCCCGTTTATATACAACTCGCCCTCTTCGTAGGTATCGTTCGCGCCGATAATATTCAACAGGGTTGACTTGCCCGCCCCGCTCTCGCCTTCGACGGTGACGAATTCGTTGTAATCGAATTCCAGACTGACCCCCCTTATGCCGATTGTGAATATATCGTCGGAGTCGTATATCTTTCCTATATTATCGAGCTTTAACAGCATTTCCGCCTCCGCAGTTCGCATATGCGAACCATAACGTCAAAAATAAGTTCGCCTATGCGAACATCTCGCGTTAAAGAAAAGGCTTTACGCCTGTTCTCAACACTCATCGCAATTATATGCTAGCCGCTTCGGGAGTGTCAAGCAATCGAAACACAATCAGAAAATTTAGCGCGCGCTAACGTTGAGAACCGTTTCCGCCGCGACGCGAAGGAATTCACGCCGCGGCGACAAAAAAATACAATCGATACCGTCATTGTTCCGAACTCAGTTTCCATCCCACGGATTTTTCGCGCATCGCAACGAATTTTGCGTACTGACCTCCCCGTTGCATAAGTTCGGAGTGGATGCCCTCTTCCGCGATTTTTCCGTTGTCCAACACGATGATTTTATCCGCATTCCGCACCGTTTTCAGGCGGTGCGCAATCATAATGACGGTTTTGGATTTCGTGAGTTCGGCAATGGCGTTTTGCAGCATCCATTCGTTTTCGGGATCAACGTTTGCCGTTGCCTCATCCATCACGATTACGGGGCTATCCTTTATGATTGCTCGCGCTATGGAAATACGTTGCTTTTCACCGCCTGAAATATTCGCACCGCCCTCCCCTATAACGGTGTCATATCCCTGAGGCAATGCAACGATAAAGTCGTGGCAGCATGCCTTTTTTGCTGCGGCGATTACTTCTTCCATACTCGCGTTCGGCTTTCCGAAACGGATGTTGTTTGCGACCGTATCGTTGAAAAGATACACGTTCTGAAAAACCATACTGTAATTTTTCAAAAGACTGTCGAGTTTATATTCCCTGACGTCGTGGCCGCCGAGACTGACGCTCCCTTCGTTCACATCCCAAAAGCGCAAAATCAAATTGCAAAGCGTTGTTTTTCCGCTACCCGACGCTCCGACAATTGCGAGCGACGTACGTGCAGGTATTTCTATCGTTACATTGTCGATTATCCTGCGCTTTTCGTAGGAAAATCCGACGTTCTGCACGGAAATGTCCGTCGTATTCGGACAAATCTCTTTTCCGTCCACGTCCATCACCGGCAAAGACAGTGCCGCATTGATTTTGTCGACGGAATTGGAAGCCATGCGTAAAAGCGCGGACATGTTTCCTCCCGCAGCAAGGTCATTGAATACCATGAACGACGCAATGCAGAGAACGAGAGAATTTGCGAGTGTGAGCGTGCCCCCGAGATAAAACGCGACAGCACAAGCAATGATCGCTATTCCCGCAAGTTTTACGACAAGCCCCTGCAACGCCATAAACGGTATATAGTTTCTTTCCAGAGCGTAATTTATATCGCGTTCACGCCGAATGGCGTTTTGCACCTTTTTGTTGGCATTGACCGTTAGGTTGTACGATTTTATGACCGCAATGCCCTGTACATATTCCAACACTGCATCGACCGCATCTTCCACCGTTTTCATCTTCCTGTCCGAATTCTTTTCGCCAGCCCTGTGCAATAACGCGTTGATTACGAGAAAGAGCGCAAATCCTCCCAACGTTACAAACCCCACTCTCCAGTCGAAAACGAACATCGCAGTTGTAATAACGACGGTCATCGTAAACCCTTTGGTGGAAAGCAACATGCAACGGGTAAGCGTATCCTGTAACGATTCCGCGACATTGGTCGCCGTATTGGTGATCTGCCCGAGGTTGTGTTCATTAAAATATCCCATGGGGGCATATTTCAGTTTATCCGCAATCCTGATGCGAGAGTTTGCCGCCACGGTATATCCCGAATAAGTCATGAACTGCGTGGAAAAATAATTGCATATTGCGCAGCCCGACACACCTCCTCCGAGAATGGCAAGGCATTTCCATACCAGGCTGCCGTCCGCAGTGCCTCCCAAAATCGCATTGAGCGCATACGCACTCGCAAACAGACTGAACGCTTCGAATACCGATTGCAACAAACCGAACAATAGCGCTGCAATCATTGTCTTTTTCTTATCGCCGGCAAATCGGATGAATTTGTACAAATACTTAAACATATTACGCCTCCGTCGTGTCCTTCGCACCTATGTGCGCCTGCCATAATTCCCTGTATAGGGAACTCTTTTCGAGCAATTCCCCGTGCGTGCCGCAACACTCGATATTGCCGTCGTTGACCAGGAATATTTGATCCGAATTCGTAACGGTCGAAAGCCGGTGAGCCACAACGATCAGTGTTTTTCCCTGCACGAGACGGGAGACTGCGCTCTGAATGACCGCTTCGTTTTCGGGATCGGTGTAGGCGGTCGCCTCGTCCAATATTACGATCGGCGCGTTTTTCAGCATCGCACGAGCGATAGATATCCTCTGTCTTTCACCGCCCGACAGATGTCCGCCCGAACTGCCCACAATGGTGTCATATCCTCTTTCAAGCTGCATAATAAAATCGTGACACCCCGACGCTTCAGCAATTGCTTCCACCTCCGCATCCGTAGCATTCGGGTTTCCTTTGCGGATATTCTCGCGTATGCTTTCGTCGAATAGAAAACTGTCCTGTGAGACGTAGGCTATGTTTTCGTTCAGCTGCTCCAGCGGTATTTTGCGTATATCCGCACCGCCGATCGTAATTCTGCCGCCTTGCACATCCCACATGGACGCAAGCAGTTTGGCAATAGTGGATTTACCGCTACCCGACGGCCCGACGAGAGCATTGACCGTACCTTCGCGGAATGTAAAATTCACGTCGTGCAGGACTTCGTCTTCTCCGTAGCCAAACTTCACGTTCTCTCCACAAACGGTATATCCGTTCAGTTTTATGCGTTCGGTCGGACGCACAAGTTCTTCTTCGCAAAGAATTGAGTTGATCTCGCCCACGATCACACCGATTTTGGCTATATCGTCGTTATAACTCAATATCCCGATTAGGGGCGTCAGCAGACCGAAACACAGCGCAATGATAAGTACCAGTTCTGCGAGAGACAAACTGTCGTTAAGATAAAATGCTACAGCAGCGGGGAGCACGGTAAGCAGCACGCTCGGAATAATCGACATGCCCAGCGAAAAAGGAATCTGCGTATCCCTCATCCAGTCAATGGCCGAATTCGCAGACTCTTTTGCTGCGTCGGCAAACTTTTTGTAAGAGTCTGCGGATTGATTGAATGTTTTTATCACTTGGATACCGTTTATATATTCCACGGCAACCGAGTTCAGCTGTTTGCTTGCACGAAGATATCTGGAAAACTTCTTTTCATATCCTATGTGCATACAACAAAACAAAACGAGTCCGACCGGTATCGTAATCAAAGATATCAGTCCGATACGCCAATCGATTGCGAATACGTACGCTAGCAAAACAACAGGCGCAAACAGTTTTGATGTCATTTCCGGAACAAGATGCGCAAGCGTCGGCTCAATGCTGTCTATGCGCTCTACGATGACATTCTTGATCTCGCCGCTCGGACGCGCAAGTATTTTACCCATTGACATTCGTGCCAACTTATCGCAAGCGCGTTCACGCACGTCTGCTATTACCTGAAATGTGGCTTTGTGCGAAACAGTAGTCGAGAAAGAATGACAAGTATAATGCCCCGCCCAGCACAATGCCGCAATCAGCAACCACATACCGTATGTATCAAACGCAAATATTCTCTCGCCTTCCGCGAGCAAAATGACTATCTGCCCCATACATACAAAAGGCACCACACCTAGCAAAACCTCAAGCACGGCCAGCATCACCGATACCGCATAACTGCCGCGGTAGGGCTTTGCCCATTCGTACAAATAAGAAAAAGTTCCTCTCTTCTTCTCTTTTTGCATACTAACTCCTTTTATTTTAAGTTCGCATATGCGAACTGATATCCGAAAAAAACGGGGACGTTACATCCCCAACAGCCGATCCCAACCAGCGTCGAAAAACGCGCAAAGTTCGCGGACATATCCGAGCGCGTCCTCTTTCGTGAATTCATGGGCGACGATCTCAAAGATTCCGTTAAACATGGCACTTGCAAGAATATGATTCAAGTCCTGTCGGACCGTCCGGACCTTTGCTCCGCTTTTTTGCAAGACGTCGATAAACCGGACAGTGCTTCTCGTTTCAATTTCGATCAAAGTATCGATGTATCTTTCGTACCCCGACCCGGCGCTTTTGCAGACGATCAAGCGAAAAGCATCGAAATAGTCGTAAATGACGTCGATCATTTCAAGCATTTTTTCGTGCGTGTATTCGTGCATTTCTTTTGCCTGCTTTTCCGGGCAGAAAGAAGCAAACTCTTCCTGCGCGCCTGTAAAATAAGAATACAGTTTATCCGCCCCCTCTTTTACGAGCGCGGAAAACAGTTCGTTTTTATCGGCGAAACGGCTATACAGCATTCCCGTCGTAAACCCCGCTTTTTCGGCAATCGTACGCATGGACGCATCGTCAAATCCCTTCTGCATGAACTCTTGCTTTGCATAATAAAGGATCTTTTCTTCCGCTTTTAAGTTTTTCGACTTCACAGTTCAAGAGCCTCCCGAATATTTTATAACAATGTTATCATAACGTTGTTATTTCCATTTGTCAACCGTATTGCACGCAATTTTGATTTGTATTTCCAAGCCTTTACGAACATACTGCCCTGCGTTTCAATATGTACTCGATATCATGTTCGGCTGTTAGGCGTGTGCTTGTCATAGACAAGTGGCGGCGCGATGATGCGCTCCGCCAGACAAGCACACGCCTTTTATTTTGATTTGAACTGTGGCAAATCAAGTGCGAAAATTGCGCTCAAACCGAGATTGACTTGCCTTAACAAATGCCGAACGGCGGGTGGGAAACAACAGGGGACGGAAGCGCCGTTGCCCGCTGAACCGCTCGGGCAATCGGCCGCTTTATCCGTTTTCCCGTTGTTGTTCCGTCACCGTCCGTCCGCACGCTCCGTTAAGGCGCGTTTTTCTTTTCCCGTCAGTTACCCACAGCTTACCCGTAACTTACTCAAAGTAGACCAAATACCTACCGTTACTTACCCGCAGGCTTCTCGCGGAGAAGGTGTGCTTTGTCCTATACTGCAAGCAATCCGAAACGGGAGACCGTTCGGGAAATAAAACGCAGGAGGTAGCAATGAAACAAAAGAACATCACCGTTGTAAACGTCGGTGTTCCGGACGTCGGCAGGCTTACGCAGGAAGAACGGAAGCGGTTCTATGCGGCAATGCTTGCGCGGATACTGGAACAGCGAATGCGGCAACTGTCCGAGGGAGGACCTCCCGAAGGCAAACCGCGATGGAGGGACCATGCCGTTCAAGGACGCGAAGATTTACAGTGACGGCAGTCACTACATAGCAATCCCCAAAGCAAGCAATCCGTACAGACGGAAGAAAGACACCCCGCAAGAGGTCTGCGCGGGACGGAAAAAGCAGACCACGGACAAGACCGAGAACAAGCAATCGGCAACAGCCGCAGAAAAGAAAACGGAGTTCGAACGGCTGTACAAAGAATATGCGGACTCACCTAAAACGGAAAGAAACCGAAACATTGCCGAGGCTATGGCGGAATACTTTGAGGACGACCGATCGGCACAGGATTTCGTAAGAGATAATACAGAGCGCAAAAAGAGAAACGAGATAGTGAGACGGACGAGGCTTGCAAGGAAAATCCACTTGCAGGAATGGAACTGGTTCTGCACTTTCACCTACGACGACGGCAAACACACGGAACAGTCTTTCAGGACAAAGTTGAGCACTTGCCTGAGACACTTTTCCAGCCGCAAGGAATGGAGATATGTGGGCGCGTGGGAGCGGTCTCCCGAGAAACAACGGTTGCACTTCCACGGGATATTCTTTATCCCCGAAACGGCTATGCCGGGAAGGATGGAAGAACGTAGCGGATACAGTTTCAATTCGCATAAACGGCAGATTATAATGCAAAACACCTATTTCAACGAGCGTTTCGGGCGAAACGACTTTTCTCCCATCGACACCGAACGGGACGTCGGGAGCGCGGTGGCGTACCTTGTGAAGTACATCGGCAAGAGCGGCGAAAGGCTTGTGTATTCCCGCGGACTGCCCACCTATTTCGTCTCCGACATTATGGAGAAAGACGTGATTTGCACGATAGGACAAGAGGACAGAAAACTGCTTCTTTCCGACGACTTCGAGTGTTGGGACGAGGGGTGCTTCGTGGGCAAAGTAAGCCCCGAAACAATACGCCTGCTCCGCAAGAGCAATTAGCGTAACTAGTCTTTCTCACGGGGAGAATAAACGGAAATGCTTTGCCGTCAAGGGCAAGGTGAATTGCCCGCAACCCTTGACGGCAAGCACCGTTACAACAAGGTGTCATATTCCCAACATTTCCGTTTCCGTTTCTCCCGTCGAAAGACAAATCACTAAAATCAAAGGAGAACGAATTATGAAGACAGCAGTTGCCGTTTTATTTTATGGACACTCTATTAGAGGGCAATATAAAAGCGTATGAGTTGATATAAACCCATACGCTTGTTTTTATTTATTGAACTTGTACCGCAAGACAGATGCAATATCTACCTTGTAGACAATATGTATCTCTCTTTCCTTACCTGTTATTTTCGGCAGTCCTCCGACGATGATTTTATCTATGAGTTCATAGCACATTTCTCGGGTAAGTTTCGGCGCATCCAAATATTTCTTTATACTGCGAATAAAATCGTCTGCATTCTGTCGTGCAGTTTCAGTTTCGGCTAATTTCGTTTCCAAAGCTTCTATTTCCGACTCAAGTAACTTTAGTTCGTCGGAATACTTCTGTATGAAACCTAAGCAAATATCTTCCGGCATTTTGCCTTTTACTCTGTCTTCATAAGCAACTTGAATCAGGCGTGAGAGTTCTTCCTTGCGCTTGCGTTTTGTCTGCAATTCTTTCTTAATAGACTTTATACTTTGGTCTTTCAATTCTGCTTTATGCCGAGCATATTCTTCTCGTATAGAATCTTCGTCGAGAACAATACTTTTCGTCATTTCTCTGATATCATCCAGCACAATTTTTTCCAAAGTATTTGAGGTGATATGGTGAGAGAAGCAGTATGCCTTTCCGTAACGGATGTGCCTTCCGCAATTAAAGTTGTATCTGTAATCATTTATGCTTTTATCCCACACATATCCCATTTTAAGTTTTGCTCCGCAATCCGCACAGTATAAAAAGCCTGAGAGAGGATGTGTGATCCCGGTGTGCATTTTTCTGCCATGCGATTGTGATGACATTCTGTCCTGGACTCTATCCCACAATTCCTGAGAGATTATAGGCTCGTGCGTATTATGCACGATTACCCAGTCGCTTCTGTCTTTTCTTATCAGCCTATGGTTTTTATACGAAATAGCAGAAGTCTTTTGTTGCGCCAAATGCCCGATATAGGCAATATTTCTCAATATCGGTCTAATCGTTGCCTGCTCCCAATAGGGGTGCTCATTATTGTTATACTTTCTTCCTGTTCTTAGGAAAGCAAGTCTTCCGGCACTTGGTATATCTTCCTCATTAAAGATTTCGGCAATCCTTTGCGGACTTATGCCTGAAGCGTACATTTCGAATATTCTACGAACCGTCGGAGCTGTTTCCTCGTCAATCTGGAATGTTCTTTTCTCGTCTGTGCCTTTCAGATAGCCATACGGTGTTCTCGAACCGCTGAATTTGCCTTCTATGGCATGAGACCTTTTTACGGCACGGATTTTCTTGCTTGTATTGGCGGCATGCCATTCGTTGAACACGTTCATTATAGGCATCATTTCCATCGCACCGCTGTCACGGTTCGCCGTGTCAACATTGTCCTGTATGGCTATAAACCGTATTCCGAACGCCGGAAACACATAGTCGACATACTGTCCTACTTCGATATAATTTCTGCCGAAACGCGATAAGTCTTTCACGATTATCGTGTTTATAACCCCCGTCTTTGCGTCGTCTAACAGCCGTTGCACTTCGGGCCTTTGGAATGTCGTTCCCGAAACGCCGTCGTCTATGTATTCGTCGTGAATCTCAAATCCGCGCTCTTCGGCATACTTACGGAGTATCGTCCTTTGGTTGTCAATGGATACCGACTCGCCCTGCCGTTCGTCTTCTTGGGAAAGCCTGTAATACAATCCCGCTATGTAGTTCTTTTGTTTCATCTGCTCACCTCACATTCTTAAAAGTATGTTGTACCGCAAGCGTTTCCATCGTCTTTTCAAAGTCCTTGTCGCCTTTGAAATATCGGCGGATATAATAACTTTTTCCGCCCACGGTTTTCCGCTTGCTGATTGACGGGGAAAAGAGATAACAGTTCTCGTAATCCTCGCCGTTGTGGAATGCTTTTTGTACTGATACCACTGTTTTATCCTCCTTTAATTGTTTTTTCTGCCTTTCGGCGAAGGCGAAACAAACAAAAACGCAAAGTCGGTCTTTTGCTCGTTTTGTAAGTTGCTTCCCGTCAAGGGTTGCCAAAGGCAATGCACTTTACCCTTACGGGAAGAGCGTTTTCGTTTACGCTCTCCAAGCGAAAGACAAATGAATTCAGTTTACCTTCGGCATTTTCTCTATGACTTCCGGGCTAACCGTGCCAATGACCTCGCCGTCTACCATGCACGTAAAATCGTCCGCAAGAATAGCTTTCCTGTCGTCTTTTCCGTAATGGCAGACGACGTCTTCGTCCAGAATGTCCGATTCAAAGTAAGTCGGCAGTTTGCCGCCGTAAATTAGCCGTTCTCCCGACTTCTCGATGTATTTCATCAAATACTCCAACGAATGCTGTATTTCCTGTGGCGAACCGAGCGGTTGGAAATCGTTGCGCCCGTACCGTTCGAGAAAATAGGTGTTCTGATGCGCCGTCTGCATTCGGTGGTCTTTTGTGCTGTAATCATCGGTTTTGACCAGCTCCCCTACCATGCCGCCCGAAGGGATAAAGAAGATACCATGAAAATGCAGTCTGCCGTTTGCCCCGCCGCGCTCCCATACGCCGATATGTTTCCAGCCTTTACGGTTTACAAGGTGTTTAAGAGTGTTGCGCAACGACTTCCTGAAACTCTCTTCCGTGTGTTTTTCGTCCGAGAAGGTAAACGTGCAGAAAAAATTCCATTCTCTCTGCAAATTCACTTTCCTACTCAAGCGGACTTTGCGGCGAATGGCGTTTGTCTTTTTGCGTTCACTGCCCTGTTCTACGTATTCATTCCGCTGTTCTTTGTCGGGAATGGCCTCTTCCATTGCTTTTTTCACATACTCTTTCCGCTCTTTTCGGGGAAGTTTCTGGCTCTCTTTGTAGGCAGTTTCGAATTGCTCTTTGATTTCGACGTCTTTCGGCGACTGCGGGCATACGGCACGTCGTTTTTTCCCTCTCGGAAAGTTCTCTTTCGGGGTTGCGATGTAATGACTTCCGTCAAACGAGATTTTTGCTGCTCTGTAAGGCATTGTTTTTGTTCCTCCTTTCGGTTTTGTCCACATCTTAAAAGTCAAACTCGCAAGATTTTTGCACATTTGAAAAAAGTTTTTGTCTGTTTTTCCACACTCTATCCGTCAAACGGGAATACCGTTTCCCTATTCGGAAAATTCGAGGAACAACAAAAAGGCGCTCGTGCCTTGTAAGCACGAACGCCTGAATTATAGAAGCAACAAATTACGCCGTTATCCGTATAAGACAGAATACCTCGCCCGCATTTTCTCGAAGTATTCATATACCGTGCTTACCGCTCTCGAAAGCAGTTTCGCAATTTCGGGATAACTCAATCCTGCCATACGATAACTGAGTGCAAGGCTCATGTTTTCCGTAAGGTTCAAAGATGCCACGATTTCATCTACGCGCGAATAATCCTGTTCTTCGTCCGTTGGCTGTTCATATTCGGGTTCTGCTTTCTCTCTTGTAACTTCAAGGCTCCGGTGTTTATACAGGAATCTGTACTCCTCGGCTAACATTCTTGTGATGATCATACAGCATTCCGTTTTTATCGTTCTCGGCTTACCCTTTTTGGATATATACAGGACATCATCCAGATACTCGCCGTAATGACCGCATAGGAACAGCGCCACGCTTTGGACAAGTTCGTAACTGTCGGAAAAGTTATAACCGGACTCGTTTTTGCCGAAGATATCCCAACAGAGTTGTTTGTACGCTTTCTCCGCGTGATACCCCATAAAGCCTATGAGCGCTTTGGTTTCGTACAAGGCAATGAGTTCTGCCATCTCTGCCACATTGTCGGGAGATATTTTCTCCGTCAACACCTTGTAATCTCTTGCTGTTATCTTTTGTTCCATTTCCTTACACCTCCGAATTTGCATTTGCCTTTTTCGGGCAACAGGCGGAGGCGCATAGGACGGTAAATGTCGGCAATTCAAAATAAAGTCCGCGGAGGTCAACGGGACAAAGACAAAATCGTTGCGTACAAGGTATGTACGGCTTATCAGACATTAAAATAACCGAGCGATGAAAAACACCTTGCTCGGTTCTCAAATTCTTTCTATGAGCGTTTTAGACAACGATTTTGCGACCGTTGACTCCCGCGAGGAACTATGTTAACCTGCGCCCTCGAAAAAGCAATATTCGGAGAATACGGCAAAAGCTCAACGACAGGAAAAAATACAATAAGGCTATATGAAGGAAAAACGCGAGAGAGCGTAAAAGCGGAAGTGCGCCCAAGCGGTTCAGCGGGCGACTCCGCTTCGCTCTCGCTTTCCGTTCAGCCTTATTGTTTTGTAGCGGCGTGTGCTTGTCTGGCGGAGCGCGTCAGCGCGCCGCCACTTGTCTATGCCAAGCACACGCCATGGTGCCAAACGGTTAAAATATCGGAATTTATTATCGTTTTGCCTATAATTTTTCTTGACAGGATTAGTTCCATATAGTATTATGTATTCGTACTATATAGTACATATAATTTCAGGAGGATACTGTTATGAAAGAAATCAAGATCGCACAGGCACCCGTTTTCACTTCGCCCAACCCCATGATCTTTATTTGCACGCAAAAGCCGACCGGGAAAACGAACATGGCAACGCTCGCTTTTTGGACATATGCTTCCACCAACCCCGGGAAAGTCGTATTTTCATTGAACAAGGGGGCTTATACGCTGGAACTTCTTGCAAAAAATAAAGAAGTGGTTATTGCGGTTCCCGGCGTTTCGCTTGCGGGCGCACTTATAGCATGTGGTACCTCTTCGGGCAGAGATACGGATAAAGTCGAAAAATTCGGCGTTGCTATGCAGAAGCTCGGCGGCACGGATATTGAAGTTCCCAAAGATACTCGCCTTGCCATTGTTGCCAGCGTCTGTGAGACCGCGGATGCGGACGACCATGTTCTACATATCTGCAACGTAAAGAATGTTTATGCGGAAGAAAGCATCGAAGCGGTATTCGGTTGGAATGGCTACGGCGAATTTGCCGCAGCGCGGAAAAAATAAATTATGGTGTTTCCCATCAAAGATAAGATCAAAAATCTGAATATCGTTATTGGCTGTCCGATTGGTTGCCGATATTGCTATGCGCGCAGCAACTGCCGCCGCTTTCATATCACGGACGACTTTTCCAAACCGCAGTTTTTTGAAAACAAACTTCGTTTATTCGATACAAAGGAGCCGAAAGTTTTTCTGCTCACGGGCATGAGCGACCTTGCATATTGGCAGTTCGACTGGACGGAAAAAGTATTTGAAAAGGCGGCGCAGACACCGCACAATCAATACCTTTTTCTGACAAAGCGCCCCGAACGGCTGAATATACAGACCGATCTTGATAATCTCTGGTTCGGCGTGACCGTCACCTGTGCAGCGGAAAGAAAGCGCATAGAAATTTTAAGGCGAAATGTAAAAGCAAAGCATTATCATGTCACGTTTGAGCCGCTCTACGACGGCGTGGGAGAGGTCGATTTTTCGGGCATCGGTTGGACGGTCATCGGCACAGAAACGGGAAACTGCAAGGGAAAGATTCCTACAAAAAAGGAATGGGCGGACAATTTATGTATGCAGGCAAAGGCGCGGGGCGTCCCCGTCTTTATGAAAGCGGCTCTGGAAGGCGTCGTGCCGACCGATGAGATGATACAGGAATTTCCAAAGGAGTTCGGGATATGAAGCAAAGACAAGGCGGATTTTTGATTTCCAAAATAAAACAGATCGGCGGGCGCAGGTTCGATAAGATATTGCAAGAAAAGAATATCGATGCGTTCAACGGCGCGCAGGGCAAAATTCTGTATGTACTCTGGCAGGGCGGAAAAATGACGGCGACGGAGATCTCAAAAAAAAGCGGCCTTGCAAAGACGACGCTCACCGCCATGCTCGCAAGAATGCAGGAACAGGGACTTATCCGGACGGAAGAGAACGCGAACGACAGGCGCAGCGCACTTGTATGCCTGACTGAAAAAGCCGCCGCACTCAAAGATAAATACGACGGTGTGACAAAAGAGATCGAAGAAATTTATTATAAAGGCTTTTCGGACGAGGAGGTCGAGCAATTTGAAAGTTATCTGAAACGCATCCTCAACAATTTGGGAGGCTGATATGGACGAAGTAAAGATACGCGATATACAAGTAAAAACCGTACTCACAAAATCAAACCTGCCCATAGCGGGATATTCCGTAAATCCCTATGTAGGCTGCACGCACGCATGCAAGTATTGCTATGCTTGTTTCATGAAACGGTTTACGGGGCATGACGAGCCGTGGGGAACCTTTCTCGACGTAAAGCATTGGGAGCCGATCAAAAATCCGCAGAGGTACGACGGGCAGACGATGATCGTAGGCTCGGTCACGGACGCTTATAATCCGCAGGAGGAAACGTTCCGCCGCACGCGCGCCTTTTTAGAGCAAATGCAGGGCAGCAGAATAAACCTTATTATCACCACCAAGTCAGATCTTGTGCTGCGCGACCTTGATTTGATAAAGACTTTCCCGTCTCCCCTTATAAGTTGGTCGATAAACACACTCGACGAAAATTTCAAGAACGATATGGACAGCGCTGTTTCCATAGAGCGCAGGATTGCGGCAATGAAAAAGTGTCACGAAGAAGGCATACGAACAACCTGCTTTATATCGCCCATATTCCCTGAAATCACCGAAGTATTTGACATTATTGAAAAAATCAAGGACTTCTGCGACTATATCTGGCTGGAAAATCTGAATCTGCGCGGCAATTTCAAGGCAGACGTCATGAACTATATTGAGGAAAAGTATCCCCCCCTTTTGCCGCTGTACCGCGAAATCTATAATAAGAACGATACGACCTATTGGAAGATGTTAGACCAAAAGGTTGCGGACTACGCCTGCGCAAACGATTTCATGTATGTAATCGACGAAGAACCTTTCCTGCGCAACCCCACAGGCAAACCCATCATTATAAATTACTTCTATCATTCGCAGATAAAGCAATCTGCTAAAAAATAATCGCAGTACCCATCAAAACCCTTTTGAAACGAAAAATTGAATTTGGTGGTGTAGCAATACTTGATAAAAAGTGTCCATAAAAATATGTGACAGTTATATATGCAAGATACAGTAGCGCGAGTCAAACCGAGCAATCCATTGAAGGACAACTCAGGGTGTGCAATAAGTATGCCGAGACAAACGGTTTGACCGTTGTACAGACATACATAGACCGCGCCACAACGGGCACAAACGACAACCGCGCGGCTTTTCAGCAAATGCTTTCGGACAGCGAGCGCAATTCGCTTTGGGAAGTCGTACTGGTGTATGCGATAGACCGCTTCGGAAGAAATTCCGTCGAGGTCGCGATCAACAAACAACGACTTAAAAACAACGGCAAGGTTCTGATATCCGCGACGCAACGCACTTCCGACAACCTTGACGGCACAAAAAATCTGGACGGTATTTTGCTCGAAAACGTATATATAGGCATTGCGGAATACTACTCTGCCGAACTGTCCCAGAAGATAATGCGCGGGCTGAGGGAAAGCCGCAGTAAAGGATTGTTCTGCGGCGGCAAAATCCCTTACGGGTATTATGTAAAGGACAAAAAAATATGCGTTGACGAAGAAAAGGCTGCCGTAGTTCGGTATGTTTTCGAGCAATATGCCGCAGGAACTTATGTCCCGGAAATCATTCGCCACTTGCACGCAAACGGCATTTACCATAACGGCAAACCTTTTGCGCCCAACAATCTTTACGGAATACTCGTGAACGAACGCTATACCGGAATTTACCGTGTTAACGGAGAAGTTTATAACAATATGTATCCGCAAATCGTCTCGGCGGAAATCTTCGAAAAAGTGCGCTTGATAGCCGAAAAAAACAAACCGGGTTCGCGCAGCGTTAAAACGGTATACCTGTTGAGAAACAAAGTGATATGCGGATACTGCGGGTGTCCGATCAGCGCGGAATGCGGCACCTCGCATGACGGAACCGTAGTGCGCTACTACAAATGCATAGGTCGTAAAAAACATCGCAACGGATGCTCAAAGGAAATCGTGCGCAAAGAGACATTGGAAGATCTCGTAATCGAAAACGTAGTGTCGGCAATGAACGACAAAAAAATCATGACGGGAATCGTGCAAAGCCTGCTGCAGGAACAGACCAAGCAAGCGGGAGAACAAGTTTTGCTAAACATGCTGTTCAAGGAACATCGGCAAACTCAAACCGCGCTGAACAACATAGTCGCCGCAATCGAACGCGGAATAATATCCGACACAACCAATAAACGCCTGCACGAACTGGAAACCCGTTTACGCGAACTCGACGAAAAAATCGCCGTAGAGCAAAACAAAACCGTTCCGATACTTTCCGAAAAGGACATCCTAACCTATTACTCTTCCGCGCTTGAAAACGAACCTCGGCTAATAGTAAGTCTGTTGGTAAAACGGATAGTACTTTACGACGATAAAATAGAAATTTTCTTCAAAAGCCCGCTAGAAAAAAGCCCCGACGAAAATCGGGGCTTTTGTTTTTATAAAACCGACTCTTCCCTTCCGCACGCCATTCCTCAAAACGGTCAAACGGTATACTCCCCCATAACGGTCTGCTTATATGTTTGATTCTCGCCTCCTCTTTCTTGTTCGTCAGGTTTGTTTAGCATAGAGAGTCATCAGTCAACTTCCGAAATAATTGCCGAAAACGCCGTCCAACAAACCGTGACGCAATTATTTCTCCTTTACCGTTGACTGTTGACATTTATCAAAAATTTTAAGCATTCAGCCTCTCTATGCTGTGTTTCTCCTGCCGAACCCAGGCAAGAGGAGGTATTCAAATGATCAATAGCAAACACATTAACCTTTCAGCAGCAAATCGCAAAGCTAGCGTAATGAACGGAGTGATATCTCCCGACAACATAAAGCGTATCGGCGAGCTTGTAACGCTCTATTCCCTGCGTACCGTATGCCGTTACGAAAAGCGGACATTCTCATCGCTCTACAAGAGTCTGTTGAGGGATATGTTCCGCTCCGCAGCCCCCGAAAACCTCTATTCCGACGCATACGACATCGTGCAGACGGTTATATGTTTCCTCTGCGAACATATCGGCGAAAGCATGCACGACGTCTACAAAACGGATACGAACGGCAAGCCCGTAACCCTGCAAAACGAGGCTTTCCGCATAGCGTGGCGATGCTTCGGTGACATTCGTAAACAACTCTCCCACACCGTACAACTTGACAAATGCCAACCGAAAGACGTGGCCGAAGAGATGGAGGCCTTCGCCGAAGAGCGCGACTTTGCAAAGGCGGACAAAATCATCCGCAAAATGCGCCTGACCGAAGGCGAAAAAGCCGTCCTCGACTGCTATCTCTGCGGAATGGGACACAGCGAAATAGCCCGCTATCTCAACGTAAACCGCACCACGGTCTGGAACCGCCGCAACAAACTCCGCGAAAAATATCTCGCCGCAACGGCAATTTGATAAACGAAACCGCAAAACGCACCGATTTTTCAAACGGCGTTCCGAGAACAAATGCTGTTTGTATTTATGCTCTGTAATAATCTCCGCCTTTGACAAAAGAAAAACGCAACCAAAATCTGGTTCGATTTTGATTGCGTATGGTGGAAACAACTGGACTCGAACCAGTGACCCCTTGCTTGTAAGGCAAGTGCTCTAACCAACTGAGCTATGCTTCCAAAACAAAACAACCGCTGACGCGGTTGCTGTTTGGTGACCCCACCGAGACTCGAACTCGGGTTACCGCCGTGAAAGGGCGATGTCTTAACCGCTTGACCATGGGGCCGAATTGTGGTAGCGGCGGTCGGATTCGAACCAACGACCTGCCGGGTATGAACCGGCCGCTATAACCAACTAAGCTACGCCGCCATTTTTTGGTTGCGGGGGAGGGATTTGAACCACTCGACCTCCGGGTTATGAGCCCGACGAGCTACCAGGCTGCTCTACCCCGCGACAAAAACGCATCGCATAAACACGATGCCTGTCTATGTTAGCACCTTGTGATTTGATTGTCAAGCGATTTTCTGCGATTGGAACAAAAATTTCGTCGGCGCCCCTTGAGCTGCTTGACAAAAATATCGTTTCTGTGGTTAAATTAAATAAATTTATTGCAATACGGGGGCGGAATAATGATTTTGAACAAAAATTCGCTGCAAATAGCGTCGGGGACAATCAATCTTGTCATGGGACTCGCGCTTGCGGCAACGGGATTGAACATCTGCTTTTCCTCTTGGCAGTACGCCGCCGCAAACAAAATCTTCTTTTTTCTTTTTGAACAGCTCATACCCGCCGAAGTTTCTTACGAAGGTTTTAAAAACATTTTGACAATTTACGGACTTTCCACCGCCGCAGCAGGTTTTGTGCAGCTGTTTTTTGCAATCGGCATGACTGTTTCCGTATACAAAACGGGGCAAAGGGTTGAAAAATTCAAAACCGCCGCGTCAATAATTTTTATCGTCCTCAACTCGCTGACTGTTGTCGCAGGTATATTGAATTTGTGCACTGACAGGTATTTCTACATCTACCCTTTGTTCATCACGTTGGCAAACGCAGCGTCCGTTGCAGTCTGCGCGTTGGCAATAAAAAAAGCTTCGCTCAAAGCCTGCGCGGCTGATGTTTGAATTTCATTTGAATTTTGCGACGGAATAAACAAAGCGCGACACGGCGCGACGGGAATACCGCCGCGTTTTTTTGCTTTAAACAAAGAAGCCCTTGACCTGCGACAACGGGCTACGGCGCTTCATTCCTTTTCGCGTATTTTGTAAAGGAATAATTATTTTCTTTCTGCGCATACTGAAAACAAACGGCAAGCGCGGACGCGTCATCCGACGCATCGTGTTTGACAAAAAAATTAAGGAGCTTTTGTTATGAACGAAAAAAAGGTCAGATTGGAAAAGTCGGTCGGAATAATCAATCTCATTTTGGGAATTTTTGAAACAATCGGCGGATTTTTGTTTCTTGTTTTGAGCGGAACCATAGCGGAAATGTTCAACGGAACGTTCGGAAATGCCGGCACGGGCGCGGCGACGGCGGGCAACGTCATGACGGCGGTTGTCATCGTGGCGGGAGTGCTCATGATGATTTTAGGCATAATCATGATAGTGCTTGCGTCAAGACTTATCAGAACTCCGTCGGTTTCGGACAACGGCGTCATCGCAGACAGAAAAGGTATTGTTATTTTCTTTCTCGTAATAAACATCATCGCTTTTCTCGGTTCGATAATGAACTTCTTCGGCGGCGCGGCAATGGCTGTGTCTTCAATAGTGGTCATGCTTGCTTATCTCGCGTCCGCCATACTCGCGGGACTTTCCCTCAGAGAAAGACACGACGGCAGCTACGTAAGAAGAATAAACAATTACAACGGCAGCTACTGAGCTGTCGAGTAGGGAGCGCCTTCGGGCGCTCTTTTGCTTTTTGCATTTGTATTGCGGCTTTTTGTCAACTTAAACTTTACATAATTCTGCACAGCCAACAGCCGAGAAGACAGCTCAAAAAAGACACTGCCAACGCTATGGCAATGGCCTTTCCCGTATTTTTCACTTTTGTACGGGCGAAATAAATGGTCGCGATATAAAACACCGTGTCGCAGCCGTCCACTATCATGGTTGCGCAGCGCCCTATATAGCTGTCGGGACCGTACTTGGCAAGCACGTCGTTGAGCATTGCCAGACTGCCGCTTCCGCTGACGGGACGCAGCACCACAAGCCCCGCAAGCTCCTTGGGTATGCCAAGCCATTGCATGGGAACGGACAGAATACGGCTTAAAAGATCGTTGAGGCCGCTAGCCTGCATCAGCGAAAGGGCAAGAAAAATCGCCATTATGTTGGGGAAAAGACCGAAGGAGGCGGAAAATCCCTCTTTCGCTCCCTCTATCATGCACTG
>OHGZ01000016.1_pt1 | contig 169217 bp, 131 predicted proteins | sample 1567851 | NCBI WGS metagenome assembly OHGZ01 (sample SAMEA3879563, study PRJEB24766) | human gut metagenome | biome: human-associated habitat; feature: feces | place: USA | collected 1985/1987 | reverse complement strand
TGCGCCGAAGACGTGGTGTCGCGCGAAACCGTACCTGCCTTCGACCGTTCCACCGTAGACGGATACGCCGTATTCCACGGCGAAACAAACGCGGCGTCCGCGGCAAGTCCCGCGGTCTTTTCGCTTGGAGGGGAAGTTCTTATGGGACAGCCCGCCGACAGTGAGGCAGGCGACGGAAAATGCGTTTATGTGCCGACGGGCGGTATGTTGCCGAAAGGCGCGGACGCTGTCGCAATGATTGAAGACGCCGAGAAACGCGGCGACGAAATCCTGTTGTCGAAACCGTTGCGCATTTACGAAAACGTCACCCGAAAAGGCGAAGACATCGAATGCGGTGCGGCAATACTGAAAAAAGGTGACGTGATAAACGCCTGCAAAGCGGGCGCGCTTTACGCCGCGGGAATAACTTGTATCAAGGCTGTCAAACGTCCGCGCTTTTACGTCATATCCACGGGCGACGAACTCGTGGACTGCGCGGAAGAATGTCCCGCAGGCAAAGTGCGCGACGTAAACACGGGACTTTTGCGCTCGGCGGCAGACGCTTGGGAATTTGCGGGTGCGGAACGTGTGACGGACGACTTCGAATTGTTGTCGCAGGCATTGACGAGAGCGGAACAAGTCGCGGACGTAATTCTTTTAAGCGGCGGAAGTTCGGTCGGCGTTGCCGATTATACGGAAAGACTTTTTGCCGAACGCGGCGACCTGTTCCTGCGCGGTGTGGCAATGAAACCCGGAAAACCCACGCTTGCGGCATACCGTGACGGCAAACTTTTCGTGGGATTGCCCGGTCACCCTATGGCGGCTTATACGGCATTCAGGCTTATTTTCGAACGGGCATATCTGCGTGCCGCGGGTGCGGAAAAAGAACTGTTTCTGCGTGCGCGTGCCGCGGTTAATTTTGCGGGCGGAGCGGGGCGTAGCTGTGTTATGCCCGTGCGGCTTTTCCGCGAAAACGGCGAAGTGTTCGCCGCGCCGCTTTTCTACAAATCGGGTATGATAAGCGTACTTGCGGCTTGCGACGGATTTACGGTTATTGCCGACTTCGAAGAGGGCGTGCAGAAAGGGGAAATGCTTGACATTTACGGACTGTGACATACAGTGCAGATTGCGACCGTCGAACCACTTGTAAATACTTGCCGCATTAGAACCGATATTATACGGGCGGTTGCGAATGTTGCAACGGACGATGTGAACGGCGGCAAAGCACACTCGGAAAAATAAACGCTATTGATTGAAACGAAAAAACTTTACGGTTATGAGAAAAACTTACATTCAAAACAACGACGTATCGCGTTTTGACGATTATCTCGAATGGTTGGGCGACATAACGTCGACCGCAGAAACCGAGCGCACCGAAAACGCGCTCGGACGAGTAACGGCGTCTGCGGTTTATGCCGCGGTGTGCGACCCTATGTACAATGCCGCCGCAATGGACGGCATAGCCGTGCTTGCGCAAGGTACGTCGTCCGCTTCCGAGAAATCGCCTTTGCAACTTACCGAAAACGAAAGTTTCGTGTACGTCAACACGGGCAACAAAATCGACCCGCGATTCGACGCCGTCATAATGATTGAAGACGTGACGGAGCTTGGCGGGGGCAAGGTGGAAATCACCGCTCCTGCATATCCTTGGCAACACGTAAGGGTAAAGGGCGAAAGCATAGTTGCGGGCGAAATGGTGTTGCCGTCCATGAGAAAAATCCGTCCCGTGGACGTCGGCGCGATTTTTGCGTCGGGCAACGTCGAAATTCCCGTACTCAGAAAACCCGTTGTCGGAGTTATCACGACGGGCGACGAAATGGTGGACGACCCGAAGTTGCTCGGCGACGGAAAACTCATGGAAAGCAACTCGCGTATGTTCTGCGCGTTGATAGAGGAGTGCGGCGGAGTAGGAAAGCGTTATCCGACAGTAAAAGACGATAAAGACGCACTTTTGAATGCGTTAAATACCGCTTTGAGCGAAACCGACCTCGTGATTGTCAATGCGGGAAGTTCGGCGGGGACAAAGGATTATGCAGTCGAAGTCATGGAAAAGGCGGGAGAAGTTTTCCTGCACGGGTTCGCTTTGAAACCGGGAAAACCCACCATACTTGCGCGTGCGCAAGGCAAACCCGTCATAGGCGTTCCGGGGTATCCCGTGTCGGCGTATCTGGTTTTCGAGTTGTTCGTCCGTCCCGTCATTCTCCGAATGTTGGGACAGAGCACGGACGAAACGGGAAAGGTCAGGGCAACGCTCACACGAAACGTTGTCAGCAGCTTGAAAAACTCCGAGTATGTCCGAATGTCATTGGGACGTGTGGGAGGTAAACTTGTTGCAACGCCGTTGGAGCGAGGCGCGGCGCAGATTATGAGCCTTGTCAAAGCCGACGGACTTCTTTTTGTGGACAGGTATTCCGAAGGATACGAGGGCGGAACGGAAGTCGAAATAAACTTGCGAAAACCGCTTTCGCAGATAGAACGCAACCTCGTAATCATAGGCAGTCACGACCTTGTTATAGACGTAATCGGGGAGCATATTCCCGTGAGCAGCGCACACGTCGGAAGCATGGGCGGCATTTTCGCAATGCAGAAAGGAGAATGTCACATCGCTCCCATTCATCTTCTCGACCCCGAAAGCGGCGAGTACAACGTAAGTTACGTGAAAAAGTATTTCCCCGACCGCCGTATGGTGATTATCAAGGGCGTGGGAAGGACGCAGGGGCTTATGTTGCCGAAAGGCAATCCCAAAAACATAAAGAGCATAAACGATATTGTCGAGGGCGGGTTCAGGTTCGCCAACCGTCAGCGCGGCGCAGGAACGCGGTTGTTGTTCGATTATCTGCTTGCGCAGAACGGATACGACAAGTCGCAGGTCAACGGATATGACAAGGAGTTTTCCACGCATCTTGCGGTTGGTATGGCGGTAGAATGCGGTGCCGCGGACGTCGGACTGGGGGTCGGAAGCGCGGCAAACTGTCTTGGGTTGGATTTCATTCCGCTTTACGACGAAGAATATGACTTCCTCGTGTGCGAGGATAGCCTTGCCGATGAAAGGATAAAAGCGTTCATAGACTTTATAAAGAGCGACGAATTCAAGGCAAAACTGCTGTCTTTCGGCGACTATACGGCAAAACGGCTCGGAGAAACGGTCAGGGTATGTTAGACTCTTTCGGCAGACAAATCAGATATTTGCGGGTGTCGGTTACGGACAAGTGTAACCTTGCTTGCGCATACTGCAAACCCCGTCCCGTGCCTAAACTCCGTCACGAGGACGTTATGTCTATCGAACAGCTTGTCGAGGTTGTCGAAGCCTTTCGCACTCTCGGCGTCGACAAGGTTAGAGTGACGGGCGGCGAGCCGCTCGTACGACACGGAGTAGTCGAATTTGTCCGTCAGGTTGCGGCACTCGGTTGCAATACGGTTATGACGACAAACGGGACTTTGCTTGCGGGGTACGCGGGTGCACTCAAAGAGGCGGGACTGAAACGCGTCAATATCAGCCTCGACACGCTCGACGACGGGATTTACCGCGAGATTACGGGCGGCGGAAACGTAAACGACGTTCTGGACGGCGTTCGCGCGGCGGAAGAAGTCGGGTTCAGTCTGAGGCTCAATGCGGTTTTGCAAAAGGGTGTCAACGACGATATAATGCCGCTTGTAGAGTTTGCCGAAGACGTCGGCGCGCAGATGAGGTTTATCGAACTTATGCCGTTCCGTTCGACGACCGACTATTTCGGGCGCAGATTCGTGCCATCGGCGGAAGTCGTCGAAAAGTACAATATGGATTTTCTATGCAGGGACGGCAACGTCGAATATTACAAGTTTGACGGGCATACGGTGGGATTTATATCTCCGCTCGGCAGAAAGTTCTGCGACAGTTGCGACAGAATGCGCTTGACGTCGACGGGGCAGATATTGCCTTGTCTGCATTCCGAAAAGCGGTTTGACGTAAGACCGTATCTCGGAAATCGCGAGCAACTTACGGAATTTTTGCGGCAGTGCATCAACGAAAAACCGCAGGCGCATCGAATAGAAGAAGGCGTACTGCAAAGCAGCGATATGGGAAGCATAGGAGGCTGAATGGAACTCGGAAAGGAATTCAGTCACATAGGAAGTGACGGACGGGCAAGAATGGTAGACGTGGGCGACAAAGTCCCGACCAAAAGGACGGCGATGGCAAAGGGCGAAGTGCGAATGAAACCCGAAACGCTCCTTCTTGTGCGCGAGGGAAGCGGACGGAAAGGCGAAGTGCTCAACACCGCGTTGGTTGCGGGAGTGCAGGCGGCAAAAAGGACGTGGGAACTGATACCGATGTGTCACAATATACCGCTTGACGGTGTAAAAATAAGTTTCGGGTTCGGTGACGGTGTGCTTGAAATCGCGGCAGAAGTGTGTTGCACGGCGGTGACGGGCGCGGAAATGGAAGCGTTGACGGCGGTAAGCGTATGTGCCCTCACCGTTTACGATATGGTGAAATCCGCGGACAAAACAATGTCGGTGGAACGCGTGCGGCTTGTAATGAAAAGCGGCGGAAAAAGCGGAGAGGTGCATTATGAGTGAAAAGAAAAGTATCACGGGCAAAGTTGTTGCCGTCAACATAAGCGAAGTCAAAGGCACAAGCAAACACCCCGTCGAATATGTGGAATGCGTCAAGGATTTCGGAATTAAGGGCGACGCTCACGGCGGACCCGGAATACGTCAAATCAGCCTGTTGTCCAAAGAGAGCATAGAAAACTTCAAAGCTGGCAAACGCGACGTCAAAGGACTTTGCGAAGGCAAGTTCGCCGAGAACATAACGACGGAAGGAATTTGCCTTTACACGCTGCCCGTCGGTACGCGTATGAGGATAGGAACGGCACTTCTCGAAGTGAGCCAGATAGGCAAGAAATGCCATGCCGACCAAGGTTGCGAAATCGCGAAAAAATACGGCGTTTGCGCAATGCCGAAAGAGGGCATTTTTGCGGTAGTCGTCGAAGAGGGAATAATCAAGGCAGGCGACGAAATCGAAGTGTCATACGACTTAAAATCACGATTAAATTATCAATAAATACAATTAAACCGCCGATTGTGCAAAATAAAGCATTGTCAGGCGGTTTGTTTTTTGCGGTTTTCCGTGGAAAAATTCATATTGGCAACGGAGTTCTGATTGGCAACGGAGTTTTGATTGCCGACATGACATGGAAAACGAAGTTCTTTTGAATAATCTTTTGAATAATGTGCGCGACGTCGGCGTTCAGGTGTTGAAGCGCAAAAATTCTTTCGTTTTTTCCGAACGCGGCGCGGAAAAGATTTGTTCGGGAGTGCCGATTTCTTCGGGTATGCCGCCGTCCATGAATATAACGTAGTCGGCATTTCGGCGTGCCTGTTGCATCGAGTGCGTTGCAATCACTACGATGGGCGCCCATTTTTCGCAGTAGTATTTCAGCACCTTTTCGCAAAGTGCGGTAGAGTTGATGTCCATTGACGCCGTGGGTTCGTCAAGCAACAGCACGCGGTATTCGCTCATCATAAGTCTTGCAAGCGCAAGCCGTTGGGTTTCTCCGCCCGAAAGTCTTGCGGCGTTTTTGCGTTTAAGGTGCGCAAGGTCGAGTTCTTCGAGCAGGCGCAGGGCTTTTTTGCGGTATAGTCTGCGTTCTTTCGCCATATGCGTGACCGTCAGGTTGCGCATAACCGACATATCGAATGCAAAACTCTTTTGGGGCATATATCCCGTTTCGTCCTTGCGAATATCGCCGAAGTTGATTTTTCCGTCGAATTTGATTGTGCCCGCAAGCGCTTGCAGGAGAGTGGATTTGCCGCTTCCGTTGCTCCCGATTACAGCGTAAACCGCAGCGGGTTCGAGCACCAGCCTTTCAACGTTAAGCACCTTGCGGTCGCCGTATGTTTTGCTTGCCGAGATTTCAATCATACCGTTTTTTAAGCCGCATTTGCATGAGCGCGGCAATCAGGTTTACTCCGAGCGCGATGAGCAGAAGTATAATCCCGAGCGCAACCGCCATGGAGAAGTCGCCCGTGTTGTAGTTGAGCGCTATCGCGGTGGTCATGGTCCGCGTTTTGTAAAGTATGTTGCCGCCTACAATCTGTATCGCTCCGACTTCGGAAATGGCGCGGGCGAACGCGAACAGATAGACGGCAATGAGCTGATATTTGCCTTCGGTTACGGTGAGCCCGAACGATTTGAGGGGATTGAGCCGCAGACCTTTAACGGTCGGGCGCATTCTGTCGACAATCGGCGTCATAGACGTTTCCGTCATTCCCGCGACAATCGGCGTTATGAGGATTATTTGCGCGATAATCATAAGTTTGACGGAATAGATAAGTCCCAGTTTCCCGAACGGTCCCGTGCCCGAAAAGAGAATGTAGACCACAATGCCTACGACCACGGGCGGCAATCCCATAAGAGTACGCAGTATCATCACCACGATTTTTTTGCCCGTAAAGTCGTTGGAAGCAACCAAAAGCCCGATTATCACCCCCAGTACGAGGGCGATAACCGAGCTTGTGAATGCCATTTCGAGCGTCGTTTTAATAATCCCGTTGAGCACGGGGTCTTGCGACGACATCAACTCGAATGCTTTTGCAAATGCGTCTGCCATTTACGGTGTTTACGCAAGCGCAAGGTCTTGCAGGAAGAACAGCTGTTCGCCGTATTCCTTGTTGCCGTACTGTTCGATGAGGTAGCGCGCGTGTACGCTGTTCATCCAGTTGATAAACACATTCGCCGCCTGTGTGTCGATTCTGACGGAACCCGCGGGCAGCGCTTCGCCCGTTACGGAGTCGACAAACGGTGCGTCGGGTTTGACGGCTATCATGGTGTATGTATTCTGCATCGCGGGAGATTCTTCCCACAGAATTTCGAGATTGGGAAGTTTGTCGCCGTCTGCGTTCTTTTTGTAGGACAGGAAAGTCGCTTTATCCGTGAGGACGTAAGCGTTCTGTTCGTTCGCCATAGTGAGGCACGCACCCATGCCTTGTCCAGCCGAAACGTACCAGTCGTACTTCGCGCAGGTTTCGTCGTTGGTTATGCCGAGAGAGCTGTCCCAGAGTTTGACTTCCGCGTTGTGAGTGCCAGACTGGTCGCCGCGGGAGATAAACGTGCTTTGCGTGTCGGAAATGGCTTTGAAACCGACTTTGACGTCACCGCCGGGAGTTGCAAGCGCCTTGACGCCCGCAGGATCGGACTTGGGACCCACGAGCACGAAATAGTTGTATATAAACGAAATGCGTTCGTCCGCATATCCGTCAACGGTTCGCGCAAATCCCGCGTCAACAAAGTCTTCTTCGGAGGATTTGGAGTGAACCAGAATCACGTCGGCGTTGCCGTATTGTGCGGATTTTATTGCCGCTCCCGTGCCAGCCGAGGCGATTTCCCAGTCATATCCCGTATCGGCTTTGAAGTAAGGTTGCAGATACGCCATAAGACCGCTGTCGTTGACAGAGGTAGTTGTGGAAATTCTTACGATTTTTTTGGCAGAAGAATCAGAAGACTGGGTATCGTTGCAAGCAACGAGCGCAACGGTGAGGCTGCAAAGCATGACCAACACCAGCAAAACTGTTAAAAGTTTGCTACATTTTCTCATAATTTTCTCTCCTTTCCGCAATGGGAGGCAACGGCGTTTCCACCGCAACCCCGTCCGAGTTGCCATAGCTTCCGCCTTAGGCAAAACGGCTCGGAGGATTCGGTTAAAGATTTCCGAATCTTAATACAAGTGTATCATAAAAATAGGTGCTGTTCAATACCCAACTTCGGAGACGACGGAGCGTGGCAGCTGTCGGTTAACTTTCGGAAAAGCACGGTTTCGGATAAGAGTAGGACGGAAATAGTAGAATAAGCGATATTTTGCAGGGCAAACATGTAGGTTAATTCACGTCGGTTAGTTTCATCGACCTGATTGTTTCATCGGCTGATGCGAAAAGACGATAACGGCATTAGGCAAATAGATTTGCAAATCAATTCGTCAAACGGTCGGATAAATCAATTCGGCATAAAACGTTTTTGCAGAGCGGCGCGCAGGTTATCGGGCGTGTTTTTCAGATTGTCTTCAAGGCTCAATCCTTCGCGGTTGATTTCCACGCATTCGAAGGGGAGTTCGCCCTCTTTTTTGCCGCAGAACGCAACAAAGCCTTTTCCTTGCGACGCGGCATACAAAGCGCCAACTGTCTTGCCGTGCAAGGTCTGACGGTCGATTTTACCTTCGCCCGTGATTATAAGGTCGCAAACGGATATTTCTTTTTTAATATCGGTGAGAGTAAAGAAACTTTCCGCGCCGCCTTTGAGTTTTGCGTCGAGGAAAAAAACGCTGCCCGCGCCAAGCCCGCCTGCAGCTCCTCCGCCTGCGATTTGCGACAGGTCTTTGCCTTGCGTTTTGCAGATTTTGTTGAAATAAACCGCGTTGCGGTCGAGTTCTTCGATTTCGCTTTCGGTTGCGCCTTTTTGCGCCGCATATACGTGCGCCGCGCCGTTTTTTCCGAACAGCGGATTAGTCACGTCGCATAAGGTGGTGACTTCTGCGTCCAACGGTTTTTCGGGCGGGATAATGTTCTTTATCTTGCAGAGCGTTCCGCCTGTTGGCACGAATTCGCGCCCTTCTTCGTCTACGAATTTCCAGCCCAAGGCAGCCGCCAGTCCGCAGCCTGCGTCGTTGGTCGCGCTTCCGCCTATTGCAAGGAATACCTTTTTCGCACCTTCCGATACGGCGTGCGCTATCTGTTCACCGACGCCGTACGTCGTCGTGTAAAGCGGATTGCGGATTTTTGTGAGCGCAAGTCCCGCAGTCTGCGACATTTCAATGAACGCAGTGTCGCCTGCAAGCGCGAACATCGCGTCAACGGGTGTGCCGTCGGGTCCCGTATATCTGCCGTTTACCGTTCTCGCGCCCGTTGCGGTGACAAAACAGTCAAGACTTCCTTCGCCGCCGTCGGCAAGCGGTTTGCAAACGGTTTCGGCGCAGGGGAAAATCTCTTTCAGCGTTTCCCGCGCAATATCGCAAAATCGGCTCGCCGTAAGCGAACCTTTGAATTTGTCGGGTGCGATTAGTATTCGGTTATACATATTGCTTTACGTCGTAACACTCGGAAAAGGCTTTGTTTTTCTTTTTCCAATATGAACGGAAATACGGGCTTCCGTATATGCGGATAGGTTTGTCTTTGACGCGTGAAAGGAAATCGGTGACAAGTTTTTCTTCTTCCGCAAAACATTCGGCGGACAATTTTTCGATTTCGTCTTCCGTGTTTGCCGCAAGCGCCGCAGAGGCGTACTTCTTTTCCAGTTCACGTCCTGCGTAGAGATAATCCACCGCAAAAGAAACTCCGCTCATAATGTGTCGGTTTACGAGTTCGCGGCGCACCCAGTACGCAAGAGCGTCTTTTTCGTTTTCGGGAAGTACGAGAGCCTTGGGAGAAAGCGGTTTGAAAACGGAAAGGCAGGGGAATGACGACCCCGTCACGAAACTGACTTTTCCGATTTCGGCGGCATAACTGCCTGTCGTCTGGTCGCCGAACATATTGCCCGCGTGCATGCAGGGGCTTGCCGTCGAACTGCGGTTGACGGTGACCGTTTCGTCCTTATGCCCGCGAAGAGCGGACAGTATGAGCGACACGGGTTCGCCGTCGCGCGAGATTGCGCACTCAGTGGAACGTCTGCGGTTTTCCGCGCCCGCTACCGCGGTGAAAAGTTTGTTTTCGAACTGCTTTTTGAAATTGCCTTGCACGTTTCCGCCGGAGCGTACGTAGCCGTCGGTTATGCTTATGCAGTTGGAAATCGTGCGCACGTCGCCCGCTTCTTCCAGCACCCAGTTTCTGCCCGCCGTTTCGAGAACGAAGGCGCGGTTTTTGTCGGCAATAAGAAATCCGTTGTGATAGAAGAACTTTTTGTCGAAAGCGCAGTTTCCGTCCTGTCCGTATTCGGTGATAAGCGAAATGATGAGTTCTGCGGCGGAAAGAGCGTTGTCCGTTCGTTCGAGCGCAAGACGCAACAAATCCATACCGATAAGTCCGTCGGATTTTTCGCGTTTTACGTTGGTGAAAAGGGCTTCGTTGCCGATGTGCAATCCGTGTTCGTTCCAACCCATTTCCGCGCCCCATATCCAATGCGGTTTGAGAAGCACGCAAGCGTTGGTGTGTTTTGCCTGCGGTATGGTCAGATAGGTAGTGCGAAGCGTCGCACCGTCTTCGTAATCGCGCGCGGGACATCTTATCATAATGTGCGCTTCGTTGGGGGAGCGGTCGCTGTTCTTTCCGAAAAAGTTTACGCCGTCACGGCGCAGAAACACTGTATCGCACATAATTTTCTCCTTATCGTCAATCGGATTTCGAAATCAACATTTCGCTCATTCGGCGGCCGTTTGCATCAAGCGTTTGTGAATTGTCCGAAGCGTTCATCGAACGCAAAAACGCCCCGTAATTGCCTGAATAATTCTTAAACAAACGCGGTCATTTTTTGCAAATACGACGTTATAATATGCAAAAACGGTGGTTAAACACCGTTTAATGCGATTGTTCTCTCGGGATATACGTTGCGGAAAAGTTGAAGCAAGGCGTTTTTCCGACGTGTCCCGAGAAAGAAATTCTGCCGTCCGAAACGTTGCCGTCAAGGGCGACGCGTTTGCCTGCGCGGATTTCGTTCAGGTAGTTTATTTCAAACCCCGTAAGCCTTGACGAAGTCATAAATCCGAACCCCAGACAGTCTTCGACGATGTCGATATACTTCGAGTTGTTCATATGCCCGTTGATATCGACGTCCTGAAAGGCGACTTTGTGCGTACCGTGTACTGTTGTTTCCGAACACGGAGCGGTGCCCGTGGGCAGGGGAATTTCACGTCCCGTGACAGTTCCCGGAACGCGAACGTCGAATTTTTCGGGGAAAGTCATTTTCCGGGTTGCCGCGTCCATAAGCAGCCATACCGCAGATGCTTTCACTATTGCGTTGCCGTCCGCGTCGGTTATTTCGTAGTAACGCGGGAACAGAACGTGCATGGTTTCGCCCGGCCACGTTGTCATCGTGACGGTTTCGTCGTATTCGGGCATGCGCGTGATTTCCACTTTTACACGGGCGATAATCCAGAGCGCGCCACGGTCAAGTGTTTTGTCGCGTCCCGCACCGAGTTCTTCGGTGTGGGCAATCGACGCTTCCTGCAACCACCTGAGAAAAACGGAATGACGCATTTCGCGGAGCATATTCACGTCGTCTGCGAGAATTTTGCGTGTTTTGCTGTAAATTTTCTTTGCCATCTGAGGTCTTATTTCTTCTTTTCGACAGCCGTGGCCACGGCGTCGACCACGTCGCCGACCGTGCGGAGTTTCTTCCACACTTTATCGGGGATTTTGATGGAATAGTCGTTTTCGATTTCGCAAATCAGCATTATGAAGTTAAGCGATTCGAACCCGTCGATGTTGATGTTGGATTCGGGAGTGATTTCGCCCAGTTGTTCGACGATTTTGGGCATATAACGTTTTGCAAGTGCAACTACTTTGTCGAAAATTTCTTGTTTGTCAGCTTTCATAACAACCTCACAGCATCCATCTTTTTATTTTTCCCGTTGCGGTGCGCGGCAAAGGTTTGTCGGTTATGCACAGAGCGGTAATTTGTTTGTCAAAAGGTTTGGTACGGTTGAACTCAACGAGTTTTTTGTCGAGTTCGGCTTTGTCGGCGACGCCGTCCTTGTCAACGTAAATCGCAGTCACAATGCCGTCTTTCATCGCGATTGCAAGTTCCTGCGCGCTGAGGAAACGGGTGAGTTCGGACTCCCATTCGGGAAGATAAATCTTGTTGCCGTTTGGAAGAACGAGTATATCCTTCTTTCTGCCCGTGATATGCAGATTTCCGTTTTCGTCGAAACGCCCCAAATCGCCCGTTTTGAGAACCCCGTCGGAAAGTACGGCGGCAGTGGCGTCGGGAAGTTTGTAGTATCCTTTCATCATGCATTCGGGACAGGATACGAGAATTTCGCCGTCGTCGGCAAGCGTAATTTTGCTGTCGTGGCAAACCTCCATTGCGAACGGGTCGTCGCCCGTGCTTATCGCAACGCCGCTTGATGTTTCTGTAAGTCCGTATCCGAAATGAACTTCGCAACCCATTGCTTTTGCCGCTTTGAGAGCGTTTTCTTCCGCGGGACCCGCTCCGACAAGTATTACGCGGAGTTCGGGGTTGAGTGCTTGTTTGGCAAGCAGGAAATACAGCAGCGACGGAACGACCGATATGACCGTAGGTTTGAAATATGCGCAGTCGTCGTGCAGGTGTCTGAACCCGCGACCGAGCGAAATGCACGCTCCCTGCGACATGGGCCACATCATGGAACAAACAAAACCGAACACGTGGCAGAACGGCAGAACGGCAAGAAGATTGTCCGTGGGAAGACAAGGAAGTTTGTCGTTGCCGTTCCACGCGCTGGAACAAAGTGACGCAGAAGTAAGCACTACGGCTTTTGACGCGCCTGTCGTTCCGGAAGTGAAGAAAAGTATATCTCCTTCGCCGTCTGCTGCGGGAATTGCCGCGGTGGACAGTTTGACGGAACTTGCTTCGTCCTCGGTCGCTTCGTCGGTAAGAAGAACGGATACGTCCGAATAGATGACGACTTTCTGCAAGAGTTCTCCGTCCACGGACGGGTCGATAAGTACGGTTTGCCTTCCTGCAAGTACAGAGGCGAACATATCTTTCATCCAGCCGTAAGTGCCGTAGCGGTAAATGCCGACGGCGCCCTGCGGAAGCGATTTGATTTCGTTCTTGCGCGCGTGTACGTCCTTATAGAACTGGGAAAACGTTACCGACCGTATTTCGCCTGCCTCGTCAAAGCGGAAAGCCGTGTTGTCGGCACGCTTTTCGGCGTTGTAACTCAACATATTTTCAAAGGAAGAAAATCTCATAAATACCTCCGTCAAAAAGAATTATAGCACTTTGTGCGCGCGAAATAAATACCCAAATTGCAACTGTGCGAATGATTTTGCTATGTCGAAAAATACAATTAATTAACCGATTTGCCTATTTACATTGCAAATCAACGGTGTTATAATACATACAAGTGTTCAAGACACGATTAAATCAAAGGAGCGGAATATTATGGACAAAAACGCGAAAATCTGCATTATCGGTGGCGGCCCCGCAGGACTGTCCGCCGCGGTTCATCTCGAAAAGAAAGGTTATGACAATTACACCATTCTCGAAAGAGAAAATTGGGTAGGCGGCAAATGCCATTCTCCCCATCACGACGGCAAGAGATTCGAAATGGGCGCAATCATGGGTTGCCCGACCTATCACGCCGTGCACGAACTCGAACTTTTCGGCGGCGCGTCGCACGAAGGCGGACCCAAACTCGAACGTTCCTACCGTCGTCTGAACGGCAAACCCTACGATCCGTTCGACCCCAAGAGAAATCCTTTCCTCATTCCTCGTCTGCTCAGAACGAAGAATCAGGTCAAGAAACTCGGCACCTTGCTGAAAACCAAATATAAAGGCTACGAATACACGGGACACCGCGGAGTTGCAGAAGGCAGATACGACGGTTTCGACCCCGTAACGGGCGAACACGTGACTGGCATCAACCCCAACCTTAAAGACCTTGCGATGCCTTTCGACAAGTTCTGCAAGATGAACGGCGTTCCTCTGTGCCAGGATATATGGATTGCACCTTTCACCGCATTCGGTTACGGCTATTTCGATGAAATTCCCGCGGCATATGTGTTGAAATATCTCGACTTCGAAACCGCAATGTACTTCGTCAACAAGAACCTGTGGACTTGGATTGACGGCACGCAGAGCATTTACGAATGCGTCAACAACAGACTGAAACACCCCGCAAGACTCAACGTCAAGATTGAAAAAGTCACGCGTGAAAACGGCAAAGTTCAGGTCTATATCGACGGCAAGATGGAAGAATACGACGCAATCATCGTCACTTCTCCTTTGCAGTATCTGCCCGATTACTTTGATGCAACCGCAAAAGAAAAGGAACTCTTCTCCAAGATTGACTACGAACGTTACGACGTCACGGCAATCACCATCAAGAAAGGTTCTTACTATCCCGAAATGTCCAGCTACATTTTCGACAACATGCAACCCGAACGTCTCGGTCACATGATGGTCTTCTATCTGCGTTGGAAGAACGAACCCAACCAGGTTATCAGTACTTACATTCTGCGCAACCACAAAGGCAAGGAACTCATCGACTACGAAACCGGCAAGAAGATGGCGTGGGAAGACCTCAAGACCTGCGGTGTCGACATCGACAAGTGCGTGTACGAGCGCAAGTGGTATTACTTCCCCCACGTATTCGAAAAGGATTACGCGGCAGGCTGGTACGACAAAGTCGAAGCAATGCAAGGCAACCTCAACACCTACTATGCGGGCGAAATCATGAGTTTCGGCGACATGGAAGAAACCGTCCAGTACAGCAAGGACCTCGTTGCACGTTACTTCTGATAAAATACGAAACGTGTACCAATTCAAAACCGACAAAGACCGACGCATTTTTGCGTCGGTCTTTTTGTGACCGAAAGGCGAATAAAACCCAATCAACATCAACTGCATTCCAATGCGATTTTTCTAATTATTACTTAGGCTTATCGACACTATGCGGCTGACGATGTAAAGTCTATATGTTTGTTAATTAAGCGACAGTAAAGGGTAAGTGTTGAAAGAGCTATAAGCAATTAGCGAATAATTGATTTTGCATTCGATACACATATCGTGTACTAATTAAGCAATAATTTGCTCAAACGTTAAAGTGCTGCGGTATACGGCAAGCTGATAGTGACGCTGACACTGCAACATATTGTTATATAAAAAACACCGTACGTGTACTGTACGGTGTTTTGATATGTTTTTGTTCTGAGAGTTGTGTCGCGGTTATCTCGCGACGATTTCTTTGATGACGAATTCGCCGCCTTCGATGACTTCGCATTCCTGCGAGCCGCAGTAGGGGCATCTTTCTTCATTGCCGGCTATTGTGAACGTTTTGTTGCAGGAATGGCAAAGCGCCACGCCTTTGATAATGTTCATTTTGAGTTTGGTGTGTTCGAGCATAGTGCCTTCGATGACTGCGGGGTAGCAGGTTTCGAGATATTCGGGAACGACACCCGAATATTCGCCTACGTCGAGCACGAGCGTTTCAATTTCGGTGACGTTGTTTTCCTTTGCCACCTTTTCGATTTTGTCGACTATCTCGGCAATTAAACCCATTTCGTGCATAAATACCTCACAACGGCGGCAGAGCGCATGTCTGCCGCCGCATTGTGTAATTGATTGTGTGTACAGTCAAAGCGATTTACGTCGCGCAATGCCTGTTATTTCTTGACGAAGGCGTCCTTGATGCCTTTCGCGGTAATCTTGCCCGCGCGTTTGACGGCATATCCGACGGCTCTGAAAGGCAGGCTTTCGAGTTTGTCGGAGTAGTATTCCTTCTCGTTCTTCGCCATGTGGATTGCGTCGAATTTACATCTCGTCACGCACAGTCCGCAGCCGATGCACTTGTATTCGTCGGCAACCGTCGCGCCGCAGCCGAGGCAACGTTCGGTTTCTTTCTTGAGCTGTTCTTCCGTGAAGGCAAGACGCGCGTCGCGATAAGTCTTGTCTTTGGCTTTGTCGTAACCCGCAACCTGACGAGGGGTGTTGTCGAAGCCGTTGACTTCGATGTTGTCTTTGTCGAGTTCGACGTAATGACGTCTGTCACGACCGAGGACAAGGCTTTGTCCGGGTTGTACGAAGCGGTGCAAAGAGATTGCCGCTTGTTTGCCTGCCGCGATTGCGTCGATTGCGAACTTGGGACCGGTGAAGACGTCGCCGCCGACGAAGATGTCGGGTTCTGCGGTCTGATAAGTGAAGCCGTCCGCTTTTGCGGTGTTGTTGCGGTTGAGTTCGACTTTGCTGCCTTTGAGCAGGTCACCCCAGATGATGGACTGTCCGACGGTGAGCAGGACGAAATCAGCGGGAACGGTGATGACGTTGTTCTCGTCGTACTTGGGTGCGAACTTGTGGTCCTTGTCGTAGACGGAAACGCATTTCTTGAATTCCACGCCCGTGACTTTGCCGTTTTCGACGACTATTCTCTTGGGACCCCAGCCGTTCATGAGTTTGACGCCTTCTTCGAGTGCTTCGTCGACTTCTTCGCGGCTTGCGGGCATTTCTTTTTCGCTTTCGAGGCAGTACATCGTGACCGTGGACGCATTTTCGCGGAGTGCGGTACGTGCCACGTCAACTGCGACGTTGCCGCCGCCGACGACAACGACGTTGCCTTTGATACCGGATTTCTTGCCGGAGTTGACTTTGCGCAGGAAGTCGATACCTGCTACGACGCCTTCCGCGTCTTCGCCTTCGACGCCTATGCCGCGACCGCCTTGTGCGCCGATTGCGAGATAGAAGCCTTTATAACCCTGTTTGCGCAGTTCGTCGAGAGTGACGTCCTTGCCGACTTCAACGCCCGTCTTGAATTCGACGCCCATATCTTTGAGTACGCTGATTTCCGCGTCGACAACGTCTTTTTCCAGACGGAAGGAAGGAATGCCGAGGGTGAGCATACCGCCGAGTTTGTCTTCTTTTTCAAACACGGTGACGGAATAGTTGTCGATTGCGAGATAGTACGCACACGCAAGACCCGCAGGACCGGAACCGACGATTGCGATTTTCTTGTCGGAGTAGTCGTGCATCTTCTTGGGAATGAAGCGGGATTCCTGTTTGAGTTCGCGTTCTGCAATGAAACGTTTGATTTCGTCGATAGCGATAGGCTGGTCGATTTGTCCGCGGGTGCAGGCGTCTTCGCAAGCGTGGTTGCAGATACGTCCGCAAACGGCGGGCAGGGGATTTTCCTTCTTGATGAGTTCGAGCGCTTCGTCGTACTTACCCTGTGCCGCAAGTTTTATGTAACCTTGAACCGCGATGTGAGCGGGGCATTTGGTCTTGCAAGGTGCGGTACCCGTGGCAACAACGTCCTCGGAGTTGGTACGGTAATCGACGTTCCATTTGGACTTGTTCCACACGGAGTCGACGACGCGGTCGTATTTTTCTTCTTTGAGAGGGGTCTTGGTGCAGAGTTTCTGACCCAGTTTGAGCGCGTTGGTGGGGCAGGTTTCGACGCACTGTCCGCAAGCCACGCATTTCTCTTTGTCGACGACGGAGTGATAGTTGCTCGCGACTACGCGATAGCCGCCGAACAGGGTCGCGACGCGCAGACCGAAGCAGGAGCAAGAGCAGCAGTTGCAGATTGCAACGGTGTTGCCCGTGCCGTCGATGTTGGGGATTTCGTGCATAAGGCCGTTTTCTTCGGCTTTACGCAGGAGTGCGTAAACTTCTTCTTTGGTAATCTGACGGGCTCTGCCCATACGGATGAAGTATTCCGCGCCTTTGCCCATCTGAATGCACATGTCGGCTTCGAGGTGTCCGCAGCCTTCGCCCAGCATACGGCGGGTACGACGGCAGGAGCAGGGAGCGACGGAATAGATGTCGTACTTTTCAATGTAGTAGCTCAGTCTGTCGATGTCGGCAACCTGAGAAAGTCCGTCGATGGTTCTTTCGATGGGGACGACTCTCATAAGACCCGTGCCCTGAGGAAGCATAGGAGAAAGAGTTGCCATTCTAATGCGGGTGTATTCCTCAAACGCTTTTGCAATCTGGGGATACTTTTCAACGAGTTCTTTGTTGCCGACCAGCATTTCGAGAATGCCGGGTGCAAAGGTCTGAATGAAGAAGCAGTCTTCGCCTTTTTCGTTTTTGTTCACGCGAAGGACGCCTTTCTGTGCCAGACCGAGGAGCAGGGAATAGGTTTTCTCGGGAGAGAAACCGAGTTTTTCCTGACCTCTTTTCTGAAGTTCGGATATAGGGGTTTCCGTTCTCCATTTGAGGAGCAGAGCCGCATCCGCTTCTTCGTCGGTGACGCAACATTCGAGAGCGTAGTACTCGGGAGCGTTCTCGTCGATTTTGTTCAGCATACCCGGCATGCCGCCTGCGAGTTTAGCCAGTTGAACGATTTTTTTTCTAAGTGCCATAAGTTACCCTCAAAACATAGTTTATTATTTTTTGCCGTGTCTGATAAAGGCGTTTTCGCCCACAGACTCGGCGGATTTCCAGTTTTTGACCGCATTGCGGAGCCAATCCGCCCATGCGTCGATGTTTTCGCCGGTTTTTCCCGAAACGGTGATGATGTCGATTGCGGGATTGAGTTTCTTGACGCGCTGTTTGCACAGTTCCACATCGAAATCGAAGTACGGTTGAACGTCGATTTTGTTGATGAGAAGAACGTCGCAAATCGAGAACATAAGCGGGTATTTGAGCGGTTTGTCGTCGCCTTCGGGAACGCTCAGTATCATAGCGTTGAGGCTTGCGCCCGTGTCAAACTCGGCAGGGCAGACGAGATTGCCGACGTTTTCGAGAATGGCAAGGTCGATGCCTTCGAGTCCCACTTCGTCAATGCCTTGTTCCGTCATTCCCGCGGTGAGATGACACATTCCGCCCGTGTGCAACTGAATGGCTTTTGCACCCGCTTCCGCAACGGCGCGCGCGTCGACGTCGGAGTCTATGTCGGCTTCGAGTACTGCGATATTCATTTCGTCTTTGAGCGCGGCTATGGTGCGTTTGAGCAGAGTGGTTTTCCCCGAACCGGGAGAAGACATCAGGTTGAGCAGAAAAGTGCCGTTTGATTTGAGCTTGTTGCGCAGTTTGTCGGCTTCGGCATTGTTGTCGGCAAACACGCTTTCTTTGATTTCGATAACACGGAATTTATCCATTTCGAACCTCGATTATATAATCCTGTTAAATAATTATACTCTATAATTTCTTATTTATCAATACCAAAAGCGCGCAAACGCGATAATCAACGTTTAATGCTCGAATGTCGGGATAGCTTGACGGGAAGGACGCATATCCGCATATTGCCGCGTTGCACATTCCTTTTTTCGACGGTCAAAGGCTTTGAGTGTGCAGTTTTAACAATGGACGGTGGCATTGAACGACAGTGTTCTAATTGACGCCTGCGGCGCAGAGCGGCGGAGTTCAATTCGACATTTGACAGAGGTCGGAAAAACGGGAAAAGAATAAACGGAAAAGGCAAAATAAAAACGGCGGTGCGTTCCCGCCGTTTTGAGTTGGAATTTTTGATTTTGTTTCCATTATCCGATTGTTCCGCCGTGCGGTTTTTCGGGTGGCATTTTCTTAAAAATTATGCCTGAAACGCAAATCCGCTCGGTTAGATTGCGGGATTTTCCACGTTCGCTTTGTGCGCGCGTTTGTTCAAAGGTATGTATTCCTGATGCGGTGCGACGGCGTCGTAAGCGGGACGTATAATCTTTCCTTTGTTGGTGAGTTCTTCTATTCTGTGCGCGCTCCAACCCGCAATTCTCGCTACGGAGAACAGAGGAGTGTAGAGTTCGGTCGGGATTTTCAGCATCGTGTAGATGAGCCCTGAATAGAAGTCAACGTTGGGGCTTACGCCTTTGTACATCTTGCGTTTTTCGCCTATGACTTCGGGCGCAATGCGCGCGACTTTCTCGTAGTATTCGTAGTCGGCTTCCAGACCTTTTGCGATGGCGAGTTTTTTGGCATACGCGCAAAGAATGTCGGCACGCGGATCGCTCAGAGAGTAGACGGCGTGTCCTATGCCGTACACAAGACCCGAGCAGTCAAAGGCTTTTTTGTCGAGCAGACGGCAGATGTAATCCTTGATTGCACTGTCGGTGCAGGGTGTGGTTGCTTTGAGGTCGTCGAACATTTTGGAAACCTTGATATTCGCGCCGCCGTGACGGGGTCCTTTGAGAGAACCGAGGGACGCCGCGACTGCGGAATAGGTGTCCGTGCCCGAGCTTGTGACGACGTGGTTGGTGAAAGTGGAGTTGTTGCCGCCGCCGTGTTCCGCGTGGAGAACAAGGCAGATATCGAGTATCCGCGCTTCGAGTTCTGTGTACTTTTTGTTGGGGCGCATAAGACGGAGAATGTTTTCCGCGGTGCTGAGTTCGGGCTTGGGTTTGTGAATTATAAGACTGCTGTCGGAGTGGTAGTGCGCGTACACCTGATAGCCGTAGTCGGCAAGCAGGGGAAACTGCGCAATCAACTGAATGCTTTGGCGCAGAACGTTGGCGATGCTTATGTCGTCGGGGTTTTTGTCATAGCTGTAAAGAGTGAGGACGCTTCGTGCGATAACGTTCATCATATCCGTAGACGGCGCTTTCATTATGATGTCGCGTACGAAACTGTCGGGCAGACGTCTGTAATCGGCAAGCATCTTGAAGAAATGGTTGAGTTCGACGTGAGTGGGCAGTTTGCCGAAGAGCAGAAGATACGCCGTTTCCTCGAACCCGAAACGTTTTTCGGCGATGAAACCGTTTATCAGATCCTGAATGGGAATGCCGCGGTAATAAAGTTCGCCGGGGCACTCTATACGGTTGCCGTTTTCGTCTGTTTTATGGGAGTTGATTTCGCTGATTTCGGTGAGACCGGTGACAACGCCGTTACCGTTGAGGTCGCGCAGTCCGCGTTTGACGTCGTGCTTTTCGTAAAGCGACGGGTCGATGTTGTTGTTTGCGACGCAAACGTCGCTCATTTTCTTCATCCAGCCTGCGTAATGTGAAACGACTCTTTCGAATTGTTGCATAAGCACCTCCTTATTGCGGACATACCGCTGAAGAAAACAGACGCGCATTTCAAACACGTGTCTTAAATCGTACAAAACGCATTATATCACACAATTTTGAGAAAATCAACACTTGTCTTTTTTGACGTTTTTTCGTTAAAAACGGGCATAAAACGAAAAATCGCCCGAAAAATCGGAGTTTCGGACGGCTTTTGCGCAGCATTGAGCGATGTGGTGATTGTTGACGTAAATTCAGCCTTATAGGAGCTTTTCGGCAAGAATTGTCGGTAATAAAACCAGTATTATAAGAGCTTTTTGGCGAGAATTATCGGCAAAACTGGCATTCGGTCGGTAAAACGGTCGTTAAGTAAGAGGGGGTTGACGCAACACAGAAGTCAGTCGCGCGTGAGGTCGGCGTATTTGAAAGGAATGACTTTCGAGAGGTCGTCGGGGTGTATTTCCACCTGATAACCGATTTTGCCCGCGCTGAATATTATCGTGTCACACTCTTTTGCGGACGTGTCGATGACGGTGGGGAACTGTTTTTTCATACCTACGGGAGAGCACCCGCCGTGAACGTATCCCGTAAGAGGCAGAAGATTTTTGGATTTCAGCATTTCGACGGACTTTTCGCCGACTGCGGCGGCGGCTTTTTTGAGGTCGAGTTCGCGTGCAACGGGAATGACGAATACGTAATGCCCGAGCGTTTTGCCTTCGGTGACAAGGGTTTTGAACACCTTTCTTTCGTCAAGTCCGAGAAATGCCGCGACTTCCGTGCCCGAGGGCGCTTCTTCCGACGTCATAGACTTGCCATCTTTGAGATAACAGTAGCTTTCGTAATGCACGCCGCTTCTTTCGAGTGCACGCATTGCATTGGTTTTTTCGGTTGAATTCTTGTTGCTCATAAATTCGTGAGAAAGCACCGACCGACGGTGCCGTATTCAATGTAGCTTGATTTTGTTGATTGGATTTGGTCGTATTGAGTTTTTCGGTGCTCTATCCGAGAACGGGCAGTGCGTCGATTTTGCCGACCACTTCCGCGGGAGACGCGGCGTAAACGCTTGCCGTAAAGAAACGTTGTTTTTCTTCAAAACCGCATCTTTCGTAAAACGCACGCGCGTTTTTGTTGTCCGCTCCGCATATGAGCATAACTCCCTTTACGCCTTTTGCGGTGAGGTGAGAGCATAGGGCGCGCATGAGTTTGCGTCCTACGCCTTTATGCCTTCCTTCGTCGTTTATGTCAATGTGCAGGTGCGCAGTGTAACCTTGTTTTGCGTATTTGCCGAGAAGGTATTCCGTGGCTTTCTGTTCGACGGGCGCGAAAAATCTGTTTTCCGCTGCAACGGGCGTATAGTGTTTGTGCATTGCCACGAGATAATCGTCGGGTTGCGTACTGCATATTATGTAACCCACGACTTCGCCGTTTTCCTTCTGCGCCACAAAACAGTTGTCCGCTTCGCATTCGGTGTAGTAGTCGTTGTAAAGCGCGCATACGGCGGTCTTTTTCGCGGGCGTCGGATTTGCCGCATAGGGCGACGTCGCAAGGCATATGTCGCGCAGTTTTTCTTTATCGGACGGTTTGTACCGTCTTACGCTGATTTCCATTTCAAAGCCCTCTTTTTTAATGTTAAACGTCCTGTTCGGTCAAAACCGCATTGCAAAAGGAAAGATTTCAAGACGTTTTGCACATTCAAAAATCCCCTTGATTACAGTTTAATACGCGCGCGCCCGTGTGTCAATAAGCGATGTATCAAAACGACGTACAAAATCCGAAAAACTAAACGTAAAATTCAAAATACAAAACGCAAATACGAAACCAAACGTAAATGCCAAAGGTAAAAAATACGCGCCCTTTCGGACGCGTAAGTTTTTGTTGTGTTATTGTTGTTTATGTCGGCATTGTCAACTTGACTTGCAGAACGTTCGGATTTCCCGCTTGCAGTATTCGTATAGTCGAGGGGCAGAACGTCCGCGACTGTCGATTGCCGTATAGTCGCGGTAGGTTTTGCAATTTGCGCGGCGGTCAGTTGACAGAGAAGAGCAGGTCGCCGTAGGTCGGGAAGGGCCAGTATTTCTTTGCCGTGTTGATTTCCATTTCGTCGGCGGCGGCTCTCAAAGCGTTCATTGCGGTGATGACTTCGTCGCGGTACACGTATCCGCATTTTTCCCAACCTTCGGTTGCAGCCGCTTTTTCGAGAGCTTTTTTCAACTTTTCGATTTGTTTGACGGCTTCGGCGTAAAGTTTGTCGAGTTTTGCAATCAGTTTAGCCTGCGCGGGAGAGGTTATGTCTGCAGATTTAAGCCCCTGTACGGTTTCGACAAGTTCGTTTTCGTAGGACGTGACGGCGGGCAGAATGTCTTTCTGTGCCATATCGAGCATTGTGTTGGCTTCGATGTGAATGAGTTTGCAGTAGTTCTCGATGAGAATGTCCTTGCGGCTTCTGATTTCCTCTTCGGTGAAAACGCCGTGACGTTCGAAAAGCGCGATGTTTTCGGCGGTGTCGAGCAAGGGCAGGCAGTCCATTGTGGTGGGCAGGTTTAGCAGTCCGCGTTTTGCGGCTTCCTTAACCCACTCGTCGGAATAGTTGTTGCCGTTGAATATAATTCTGCCGTGCTCTTTCATCACTCGTCTTATGATGTCCTGTATGCACGCCTTGAAGTCGTCGGCTTTTTCAAGTTCGTCGGAAGCAAGTCTGAACTCGTCCGCCATTATGGTGTTGAGAATGGTGTTGGTGTCCGCGATGGAGAACGCAGAACCCAGCATTCTGAATTCGAACTTGTTGCCCGTGAACGCAAGCGGGGAAGTGCGGTTGCGGTCGGTGCTGTCCATTGCGAACTTGGGAAGTACGTGAACGCCGATTTCGACTTCGCACGCCGCGCGTTTTGAGTACGTTCTGCCGTCGGCAATGGCTTGCAGAATGCCCGTGAGTTCGTCGCCGAGGAACATACTGACGATTGCGGGGGGAGCTTCGTTCGCACCCAGACGGTGGTCGTTGCCCGCGCTTGCCACGCTTATGCGCAGAAGGTCCTGATGTTTGTCTACGGCGGCAATCATAAGCGCCATAATCAGCAGGAACTGCGCGTTGTCGGAAGGGCTTTTGCCTGGTTCGAAAATGTTGTGTCCGAAGTTGGTCACAAGCGACCAGTTGTTATGCTTGCCGCTGCCGTTCACGCCTTCGAAAGGCTTTTCGTGCAAAAGGCATGTCATACCGTGTTTGGCGGCGACTTTTCGCATGGTTTCCATGGTCAACTGGTTCTGGTCGGTCGCAACGTTTACGGTTGTGTAAATGGGCGCGAGTTCGTGCTGTGCGGGCGCGACTTCGTTGTGTTTGGTCTTGGAGAGTACGCCGAGTTTCCAGAGTTCCTCGTCGAGATTGCGCATGAATGCGGCGACTCTGGGCTTGATTGCGCCGAAATAATGGTCGTCGAGTTCCTGTCCTTTGGGCGGTTTTGCGCCGAACAGAGTTCTGCCCGTATAAAGCAGGTCGCGGCGCTTTTCAAACGCTTTGGAGTCGATAAGGAAATATTCTTGTTCGGGACCTACCGCGGAAGAAACCTTTTCCGTTTTTCTGCCGAACAGATGCAGGAAACGTACGGCTTCGCGGCTTACGGCTTCCATTGAACGGAGCAGAGGAGTTTTCTTGTCGAGTGCCTGTCCGTTGTAGCTGCAAAACGCGGTCGGAATGCAGAGTATGCCGTCTTTTATGAACGCGTAGGACGTGGGGTCCCATGCGGTGTATCCGCGGGCTTCGAAGGTGGCGCGCAATCCGCCGCTCGGGAACGAGCTCGCGTCGGGTTCGCCTTTGATGAGCTCCTTGCCGCTGAATTCCATGATAACTCCGCCGTCTTTGGTCGGGGTGATGAAGGAGTCGTGCTTTTCGGCGGAGAGTCCCGTCATGGGCTGGAACCAATGAGTAAAGTGCGTGACGCCTTTTTCAATAGCCCAGTCTTTCATGGCGTTGGCGATGACGTTTGCCGTTTCGAGAGGCAGGGGACGGTCGCCCGCGCAACATTCTTTGAACTCTTTGTAGGTGTTTTTCGGGAGGCGTTCGCTCATAACCTGTTCGTTGAACACCATACTTCCAAACAATTCGGACATTACCATAGATTACTCCTTCCGACGCTTACAGCGTCAATTATAAGTATTATAGTTAATTTTCACGGATAATGCAAGCCATTGAGCGGCTTTGGGCAAAGACAAAGGGCAGGAAAGAGGCGAAGTCTGCGAGGAAAAGAAAAAGACGCCTCTCCCTGCGGAAAGACGTCTTTGCCTTACGCGAAGATTATAAGCGCGGCTCGGCGCGAATGTCAAGGATTTAATTGACAGTGCGCGGAAAATTTGTTATATTTTGGGTGCAATAAGGCAAAGTGTTCGGCGTAATCTGCCGCTCGTCGACGGAGACGGGTCGGCAAACGTAATGGACACTTTTATATTTTTCGGAGGTTTTTATGGACTCTTACGTTTCTCCTCTTTGTGAAAGGTACGCAAGCGATACGATGAAACACATCTTTTCGCCCGATTTCAAGTTTACGACGTGGCGCAAACTGTGGATTGCGCTTGCCGAAGCCGAAAAGGAACTGGGCATTGCCATAACCGACGAACAAATCGCCGAACTCAAAGCGCACGTCGACGACATCGACTACGAATATGCCAAAGCGCGCGAAAAAGAGGTCAGACACGACGTAATGGCGCACGTTTTGACTTACGGCAAAACCTGCCCCAAGGCAAAACCGATAATCCATCTCGGCGCGACGTCCTGTTACGTAGGGGACAACACGGACATAATTCAGATGAGCATGGGACTCAAACAAATCCGTGCGCTTTTGCTGTCCGCAATCTCCGCCGTTGCCGATTTCGCGGAAAAGAACAAAGCGCTTCCGACGCTTGCATATACGCACTATCAACCCGCACAACCCACCACGGTCGGAAAACGCGCCACGCTCTGGCTCAACGACCTTATGCTGGACTTCGCCGCGCTTGAATTTCAGCTTTCCTCGCTCAAACTGCTCGGTTGCAAGGGTACGACGGGTACGGCGGCAAGTTTCCTCGAACTCTTCGAAGGCGACCACGAAAAAGTCAAAAAACTCGACAAGCTGATTGCCGAGAAAATGGGGTTTGCGGATACCTATCCCGTAAGCGGTCAGACCTATTCGCGCAAGGTTGATTTCAACGTGCTGTCCGTACTTTGCGGCATAGCGCAGAGCGCGACCAAGTTCTCCAACGACATAAGACTTCTTTCCAATCTCAAAGAAGTGGAAGAACCTTTCGAAAGCAAACAGATAGGCTCTTCCGCCATGGCATACAAACGCAACCCCATGCGCAGCGAACGTATGGCGTCGCTGTCCCGTTACGTAATCGTGGACACGCTTAACCCCGCCGTTACCGCCGCTACGCAGTGGTTCGAACGCACTCTGGACGACAGCGCAAACAAGCGTATTTCCGTTCCCGAAGCCTTCCTCGCAATCGACGCGGTGCTTTCGCTTTACATCAACGTAATCAGCGGTCTTAAACTGTATCCGAAGATTATCGAACGAAATCTGAACCGTGAACTGCCGTTTATGGCGACAGAGAACATTTTGATGTATTGCGTGAAAGAGAAGGGCGGCGACCGTCAGGAACTGCACGAAGCAATCCGCAAACATTCCGTTGCGGCGGCGGCAGTCGTCAAGGAAGAGGGCGGCGACAACGACTTGCTGTCGCGTATACTGAACGACCCCGTTTTCAAACTTACTCAGGCCGAACTCGACTCCATTATGGACGTTCGCCTTTTCGTAGGTCGCGCAAAAGAGCAGACCGAAGAGTATCTTGCGGAAGTAGTCAGACCTTTGCTCGCAAAGAACAAACCCGACGCTTCCACGTCCGCGCAAATCAACGTATGACGCGCTTTCGGGCGCGCGCTTCCCGCGGTTTCCGCGCAGGGAGCAGTTCAACCCGCACAGGCGGGCAGGTATCCTTTTTTTCGAGGTGATTTTATGTTGACAGCAATCGTAGGTATCAACTGGGGCGACGAAGGCAAAGGCAGAATGGTTGACCTGCTTTCGGACAGTCAGGACATAATCGTCCGCTATCAGGGCGGCAACAACGCGGGTCACACCGTCATCAACGACAAAGGCAAGTTCATACTCAACCTTTTGCCGTCCGGTATTCTGCGCGAGGACAAAGTCAACGTTATGGGCGGCGGTATGGTCATTGACGTTGCGCACCTTTCCCGCGAAATTGCCAAACTTCGCGAAGCGGGCATTTCAATCACTCCCGACAACCTCAAAATCAGCGACAGAGCGGTGATATGTTTCCCCTTCAACGTAATGCAGGACTGCCTCGAAGAGGACAGACTGGGCGACAAGAAGTTCGGTTCCACGCGCAGAGGTATTGCTCCCATATACGCCGACAAGTATATGAAAAAGGCAATCCGTATGGGCGACCTGCTCGAACCCGAATATCTCAAAGACAGACTGGCAACCGTGCTCGACTGGAAAAATATGTGCCTCAGCGCATACAAAGGCGCAAAACAGTACACTCTCGAAGAAATGACGGAATGGCTTGACGAGTTCGCGGCGCAGTTCAAGCCTTATGTCTGCGACATAGGCACCTATCTTACCGCGGCGGCGAAAGAGGGAAAGAACATCATGTTCGAAGCGCAGCTCGGAGCGTTGCGCGACATAGATTTCGGCATCTATCCTTACACCTCGTCGTCAAACACGATATCCGCATACGCACCCATAGGCGCGGGCGTACCCAATCTGCGCATTGACAAAACGGTAGGCATAATGAAAGCCTATTCCACCTGTGTTGGCGAAGGACCTTTCACCGCGGAAATGTTCGGCGAGGAAGCCGTCAAACTGCGCGAAGCCGGCGGCGAATACGGCGCGGCGACGGGCAGACCCAGAAGAGTGGGCGGCTTTGACGTCGTGGCGTCCAGGTACGGTTGCAGAGTACAGGCGGCAGACGAAGTCGCGCTTACCAAACTCGACATTCTTGACAATATGGACAGAATACCCGTTGTCGACGCATACGAAATCGACGGCGAACTCGTAACGGAATTTCCTTTCGGCGAAAAGCTCGTCAAGGCAAAACCCCACGTCGTGTATTTCGAAGGGTGGAAGTGTCCGACGACGGCGTGCAGAACTTTCGACGAACTTCCCGCCCAAGCGCGCGCGTACGTCGAATATATCGAAAAAGCCGTCGGAACGTTTGTCAAGTACGTATCCGTCGGAGCGGAACGCGACAGCATAATAATCCGCTGACGATTGCGACAAAGCACGGAGCAATGCTTAACGGTAAATCAATTCATTCGCAATAATAACGGTTGCAATCTGCCGACCTCCAAAAAAGACTTTTGAAAAGTGTTTCTCCGATTGTCGGCGGGACGTAAGACAAGCATAAACAGCAAAATGAAAAAGCGCACTTTCGGGTGCGCTTTCTTTTTTCAAATCATCGGCTTTACTTTTAGGTGTTCGGATTTCGACACTGCAAACGGATTTCGATGCCGCTTGCGACGGCAATGAAAAAGCCCTCCTTCAAAGGGGGGCGACACGGAAAAGTTTATATTATGACCTGCCGTTTCGTCAACGGTTTTTTTATATTTTTTTTCAAAAAAAACGTATTGGCGGAGCATCAAATTTTTTTCGGAAAAATGCAAAAAAAATTCTTGACAAAACGGGGGTAAGGATTGTATTCTGCCGACATATTTTTTTTGCGGGAAGTGCAAAAATGTCAAAGGCAATACTGATTTCGGACCTCGATATTCAAGTCCTAGTCCGACTGCTGTCAAGCGTCGGTATTGCTCCGACACCCCTTTCGGAAGAGGATGCGGAAAGAGCCGCAAAGAGCCTCGGGGCGCGCGATTTCGTCGTTGTACGTCAGCACTCCGACGGCAGCGGTGCGGCGTGGGCGGCACGCATCGCGGACGCCAGCGACGCGGCGGTCGTGTTCGTTGCGGACACAATGCCCGCTCCGATTGCATCGGCACTTGCCTCGCACGGAGTTTTCGTTCTCGACGCAAGCGCGTTTATTACGGCTTGCGCGGTCTTGATGGCGCAGATACGCGCATTGCATCTTGCTTGTCTTTCTCTCAAAAAAGAGAATGCCGTTTTGAGAAACAAGGTCACCGAAACCAAAGCGGTGGGACGTGCCAAATGTTTGCTTATGGAAAATCGCAATATGAGCGAACAGACGGCGCACAGGTTTATAGAAAAAACCGCAATGGACAACAGACTCAGCCGTCGTGCGGTTGCGGATAACATTATAAGAAACTATGAGAAACACCATTCACCAGACGATATTAGTGCTTGATTTCGGCGGTCAGTACAAAGAACTGATTGCCCGTACCGTTCGCGAGAGCCGTGTGCATTCCGTGATTATGCCGGGTTCTACGCCCGTAGAAAAAGTGCGCGAGCTTGCGCCTATCGGCATAATACTTACAGGTGGTCCGCACAGCGTTTACGAAAAGGACGCGCCGCGCGCGGACAAAGAACTTTTCGGACTCGGAATTCCCGTTCTCGGAATATGCTACGGTATGCAGATGATGAGTTACGTATCGGGCGGTGAAGTTTCTCCGTGCAAGGTGTCCGAATACGGAACGACGACGGTTCGCAAGGTTGCGGACAGCGTGCTGTTCGACGGCGTGAAAATGCCAATGTCCGCGCTTATGAGCCACACCGATTACGTATCGCGACTTCCCGAAGGGTTTGTTGTTACGGCGGACACGGAAGTTTGTCCCGTAGCGGCGGCGGAGAACAGAGAACGCAGACTGTACGCCGTTCAGTTCCACCCCGAAGTGGAGCGCACACGCGGCGGCAAAAAGATTATCCGCAACTTTCTGTACAAGGTGTGCGGAGCAAAAGGCGACTATACGCTTGACGCTTACATCGACAACGAAATCCGTCGCATACGCGAAACCGCAGGCGAAGACGGCAGAGTAGTTCTCGGACTGAGCGGAGGTGTGGATTCCGCGGTTGCGGCGGCGTTGCTTGCCGAAGCCCTGCCCGACAGGCTGACGTGCATATTCGTCGACCACGGGATGATGAGAAAGAACGAGGGCGAGGAAATAAAACGGGAGTTCGGCGGAAAGTCACTCGACCTTGTATGCGTGGACGCCCGCGACCGTTTCTTGGAAAAACTGAAAGGCGTGACAGACCCCGAACGCAAACGCAAAATCATAGGCGAAGAGTTCGTGAGGGTGTTTGAAGAAGAGAGCGCGAAGTATGCGGGCAACTTCCTTGCGCAGGGAACCATTTATCCCGACGTAATCGAGAGCGGCGCAAACAACAGCGCGAACATAAAGAGTCATCACAACGTCGGAGGCTTGCCCGCCGACACGAAGTTTGCAGGCATAATCGAGCCGTTGCGCGGACTGTTCAAAGACGAGGTTCGCAAACTCGGCAAAAAACTGGGACTGTCGCCGCAGCGCGTCAACAGACAGCCTTTCCCCGGTCCCGGACTGGGCGTAAGAGTGACGGGCGAAGTCACGGCGGAGAAACTCGAAATATTGCGCGAAGCCGATGCGATATTCCGCGAAGAAGCGGAAAAATCCAGAGTGCGTGCCGACCAGTATTTCGCGGTGCTTACGTCGACGAGAAGTGTCGGTGTCGTGGGCGATTTCAGAACTTACGGATACGTGCTTGCGCTGCGTGCCGTAAGAACGTCGGATTTCATGACCTGCGAATACGTTCATCTTCCATACGCTTTGCTCGACCGCGTATCGAAACGCATAATCGACGAGGTGTCGGGAGTGGGCAGAGTGGTTTACGACGTGACGGGAAAACCGCCTGCCACAATCGAATGGGAGTAAGCTAAACGCAATGGCGGAATTCGGTTGAAAACGAAATCCGCAAACCACAACTTAATAACAAAAAAGTCCGAAGGCGTACTTTGTCTGTTGAATTCAGCAGATAAAGTACGCTTCTCGTTTATTTGAAAGAATTTCGGAGGGATATATGACAAAATACGTATTCGTTACGGGCGGTGTTGTTTCCGGTCTTGGCAAAGGCATTGTAATGGCGTCGCTCGGCAGATTGTTGAAAGCGCGCGGACTCAAAGTCGCGGCGCAGAAGTTCGACCCATACATCAACGTTGACCCAGGTACTATGAACCCTTGTCAGCACGGCGAAGTTTACGTCACGGAAGACGGTGCGGAAACCGACCTTGACCTCGGACACTACGAAAGGTTCATAGACGAAGACCTCAACAGGTTTTCCAATCTTACGACGGGCAAGGTTTACTGGAACGTCCTGAACAAGGAGCGCAGGGGGGAGTATCTCGGCGAAACCGTTCAGACAATCCCGCATATTACCAACGCGATAAAAGAGTACGTATACGAACTAGGCAGAAAGACGGGCGCGGACGTCGTCATGACGGAAATCGGCGGAACAATCGGCGACATAGAAAGTCAGCCTTTTCTCGAAGCCGTACGTCAGGTGTCCCGCGAAGTCGGTCGTTACAATTGCCTGTTCGTGCATGTGACCCTCGTGCCTTACATTGCCTCGTCTGGGGAACAGAAAACCAAGCCCACGCAACATTCAGTCAAGGAACTCCGTCAGATGGGCATATCTCCCGACATAATCGTTACGCGTCAGGAAATGCCGCTTGACGAGAGTTCACGCAATAAAATCGCGTTGTTCTGCGACGTCAAACCCGATTGCATCATCGAAAATCTCACGGTTCCGTGTATATACGAAGTTCCGATTATGTTGGAAAAGAGCAACTTTTCCGAAGTGGTTTGCCGCGAACTTGGGCTTATGACAAAACGTCCCGATATGCGTGAGTGGTGCGATATGCTGGACCGCGCGGGAAACACCCGCGGCAAAGTGAAAATCGCTCTTGTCGGAAAGTACGTAAGAATGCGCGACGCGTACCTTTCGGTTGCGGAAGCGTTGCGGCACGGCGGGTTCTGTCATTCGGCGGAAACGGAAATAGAGTGGATTGAAGCGGAGGACGTCACCGACGAAACGGCGGACAGACTGCTCGGCGACGCGGACGGAATTCTGGTTCCGGGCGGCTTCGGTGACCGAGGCGTGGAAGGAAAGATAAAAGCTGCGCAGTACGCCCGCGAACACAACGTTCCGTATCTCGGAATATGTCTCGGAATGCAGACTGCGGTAATCGAGTTTGCAAGGGACTGCGCGGGTATGGCGGACGCAAATTCAGGCGAGTTTGCCGCAACCGAACACAACGTAATCGACCTTATGCCCGACCAGCAGGGCAATATCCCGAAAGGCGGAACAATGAGGTTGGGCGCGTACGAATGCAAACTTAATCCCGAAGGGCTTCTCGGCAAGGTTTACGGCGCGGACAGCGTCAGAGAGCGTCACCGTCACCGTTACGAGTTCAATAATATCTTCCGCGAAGAGTTGCAAAATGCGGGACTGCGTATAGAAGGAACGTCCCCGGACGGCAGACTGGTTGAGGCGGTCAGCAACCCGAATTGCGATTTCTTCGTGGGAGTGCAGTATCACCCCGAGTTCAAATCGCGGCCGAACAAAGCGCACCCGCTGTTTGCGGCGTTCATCGGCGCGGCAGTGAGCAGAAGGGAAAGACAATGCGCCGCGACAGGCGCAACGGGCAAGGTAAAAGCCCCGACAAAGTGAAATGTAAGCGAGGTAAATATGTGTACGGTAATGGTTTATACGGGAGAGGATATGAGCGAGCAGACATTTGCCGCCGCTCTTGCAAAGACGAAAACCCGCGGACCCGATATGACGCGTATCATGCGCGTCGGCGGCGGACTTATGGGGTTTCAGCGGCTGTCCATAATGGGACTGTCGGAAGCAGGCATGCAACCGTTTTTCCTTGACGGAAGCGCGGTTGTGTGCAACGGAGAACTTTACGGGTTCAGACCTGTTAAAAAGCAACTTGAAAAGAAGTACGCGTTCGGAAGCGACAGCGACTGCGAAATAATTTTGCCGCTTTATAAGGAATACGGCACGGATATGTTCGCAAAGCTGGACGCGGAGTTCGCAATGGTGATTTACGACGCCGAAAAAAACGATTTCATCGCGGCGCGCGACCCTATCGGCATCCGTCCTCTTTTTTACGGGTATACGGCAAGCGGAAAAATAGTGTTTGCGTCCGAAGCGAAAAACCTCGTTTCGTTGGTGGACGAAGTGTTCGCGTTTCCGCCGTCGTACTACTATGCGGACGGAAAGTTCGTGCGGTATACCGACGTTACGGCAGTCAGCGAATATTCTGAGGACGACGAAGAAACCGTCGAGCGGAAGATACGCGAAAAGTTGACGGCTGGCATCGAAAAGCGTCTTGATGCCGACGCGCCGCTCGGATTTTTGTTGTCGGGCGGACTTGACAGCAGTCTGGTCTGCGCGGTTTCGGCAAGGTTGCTTAAAAAGCCCATCAGGACTTTCGCAATCGGTATGAACACCGACGCAATCGACCTCAAATATGCGCGCAAAGTCGCGGATTATATAGGCAGCGACCACACCGAAGTAATCATCGACCGCGATACGGTGCTCGGTTCTCTCGAAGAAGTGGTTTCCGTTCTCGGTACTTACGACATAACCACAATCCGTGCAAGCGTGGGTATGTATCTCGTGTGCAAATACATTCACGAGCATACCGACGTCAGGGTTCTGCTTACGGGCGAGATTTCCGACGAACTTTTCGGGTACAAGTACACGGACTTCGCCCCGTCCGCACAGGCTTTTCAGGACGAGGCGGCAAAGCGCGTGCGCGAACTTTATATGTACGACGTCCTGCGTGCCGACAGGTGCATTTCGTCAAACAGTATGGAAGCAAGAGTTCCGTTCGGCGACCTCGATTTCGTGCGATACGTAATGAGCGTCAACCCCGAACTCAAACTCAACACGCACAACAAAGGCAAATACCTTTTGCGTATGGCGTTCAAAGGCGACATTCTGCCCGACGAAATACTTATGCGTGAAAAAGCGGCGTTTTCGGACGCAGTTGGACATTCTATGGTGGACATTCTCAAAGAGTATGCGGAAAGCCTCTATACGGACGAAGAGTTCGAAAGGCTGGCAGCGAAATACGATTTTGCAAAACCTTTTACCAAAGAAAGCCTGCTTTACCGCGAACTGTTCGAAAAGTACTATCCGCATACGGCGCGTACGGTTGCGGATTTCTGGATGCCCAACCGCGAATGGGAAGGATGCAAGGACGCAAACGACCCGTCGGCAAGAGTGCTGTCCAACTACGGCGCAAGCGGCAACTGACCTGACGGTCAACCAAGTCTGACGGCAAAAGGCAGAAACCTGAAATTCAGTTTGTTGATATTAAGATTTGTCAGGCAAAGGCACGATAAGGAGAAACAAGGAGATAAAAATGAAATTCGTCAAGATGAACGGCTGCGGCAACGATTATGTATACTTCGACCTTTTGGGCGGCGGATGTGCGGAAGATATAATACCCGCGATAGAGAAACTCAGCGACAGACATTTCGGTGTAGGCGGCGACGGCGTGGTGTTGATTATGAAAAGCGACCTTGCAGACGCACGTATGCGAATGTTCAACGCCGACGGCAGCGAAGGTAAGATGTGCGGAAACGCGGTGAGATGCGTGGGAAAATATCTGTATGACAACGGATATGTAAAAAGTCCCGACGTAAGCGTGGAAACGGCAAGCGGAGTAAAGAAACTTGCGCTGCGCATCGAGAACGGAGTGTGCACGGGCGCGACCGTCAATATGGGAAAACCGATTGTGAAAGCAGAGGACGTCCCCGCAGACGTAAAAGCGGCGGCGGGAGTAACCGTGGATACGCCGTGGGGCGACGGTGCGCTTGTGAACGTACCCGTCACGGTATGCGGAAGGACGTTCGGACTTACGGCGGTGAGCATGGGCAATCCGCATTGCGTTGCGTTCATCGACGAACCCGTAAGCGATTTCGCACTCGAACTTTACGGAGCGGCGTTGGAAAAGCATCCGATGTTTCCCGAACGCGTCAACGCTGAGTTCGTGAACGTTGGAGAGGATAACATGTTGACGATGAGGGTATGGGAACGCGGAAGCGGCGAAACCATGGCTTGCGGAACGGGCAGTTGTGCGACTGCGGTTGCCGCGGTGCTGAACGGATATGCCGACGCGTCGCGACCCGTAAAAGTAAAACTGAAAGGCGGGGTTCTGACGATAGAACTTCGCGACGACGGAGTTTATATGAGCGGCGACGCAAAAGTCAATTTCACGGGAGAAACGGAACTATGAAACTGAACGAAAACTACTTCAATCTGAAAGAAAATTATCTGTTTGCCGAAGTGGCGCACAGAGTAAGCGAATACCGAGCGGCACACCCCGAACAGCGGGTTATAAGTCTCGGAATAGGCGACGTAACGCTGCCGCTTCCCGAAAGCGCGGTAGCCGCTCTTCAAAAGGCGGTGGACGAGCAGAGCCGTCCCGAAACCTTCCGCGGATACGGACCCGAAAGAGGGTATGCGTTTCTGCGTGAAGCCGTGCGCGATTATTACGCCGAAAAGGGCGTAAGCCTTGAAGCGGACGAGATTTTTGTAAGCGACGGGGCAAAGAGCGACCTCGGAAACATGACGGAACTTTTCGGCAAAAGTCGTGTGCTGATGCCCGACCCCGTCTATCCCGCATACTACGACGTCAACGTTATGGCAGGCAACGAAATACACTTTTCGCGGGGTACGGTGGCAAACGGATTTTTGCCCGCACCGCGTGATGACGGCAATTTTGACATAATCTATCTGTGCTCGCCGTCCAACCCGACGGGCGCGGTTTACAACAAAGAACAACTGCGCGAATGGGTGGACTACGCATTGCGGACGGGGGCGGTCATATTCTTCGATGCGGCGTATGAGAGTTTTGTCCGTGACAGCGAACTTCCGACCAGCATTTACCTTGTGGACGGTGCGGAAAAGTGCGCAATAGAGTTTTGCTCGTTTTCAAAAACCGCGGGCTTTACGGGGTTGCGGTGCGGTTATACGGTGGTTCCTAAGGCAATCGCGGACGGCAAGCTCAATGCTTTCTGGAACAGACGACAGACAACAAAGTTCAACGGAGTGCCTTACATCGTTCAACGCGCGGCGGAAGCCGTGCTCACTCCGCAGGGCAGAAAGGAAACTGCGCGCAACATAAGCATTTATATGCAGAACGCGCAAGTCATACACAACGCTCTCGAAAAGGCGGGCATACCGCACGCGGGCGGCGTCAATTCGCCCTATGTCTGGATGCAGTGTCCCGCGGGTAAAACGTCGTGGGAATTCTTCGACATACTGCTCACCGAAGCGCAGGTCGTCGGCACTCCCGGTTCGGGCTTCGGAAAGGAAGGCGAAGGCTGGTTCAGACTGACCGCCTTCGGCGACAGAGCGGACACGGTAACGGCGGCGGAAAGACTCGGCAGACTTTGTGCTCAACTGCGCGCGGAAGAGCAGGCGTAAATCAATCGCGGCGGAACGTTCTCGACAGATTGAACGTTACGAAACAATCGCTTGAAATGCGGCTGCAAAAGGTCGGGACAGAGCAATCGGAAAATGCCTGTCGGCAACGGTCAATCCGTTTGGAATTGGATATTAGAATTGAATAAAACATACAAAAAAAGGACTTCAATGTGCGATTTTTGCATTTGAAGTCCTTTTTGTTGCGTTTTTGTTGTGAATTGCGGTTCAACCGAAAGTGCATTCGGTTGAGGAAAACTCAGTTGAGGAAACCTTTGATTACGGTTTCTTCCGCTTCTTTTTCGGTGAGCCCGAGGCTCATGAGTTTGATGAGTTGTTCGCCTGCGATTTTACCGACCGCCGCTTCGTGCACAAGGCTTGCGTCGGGGCTTGCCGCGTCGATTTTGGGAGTGGAGATTATGCGCGCGCCGTCAAGCAGTATGCCGTCGCATTCCACGTGTCCGAAACATTCGTTTTCGCCCACGAGGTCGGAGTAGAACTCTTGCGACGACTTGTCGCGTGCGACGCTTCGGCTCACTATGTCCGCCGTGCTGTTTTTGCCTTTCAGCTCCACGCGGAAACGGGAGATTGCTTTTTCTTCGTTTTCGGTGAACAGCTTTTCTTTGACGAGCAGTTTGGCGCCGTCGCCGAGCACGGCTTCCGTCTTTCTGTCCGTGAACGTGACGCCGCCGATTTGTGTGGTTTCCATTTCGAGCACGGAGTTTTCGTCCATATACACCGTGGTTACGGGGTCGAAAATCTGTTTGCTTGCCTGACCGCCTTTTGCGTAGTGGCGTTCGATGTATCTGGCGCGGCTGTTTTTCGCCATATGGAAGGTGTGAATGCCGTCGTGTTCGGCGGTGCCGTCCTTGGGATTGTGTATGCCGCAACCCGCGACTATCGTGACGTCGGCGTCCTCGCCGATGTAAAAGTCGTTGTATGCCGTGTCGTGAAAGTCGCCCTGCGTGAGTATAACGGGAATGTGAACGCTCTTGTTCTTAACTCCCGCGCGGACTATGACGTCGATGCCGTCCTTGTCCGTTTTGGGGCGGATTTCTATTTCGTCGGTGGAGTTACCCATCAACCTTTTTCCGTTTTTGCGAATATTGAAACTCCCTTCGGGAATGGAGTGCAACTCCGCTATTTTTTCGAGAAGTTCGGAATCTATTTTTTCCATATCGTATCTTTTATCCTTGTTTATATCTTGGCTTTGCAGCAGAAGGGTGAATCTTCCGTGAGTGTGGGCAGAATTTCGTCGCGTGTTCCGCATTTGGGTTGTCCTTCGGAATTGAGGACGATTATTCTGTCTGCGGCTTGCAGAATTCTGTTCTGGTGGCTGACGATGATGACGGTTTTGTCTTTGAGCGTGGCAAACACGTTGACCAGTTCGTCAAAGCTCCAAAGGTCAATGCCCGCTTCGGGTTCGTCAAGCAGGAACACCGACCCGCCTTTTGCCAGCGCGACGGCAAGTTCTATGCGTTTGAGTTCGCCGCCCGAAAGAGTGTCGTCGACGGGACGGTTGATATAGTTCTTTGCGCAGAGTCCGACCGCGGAAAGAAATTCGCAGGCGTCTTTGGGGCAGAAGTTCTTTTTGCTTGCGGTGTCGAGCAAATTTTTGACCGTTATGCCCTTGAAACGGACGGGCTGTTGAAATGCTATGGTAAACCCTTCCTTTGCGCGGGTGGTGATGTCGGCGGAAGTTATGTCCTTGCCGTCGAATATTATGTTGCCCGAGTCGGGTTGCTCTATGCCCATTATGAGCTTGACGAGAGTGGATTTGCCGCTGCCGTTGTGACCCGTAATTACGGTTGTGGTTCCGTCGGGGAAGGACAGACTGACGTCGGAAAGTATGGTTTTTCTTTCCTTGCCGCCTTCCTGCGGAACGGTGTATGTGATGTGTTTGAGTTCGAGCATATTATCTCCTTTCGGCGGTTCAGTCTTTGGTGCGGTAGTCGCGTTTGAGTTTGAGCACCGTGAGTACGTGCAGTACAACGGCGATTACCACCATAAGCGCCGCCGAAGCGTATATGTTGTAGTCGTATATTTCGCGCAATGTTCTCATCGCGTTCATATCGGTAACATTGCCTAGAATGGACGAACCGTACATTGTAGGCGTGATATAGTACAAATATTTCACGGGCGCGTCAAATTCCAGAACGGTTCCTGCGAAAACGACCTGCATAATGATGATGATAAGCACGGGCAGGATTGCGCTTTCGGATTTTTTAAGCAGAGCGGATACGAACAGCCCGAGAGCTGTCACCGAGTAGTTGGTGAGGAAGAGCGCGACGATGAAGAAGAATATCGAGTAACCCGGGCGCGCGAAGTTGTAGTCGACAAACGTCATGCTTCCGAACACGAGTATGAGCGTCTGAACAAAACCGACTATCGCAAGGACGGTGACTTTCGAGTACACGTACGCGGTGACGTCAAGTCCGCCGAAAACTTCGCGCGACAGGACTTCGCGTTCCTTGCAGATTTCGCGGTAACTGTTGAGCAACCCCATGAGTGCGGACGACAGCGCGAGCAGGAACAGGGTAGTTGTCGACGCAGTGAAATGGCGCGCCGGTTCGACGAACGCTCCGTCCTCGTAAACGAAAGACGTAATGATGAGAAGGAACGGCGCTTCCAGAATGAGCGGAACAATGGTCCATACGTTGGTGCAAATCTGTTTCATATATCTGCGGAAAAGCACCTTGAACTGTATGGAATTCATTTTTGGGGAGAACACGAAACTTTTTCTCATTTTGCGTTTCCTCCCTTTTCCGTTTTAGCTTTGTCGTCCTGCCCGTCGGAAATATCGGACTGCGTTTTGGCTGCGTCTTCTTCGTTGGGCGTTTCTTCTTTTTTGGTCGTTGCGGTTTTCTTGCGCGCACCGCTTTTCGGTTTGCGTGTTTTGGGCGCGGCGGCATTATCTTTTGCGGAAACTTCCTGCGCGGATTGTTCCGCGGTTGCGGTTTCGTCCTTTGCGGTCGTTCCGTCTTTGCCGATTTCATCGCCGAAGGTGCTGTCCGTGCCGTTTTCTTCGGGCGTTACGGTGCTGTCGCTTACTCCCGCGGTGTCGTCGGGTATAACGTCAAACCCGCCTGCGGATATGCGTCCGCCTCTCCGCCTTACGCTTGCGGCGACGTAATCGGTAACGCTTCCCGCTTCGTAGTTTTTATCGTCGAAAAGCGTTTCGGAAGTTGTTTCGCTTTCGGTGTCGGCGGCAAAGTCCGCGTCGGTGTAGGGTCTGTCGTCGTCGGACGGATAATCGTATCCGAAAATGCCGTTGCTTTCGCTTGTGGAAGGTTGCACGGTTTCGGTGAATTCCGACACGTTTTCGATTTCCGTTTCCGATTTGTCGCGGCGCGTTTTGGTCGCTTTTTTGCGTTCGGCAGGGGGGAGTATCGTTCCGCCCGAGTCGCCGTATTGCGCGATAAAGGACGCGTAAAGTTTCTTGTAATATTCGGTGGAGCGGTACTTGTGTTCGAAGTAGTCGCAGATTTTTTCGTCGCTGAGTGCCGCGAATATTCTGGAATAGCTCTTGCGGTTGAAGTAGCGGAAGATGTCTTTGTGGTCTCCGTAGAAACACAACTTTCCGCCGCGCCCGAGAAATGCGATTTTGTCGCATTTGTCGAGGTTTTCCATAGCGTGGGTTATGACGACGATTGTACGACCTTTGGACGCAAGTTCTTTGAGCAGTTCCATCATTTCGAGGTCGAGGTCGGGAGAAAGTCCGCTTGTGGGCTCGTCGAGGAATATGACTTTCGGTTCCGACAACAGTTCCATTGCTATGGACACGCGTTTGCGCTGACCGCCCGAAAGAGAGGAAATTTTGACCTTTTCTCTGCCCGTAAGGCTGACGTCTTCGATTGCCTGACGCACACGGGCTTTGACTTCGTCCTTGAACATACTCGAACGCATACGCAGCATAGCGGTGTAGAAAAGTCCTTCTTCCACCGTGAGGTCGTCGTGCATTATGTCTTTCTGCGGGACGTAACCGATGATTTCCTTGTATGCTTTTATGTTTTCGTAATAGTTGTTGGTGTCGTAGTAAATGGCGCCTGCGGTTGCGGGGCGAATGCCGTTTATGCAGTCGAGCATAGTTGACTTGCCCGTTCCGCTTCCGCCGACAATAGCTACGAAATCGCCCGCCTTTATTCTGAATGAAACGTTGCTGACGAGTTTTATTTTGCCTCTCGAATGGCGGTCGGACACTTCCTTGCAAACTCCCGCCACGTCAATCTGAATACCCGCGGGGGAAGTGGAGAAGAGCAACTTTTTGTCGTAGAACGTGTACGCCGCCGCGGGAATGGAAATGCGGTCGTAGTCGTTGAGTTTTGCACGACGGATTTTGCGGTTGTTGACGAAAGTACCGTTGATTGAGTGCAAATCCTCGATATAGCAGCATTTCCCGTCGTTGATGATGTGGAAATGTCTTTCCGAAACTTTGGGGTTGTCGACGACGATGTCGCAGGACGGATTTCTGCCGACCACCGTAACCGTTTTTGCGGAGAGGTCGACCTTCGAGCCAGTTCTTCTTCTCGAAATCTTCCTGACCAGCGAAATGGTTATGAAATCCTTGCTTTTGCGGTCGCCCTCTTTGCGAATTATGATTTCGTTGTCGAATTTAACGATGGGACGTTTGAATCGTTTGCCGCCGATGAGAACTTCGGATTTGAACCCGTCGGGCGTAAGGTCCTCGACGTACCAGACACTGTCTTTGCAAAGGCAACGGAGTTGTTCGGGCGCGACGAGAGAAGACTTGACGACAAGGTCGCAAGAGCGTTTGGAACCGATTATGAAACTGTTTTTGGTGTCGCTGTCGAAGAAATTGTAGAGTTCGCCGTCAGTGACTTTTACGATGATGTTGTTCATTGCGCGCTCCCGTGCGTAGTTAAGATATTATACATCTGTCGGGCATTAAAATCAAGAGAACAGCCGCACTCCGAAAAGGGTTTTTAATATTATTGACCAACCTCGATTGCCGAATACCGCGCACAAACAAAACCGTGCGCAGACGGTGCGCACGGCATTTATGCGGTTTTCCGCATTCTAATCGGGTATTTTGCCATAATTATATGCGATTTTGTTTAAGTCAAACGCCGTGTCAGCGGTGCGTTTTCTCATATTTCGGCACTTTCGACATAACGGAGATGTGTTTATGCTTCGGGCTGTACCTCAGGTTGTGCGGGCTGTTCGGGTTCGGGGTCGTATCTGTCCGCTATTTCGCCCATGAGTTCTTCGAGTATGTCTTCCATAGTGATGAGCCCTTCCGCTTCGTCCGCCGTTCCGACTATTGCCATATGAATGCGCGCCTGTTGCATTGACTTGAACAGCACGGAAATTTTTGCGTCCTTCGTCGTGCGAATGGGTTCTTTGAGAAGGGGAACGATGTCTTTGCCGCCGTTCAGCAGCATTTCGTAGAAGTCCGCGCGGTAGAGCACCCCTATGACTTTTTTTCTGTCGCCGTCAAAGACGGGCAGACGAGAGAAGTTTGCCGTGACGAAAATGTTTTTGATGTCGGCAAGCGACGCGTTCTTTTCGACTGCCGTAACGTTGTCGAGCGGAACCATAACCTTTTCCACGCGCTGTTCGTCATAACGGATTGTGTTCTGAATGATGTCGTGTTCAATCTGGTTGAGCACGCCTTCGTCCTTGATTTCCGTCACCATCATTGTGAACTCTTCTTCGGTTAGGGAAGGTTGTTTCTTGTCGAGTCTGAAAATCTTGTTGAGCAGCTTTTTCCACAGATTGAAAATGAAGTTAAGCGGCGCAAAAATTATCGTGAACACGTAAAGCGGATATGCGGCAAAACAAGCGAATGTTTCGGGCGACTCTTTTGCAAGGCTTTTGGGCGAAATTTCGCCGAATATCAGCACGAGTATTGTCATTACGACGGTGGACAGCGTGACGCCGAGTTCGTCGAAATAGAACGTGAACACAAGCGTTGCAAGCGACGCCGCAACTATGTTAACAATATTGTTGCCGATGAGCAGGGTGGAAAGAATTTTGTTGTAGTTCTCGCTGAGTTTGAGGACGAGTTTTGCCGATTTCTTTTTTTGTGCGAGTCGTTTCATTCGCACGGAATTATAGCTGGTAAAGGCGGTTTCGGTTGCAGAAAAGTATGCCGAAAAAACCAGCAGTACCGCCAATGCAATAATAAGGCCAACGGCCGTTCCGTTATTCATAGTTCCTCCGAATTAAGTAAACGTAAAAAATCGCTTTCGCGAAAGTCGAATGGGGGCTGCCAAAAAAATCTTACATCACAGTCTCCTGAAAGCGACCTATGTCGCAGATACGTTTATTATATGTAAAAACCGTAGTTTTGTCAAATCCGCCCTTTTTCCGTTCGTTTGTGCGGTTTGCGCAAGTTGCCGAGAAGTTACGTTCTAAGCGTCGTTTAATTTATGTAGTTTTGACTATTATATAATTGTGTCTTAATATATGGTCGTTTTGCTTGCCATAAACGATTGTCAATGCTAATATTATATCTATAATTTTCGGTATATGTCGTTTTTTGTCGAATAAACGGACATTGCCGAAACGCAGAGGGAAAAACTTTCATATACTGACGCGAGGTAATGATGGAAGAAAAAGTATACGACGGTGCCGATAATTCAGCCGCGACCGAACAGAGCGCCGCAACCTGTACGGAGACGAACGGTTGCACGGACGCCTGCGACGACGTGGTGGTGAAAATAGACAATCTCAGCAAAAAATATCCGCGTGCAAAGGATTATGCGGTCAAGAACGTTTCCTTTGTGTGCCGCAGGGGAGAGATAGTCGGATTGCTCGGCGTCAACGGCGCGGGCAAGTCGACTACGCTCAAATGTCTGACGGGGATACTGCCTTTCAAGGAAGGCGAAATCACCGTTCTCGGTCATTCCGTCAAGGGCGACGGTATGAAGGCAAAACAAAAGTTCGGGTTTGTTACGGACAATCACGCCGTTTTCGTCAAAATGACAGGGCTCGAATATGTGGCTTTTATGGCGGATATATACGGCGTTCCCGCCGACGTGCGCGACAAAAGGCTGGAAGAGTTGCAGAAATGTTTTATGCTTGGCGACAAAATCGCAAACCTCATCAGCAGTTACTCGCACGGTATGAAACAGAAAATCTGCATGATGGGAAGCCTTATCCACAATCCCGAACTGTGGGTGCTTGACGAACCCATGCTCGGTCTCGACCCGCGCACAATGAACGCGGTTTCGCAGTTTATGAAAGATTATGCCGCGCAGGGCAACACCATACTTTTTTCCACGCACAACCTCGACGCTGTGCGGCGCATATGCGACCGCGCGATAGTCATTCGCGGCGGAGTGGTGGAAGCCGACCTCGTCGTCGACGATTTGCGTGACAATCAGCTTTCGGAATACTTCCTGCAAGAAGAAGCAGAGGCGGAATGATGCATACTCTCGGAATTTTGCTCAAAAAGGAATTCGACGAGGCGTTTTCCGCATTCAACGGCCGCAAAAAGTCCGTGGACGTAGCGGGCGGCGTTCTGTCTTTCCTTTTGCTTGTGGGTATCACGGCTTTCGTCTGTTTCATTCTTGACGGGTTCGCCGATATGTACACGGCAATCGAAATCAACAGAGTTTCCGACCGTGTGGCAAGGTTGAACGAAATGTTTGCCGTAATTTACGGCATAATTCTCCTCGTCAACGCTTTGAGCGGTATACGCGTAATCAACTCCTCGCTTTTTGAAAACGAGGATATGCGCATATTCATAACCCTTCCCGTAAAACCCGACGTGATGTACGCGTCCAAAATGATTGTGGCGTACGTCAAACAGTTTGCGGTCGGAGTGGTGACCGTTCTTCCCGTAAACATCACGCTTGCGTTGCAGGCGGATATGGGCGCAGGGTATTGGGGGCTCAGCGTACTAATACTTTTCCTGCTGCCAATGATTTCGCTTGCGATAGGCAGCGTTTTCGCACTTCCGTGGCACTACGTCAAACGCGCGGTGTCCTCGCGGTACGCCGTTACGCTTATAGTCGTGACCGCTGTCACGGGCGTCGTTTTCTGGGGATATTCCGTCGTGCTCGGTTTTGTTGCAGAGCTTGTTTCCACGGGCAATGTCAAATATTTCTTCAATGCGGAAATTATGATGAAAATCGGCGAAGTCACGTCAAACCTTTATCCCGCCGTATTTTTTGCCGATATGCTGACGGGCAAATCCGTTCCCGCGGCTGTCGGATACACTTTGCTGATAACCGCCGTGCTTACTGCGATAGGGCTTGCGTTCGGGCGTTGGCTGTTGCTCCCTGCGGCGCAGGACAGATTTACCGCCGTCAACCGCAGAATACTTCCGTCGTCACAGAAGTTGCCCGCGCCCAGAAATTCTTTTCTCACTCTCATAAAGAAAGAATTTTTGCTCGTTCTGCGCACTCCCGACTATGCGTTCAGATACTTTTCGACCGCGGTCGTAATGCCGCTTATGGTCTACTTCTGCACGGACATTTTCTCCGCGCTTGTGGGAACTATGGTGTTTGTGGATTGCAACCTCGAAATAGCAATATTCCTGATTGTTATGTTCGGCATTCTCACCAACACTTTCTGTGCCACCAACATAAGTCGCGACGGAGAGTTCTTCTTCATAATGAAGACAATGCCGCTTGACTACCGCAAAGTCATGTCCGCAAAGGTCGTGTTTTGTTTCGTTGTTTCCTTCGTGTCCGTTTCGACCAGCGTTGCCGTAATAGGCGGAACGGGGTTCATAACTCCGCTTCAAAGCCTGTACGTATGGGCGGTGACGGTTGCGGTTTCGTTTGCGCAGATTTGCTTTGCGACACGCAAAGACTTCAACCATCCGCGTTTCAACAAAGAGGGCGACGGCGAAGTCCGCGAAAGCAACACCACGGTTTCCGTGCTCATACTGATAGGACTTGCCGTTTCTTTCCTTATCGGATTTATCGCGCTTTACAGTGGTATGTACCTCAAACTTCAACGCGGGGAGGCGTACGGTGAACTCGTTTCCATGACGTCGGTTGCGGCAATCGCCGTCGTGCTTGTCGTCGCGTCCGTGTTCTACCTCGTCAAAGGTCTTGACAAAAAATACTACGAACTGAGCGAGGCGAACCTATGAAAAACAAGATTATCGCCTTGATGGCAGTCATTCCGCTCATCATTCTGTTTACGATAATGACGCTGACCTCGTCGGTGTCGGTTGCCATATCCATTCCCGTGTCGGGGGTGGTGATTTCCACGCCCACGACTGACGGCGTGCTTACGCTGGATATGGCGGAATATATGAACGACAAATATCTGCAAGTCGAAGTGCTGCCTTATGGCGCGGCGAACAGAAAATACAAACTCGAATTTTCTTCCGTCGAAGGAAGCGAAAGGGGAGAGGTACGCATAACCGACGACGGTCTTATCGTGCCCGAAAAAACGGGAACTGTCAAAATCACGGCAGTCACCAACGACGGCGGTTTCCGCGACAGTATTATCGTCAACGTAATCAGCACCAAAGCCCTCGGCGTAACGATGAGCGCGTATTCCGTGGACGGGACGTCCGAACAATACGAGTTTTCTCCCTGCGCCGAAGCGGGCATAGATTTGCAGGTTACGGTTGAAACGGGCAGAGTTCAGTTCGAAGCGGCGTCGTTCCCGCCGCAGGTGTCCGCCGACATCAGATATTCCGTAACTCCTCTCGGCGGTGCAAGTGCGGAAGGGTTCGACATTCGCCCGATCACGGGACTTGCCGACCTCAGACTTTCCGGCGAATATTTGCTGACCGTCACGGCACAGCCCGCTGTGCAGGGTTACGAAACCACGCTCATAAAAGTTACCGTCGTACCTTCGGGGGACTTCACGGTGGACGGTTACCATTCGTGGGAAGGCACCGAAGGAAGAAGTGAAAAATCCATACCCGAAGGAACGGAAAACACCGTGCTTTACGTCGAAAGCGGTTCGCCCGTGTCCGTTTACGGGGATTTGCCCGACGGTGTTGCGGACGTAGTAACCACGGCACTCGGCGAAAATCAGTCCGCACTCAAAGTGATTTTCTCGTCGCCTGCGCAAATCGGAGAACAATTCGAGATTTCGCTCGTATCGGGTGACAAAATTCATACGGTGAAAATCGTATGCGAAGAAAGCGAGACCACTCTCGGTGCAAAACACGTCTACAACGGAGTTTTCATACAGAAAGCGGGCAGCGAAATGACGTACGCCGCACTGACCGAACCTGCCGACGCCGCCTTGACGTACCGTTTCGAGGCAAGCGGCTGTATAACCGTAGTTTCGCAAAACGGTTCCGAATGCAAAGTGCTTGCAACCGAAGAAGGCGAAGGCGAACTGTTTGTTTATACGGTCAAAGACGGCGAAGAAACGCTCGCGGACACCAGAAAGGTGAAAGTCGTGGAAGGTGTGGCGGGACTTACGTTCACGGACAACGCCGTGACGTGGGGACTCGGCGGAGTGCTTGCGCAAGGCGGCAAAGAATACGGCGCAAACGGTATTCTCCGCGATGCCTCCGCGCTTGTCGGGTTGCAGACCGTGTCGGCGTCGGGTGTTGTTTCGACTGACGTGTCCGACGATATCGAGTTCATCGTTTCCGACCCGTCTCTTGCAGAAATCGTCGTGTCCGACGGTCGGGCATATCTCGTTGCGAAAGGGACGGGCAGAGTGACCGTAACCGCGCGTTGGAAGTACACAACGGCATTTAACGATAACGTAAAAGCGTCGTTAACCGTCGATTGCGTCGCCGACGGCATAAACGTGTACACTTACGAAGACCTGGTCAAAGCCACGGAAAGCGGCAGTCCCGTCGTTCTCAAAGCCGACGTTATGATAGGCGAAAATCTCGTGAACGAAGACGGGTCGCTGGTTGCAGGCGCGGCGGAAAAACTGCAAAGTTACGTCAAGCAACTGCCTACCACCGCCGACTGGACTTATTACGCGAATACAGGACAGGCGCAGCCTACCGTCAACTATTGTATAGAGTTCAAGAACGACGTGTTCGGCAACGGCTTTGAAATCAACGCGGAGAACGTTACGCGTGTCACTCCCGAAGTGTCCGCAAACGTGTCGGTGTTTGACGGGCCGTTGTATTTCGTGTCCGCGGGCGGAGTTGCTTCCGTTATGGCGCAGGACAATATAGTGTTCCTTGTCCGCACGGACGGAATTGTGGTAGACAACGTCGTGCTTAAAGGTTGCAAGGACGAAAGCCTGTACAAGGACGGCAAATTCGAACTCAGTTATCTCAACTACACGGGGACAACTTTGGAAATTATGGCGGATTGCAGGGTGATAAACTCCCGCATTTCCAACGGCAGAACGGTTGTTCGCGTGTTCGGGCGCGACGGAATAGACCTCAAAAATACGGCGGTCAATCCCGAAAAGGAAAAAATCGATGCGTCGATTGAAAGTTGCATAATTTCAAACGGCAGAGAGTTCCTCGTAAAACTCGGTACCAACCGCAAGGTTGTTGGACAGTTCGTGCAGTCGGGCGGCAGTTCGACGGATTACGATACGGAAAAAATGGCGCCTTCGCTTGTTGCCGACGGAATAACGTTTGCCCCGCGCAATGACGACAACCTGAACGACAAGACATTCACCGACAACTTCCTGCTCACCGACGTAACATTGGAAAACAGCGCGCTCTACAATTCGGGACTGTTCGCAATCGGTTTCGAAAGTTGCTTTGCGGGACCCATGCTCGACGGCGGCGCAATATCGCTTGCGGGCTGGAAAGGCATAGGCGGCACGAGTTACTCCGCCGTACTGCACATGAAAGGCGACGTGAGAATTTACGACTGGAAGTCGCTGGATTATGTCGACAGCTCCACGCTCATCGAAGTCATCGGTACGGGAGAAAGCACTGCGTTCCTGCAACTCAACATAAAACAAATGCTTATCAAGGTTCGCGATTTCGGCGGGGAACAGTTCAAAAATCTCATTTACACCGCAGACGACGGAGAGTTCGTGCACGGCGGCATAGCCTTCTACGGCGGCGGTAAGAACTACCATATGATAGACTTTTCGGAATTCGACGGCGAAACTATGACGGAGTACACAGTCAACCTCAACGTGCTTGCGAAGGGCGAAGAGTCGGGGTCGCTGTTGTACCTGCAAGGCACGATGTTGCCGCTTGCGGCGGGCAAGGAAGATTTCCGTTTCTTTATGTACGACGCGGCAAGCGAATTCGGTTACAACCGTCAGCAGGAGCTTTTGGCAAACGGCACGGCGTACGACTTTGTCACCGCCGCGAACCATTGGAACTGAAAGCAGGTTGGAAATCGGATAACACAATTTGAACAAACGGGCAAAGAGAGTATAGGGCGGACACAGGTGACTTTTGAAATGACGGAGTGCAGAGCGCCCGTTGCCGCCTGAAATTTGTTCGGTTCGCAAACGTCTGTATTTTCAAATCCGTTTTGCAGCGGAAAACCGTTCGGCAAATCGGAGTACGAAAAGCAGTCACCCGTAAGGGCATAAGATGAATGCGCATAGCGCAAGGAGAATGAAATGAAAAGAAAAATCGTGGCATTGTTGTTGGTTGCACTGATTTGTGCGTCGCTGTTCACGCTTGCGGCGTGCAACAACGAAAAAGGTCAGGGTGGCGGCGGAACAACTCCCACAAACGAATTCAACGTCGTGTTCACCGTGGGCGCGAACGTTTACAGCTACACCGTAAAATCGGGCGAAGCCATTCCTTACGACAAAGTTACGTTGCCGCAAGGCGCAACTCTCACGGGATTGTATTCCGACGCAGATATGACAGTTCCCGTGGATAAAACGTCAAAAGTGACGGCTGATATGCGCCTTTGGGTGGATTGGGAATATATCCCTTACACTTTGACGTTTGACGCGGCAGGCGGCGAAGGCACCTACGAACCCGCAACCGTTTACGCGGGCGACATTGTGGACGTTCCCGCGATGCCTACGCGCGACGGGTACGTTTTTGCCTATTGGTATGATGCGGAAGAGGGCGAAGATTCGGCGTTCGATTTTGCAAATGACAGAGTTCCCGAACGCAATCTCACTTTGGTTGCCAAATGGAACATCGTAAGCAACGCGGGATTTTACGGCGGTACGGCGGACGGCAATCCTCACGACGCGGTAACGCTGAACGTTTACGACGACGCGGCGTTCGTCAAGCAATACAGCCTTGACGGCGGCGAATGGACGGAACAGGTTCCGCAAATCACTGAGGTCGGAGCTTATAAGGTCGCATACAGAGTTCTCGACGGCGAAACCGTTGTCGAAGAGGGCGAAGGCTATGCCGTTATCGGTTCCGCGGAGCAAGGAACCACCAACCTCAAAATTACGGCAAAGCCGCAATCCGTCGTCTACAACTCGATGACGCAGTATCCTTCGGCGGACGAAGAGTTTTACACTGTCGAAGGACTCAAAGACGGGCATAGCGTGATTTGCGTTTTCGGTACGGATAACGCAGCAGTCAACGCGGGTGAATATTCGTACGGTTGCGTAGCATTCGCGGTTAAGGACGCGGACGGAAACGACGTGACGTCGCAGTACAGGCTTGTTGCCGAGAAATCCGTGTTCGCCGTCGAAAAAGCCACTCCCGTTGTGTATGCAGTGACACAGTATGTTGACGGCGACCGCTTCGAACACAGTTATTCAGCAGACGGCGTCACAGTCGCGCAGAGTTACAACAATCAGACTGTCAATGTGTCCGCACAAGGTTTCGTGCAGGGCAGAAACGAAGTCGCGGTTACGCTTGCGGGCAACGAAAACTGGAACGAATGTTCAATGACCGCCGTGCTTGAAATCAGAAGTGCAAGAATAGGCGACAAGACTTATGCCTTTGAAGACGCACTCAAAATCGGCGGCGACATTGAAATATTCAGCCATACGCTCATCTCCGAAGACGTAATTCTTAGGCGCGGCACAAAAGTCGCGGTTCTGTCGTCGTCAGACGGCTCGCTTGAAACCGCCCGTCCGTCTTACGGTGACGGGGTCAAGGCACACGTCGACGCGAATGCCGAATATGTCGAAAATATCGTTACGGTAGCAGAAGACGCCACCTTTGAAATCGACGGTGACTTTATTCTTTGTGCATTGCTCGGTCAAAACGGACAAGGAATTTCGGGACACACTTCCGGGAAATACGCGCAACTCAACAACAGCGGCAAAGTCGTTGTCGCGGACGGCGGCAATCTCGACGTCAGAGGGTATATCAAAGGCAACGGAACCGTTGAAGCAAAGAACGGCGCGGCTATCTATGCACCGTTTGTCGTCTACGATTTCCGTGGCGGCAGTAATACGGCAATAGCTTATTTGAAAGGTAAAATAGCTCCTTTCAACACATACGATTTGTTCTACAACATTCAATGCAACCTTAATATCGAATACGGCGCGGATTACGTAAGTTATCTCGACCTGTATGCAAATTACGACCACAATTTTGCGCAGGCAAAACTTATATCCACGGAAGAAGCTTTCATCAAGATGTACGAGGGCTCCGAAATTAAAGTCTCTTTTGTCGAAGACGATTACGATTGGAGTGCGACAAGCGGCACAAACGAAATTACTCTCGTCGGCAAACAGGATTTGAGTGACCTGACTCTCAGCGTTGCGGGAATTTCCGTGAGTATGTCGTCTGTCGACCTCGGTTTTTCTCACAGATTCAGACTGCATATTGGCGACGGCACAACCCCCACGGAAGTTATGTTCCCTTACAATTACAAAATGTTGACGGGTTCGCAGATTACGGTTGAGAAGAATGCAGTCATGAACGTGCAGGGCAGATTTATGGCTTACACCGAATTTACCGATGGAGTTTTGGCTGGAATATCCTACGCACAAATGCCTGCGGCAAAATTTGTTGTCAACGGTACGCTTAATATGGAAAACGGAGCAACGTTCGGCGGACGTATAACGGGCGAAGAGAACGGCGGAAAAGTTGTTTTCGGAGCGGATACCACATTGACTATGACAACGGTTGAGGGCAACAGCGGCGGAAGCAAAAGCATTTTCGGGTATGGCGGTACGTTCTATATGACGAATACGCTGACCGAAGAAGCACGTTTTGACGAAGGTGTGCTTGCGGTAAGCACGGACACCCCCAAGACCAACGAAAAAGGTTACAGTTACGTCGAACGTATCAGAAGTTACGAAGCGCAACAAAAACTTTCTTCGGGAACGACCTACGTATTCGACGGTTCGAATTGGACTGCTCAATAATCTCAAATCCAAACAGCAAAAGATACACGACATTATCAACTGTCAACGTTATCAACAAATAAAATCAAAGCCGACGCAATGTGCGTCGGCTTTTTGTTTGATTTGTACGGATTGAGAAGATTGTGTTCGGGTTTATCAAACAACATTTCGATAAAACCTATCTTAGGCAATCTGTCTTTATTTGTTGTTAATCATAGCAAGAGAGAATAGGGGATTATTCCTTATCTTTTTCTTCTTCCGCAACTTCGATCAGAGTTTCGAGGTTTTCGACAATGCATTCTTCCGCTATATCAGAAGGGGCAACATTTTTTGCTTGTGCCGCTTTTTCATCGGCTTCCTGTGCGGTTTCGATTGCCACGACTTTTTCGTAAGACATGCCTGCGGCGATTGCGGCAAGGCGTCTTTGTTCTTCTTTTTCGCGGAGTTTCTTCTTTTCACGGAAGAACTGCAAGAGAGCAAACACGAGGCAGATTCCGATGCCTACGAAGAGGTAGACCGAACCGGGGTCCGTTCCGACTACGCCGAGGATAACGGACAGTATGACGATGATGATGAGCGGGAATATCGCAAGTTTAGGATTTTTGACGATATATTTGCCGCCGAGACTGCCGAACAGAGCGTATACGACGCTTCCGAATGCGGGGTAGAGGTAAGGTGCACCTTGCAACGTTTCAGTGAGGTTGGGGACTACCGCAAGGCAGAGTACGAATATGCCGATAATCAGTATCGTGACAAGCGAACTTGTCGCAATGGCTATGGTTGCAACGACTTCGTTTTCTTCCGTACCGATTTTGGTCCCCGCGATTTCCTGCGCTTTGACGACGCAGGGGATTTTGAGGTTGGACAGGTTGCCTGTAATGAATGACAGATACATGCCGTTAATTCCGACCATAGGCGCATAAACGATAGGTTCGGCGATTCCCGACAACGCCATCAGAATAAGCGGCGAAATGACTGCCGCGGTCCCGAACACGCTCCAATCGGGACCCGTTTTGTAGTAAAGTCCCATCCATACGGGAATGGTGACGATAAGCGCCATACCGACGAACATCCATATTCTGCCGATGAGGTGCATTCTGTTGTTGCGGTCTGCAATGGTAAGCTGTTTTTTCATATCGCACCTCCTTACATAATCATACCGACGACAGCGGCGGCGTCTTCGGGTTTGAGCGGCCAGCCTTTATCGTAGGAGTAGTAGCTGATCACCGCAACGACTGCCATTGCAATCAACATCGAGAATGCGGTGGAGAAGCTGTCAAGCCATTTCCAGTTGGCTTTGTTGATAAGCAGGTCAAACACGTACATGCAAAGAGCGGCGACTACTATCGCGATGAAGTTGTAGTAGCTGTCCACGAATTCGGTTGCACCCGCGATTGTGGTAAGGCTCATCGCAAGATAGCCGAGTATCATACCGATGAAAACCACTTGGAAAAGCAAGTCGCCGAGGTTTACCGAGCCGCTTGCGCTGCCGCTTTTGTTGGAGAGCATGGCGACTTTGGGCTGGAACTTTTTGTAAGCGACGAGAACGAGCAGAGGACCCGTGATAATCGGAATTGTCATAACGGTTGCGACTGTCACGAAATCCTGCGCGGAAATGGAACCCGACACGAACTCTTTCATTGAGCCTGCGAGTGCAGTAGCCGCACCGTCCGCCATCATGGTTTCGTATTGCAGCGAACCTATGACGGAAAGCCTGATTGCGGGCAAAGCGATGCCGAGAGAGCCTATGAGCGTAACGACGCCGACGCCTATTCCGATAGCGGGCAAAATCGAGAACGTTATCGAAGTGGTGACAACTTTCCAGATTTTGCTCATATCCATACCGAGTGCCTTGGCGCGGCGGAACGACGTAACTATGTAGTAAGCCGACATCAGCACGACAAATGCGATGACCGCACCGAACAGCCCGTAAAGCAAAGCGCTGTTCGGCGTAAATCCGACAAACGCGGCTGTAAGATTTGCAAACATAAAACCTCTCCTTTTGTGCGAAATCGTAAAACGGCAACTGATAATTTGCCTTAAACGTTGCAATTATGGGAATATAATAAACTAATTCAAACGAATAATCAATACGAAATTGCTTTTGCGGGTCTGTCAAAGGCAAATTTTAAAGGAAAAACAAGGGGTTTTTGCGGTTCAAGGATATATTGACGCAATTCTTCTATGCATTGCCGCAAAACGATTGCAAAACCCGTGCGGCGGTGATACAATCATCATACAGTTTACCCCATATTACTTGGAAGTAGTAGAAACTTGCGCGTTAAGTGCCGACGAGACGGGGGGTGCTCGCGGACGAAAAGCCTTGCGGCTTGCGGTGCATTTTTCACTCCCGCTTCGTTTGCGAGAAGTGCTTCTAGGGAGGTGCTTTTTGTTTTATCAGGAGGCATTGAATTACATACGCAACATTGAACGCGCGGGCTCCGATTACGGCATCGAACGCATGCGCGAACTTTTGGCGTTGCTCGGAAATCCCGACCGCAGACTAAAAATAGTGCATATTGCGGGCACCAACGGCAAAGGTTCGGTCAGTGCATACCTGACTTCGGTGCTTGTAAGCGCGGGTTATAAGGTCGGAACGTACAATTCCCCGTCGGTGCTTAACTACAACGAACGTTTTTTGCTGAACGGCAAACCGTTTGACGACGGACAAGTCGCAAAATATATGACGCTTGTCCGAAGCGCAATCGAAAGCGAACAGGAATTGCGCGAAAAACTTTGCAGAAACGGCGAAAGGGAAAAAATCGAAGTCGACGGACGGACGATAGACCGCACCCGCAAATTCACGCCCACGGCATTCGAAATCGAAACCGCGCTTGCTCTTGCCGCATTCGACGATATGCGTTGCGACATATGCGTTCTTGAAACGGGACTTGGCGGCAGATGGGACGCAACCAACGCGGTGGACGACAAGGAACTTGCCGTAATAACGTCGATAGGATACGACCACTGTGCGTTGCTCGGAAACACGCTTCGCGAAATAGCATCTGAAAAAGCGGCGATAATACACGACGCGGCGGTCAGCTGTCCGCAGGAAAAAGAAGCCGAAGAAGTGTTGAAAGAAAAGGGCGCAGTATTCACGTCGCAGGCAACGGCTGCGGGCAGCAGTCTTGCGGGACAAAGTTTCGTATACGACGGAGAAGAATATTTCGTAACGCTTAAAGGCGCGCACCAGATTGTCAACGCTTCGCTTGCAATCGAAGCCGTAAAAGCCTTGCGCAACAAGGGTTGGGACATCTCGGAACAGGCGTTGAAAGAAGGCTTGAAGAATGCCGTATGGAGAGTGCGCTTCGAAGTGCTGGACAGCGACAATATTGCAAAATCGCCTTATAAAGTGCAAATTCCGCATGGTAAAGTGCTTGTTCTGGACGGAGCGCACAATCCGCAAGGCGCACAGGCGTTGCGCGCGGCAATAGAAGAATATCTTGCGGACAAAAGAATTTACGCCGTATCGGGCGTGCTTGCCGACAAGGATTTTTGCAAGGTTATGGGAACGTTGCTGCCTTTGTTCGAAGGCTTGATTACCGTCACTCCGTCATCGCCGAGAGCGCTTGACGGAAAGGCGCTTGCGGAGATCGCGAAAGAGGTTGCGCCCTCCTTGCCCGTCGAGGTAGCGCCAGACGTTGCAACCGGGGTTGCGAGAGCGTTGGAAAAGAATTGCGACGCCGTGGTGGTGTTCGGTTCGCTTACGCTTTTTTGCGACCTTACGAAATAAACGATAAAACGTAAATACGGAAAAGCAACAGGAACTATAACGGCAAAACAAAAAAGATACGTTGTCTTTTCGGCAATAGACAGAATACAATCCGCGGAAGCGGCGAGGAAATTATGGAAAAACGCGTAGTTGACAAACAAAGAGTTGAAAACGCCGTAAGAGAAATTCTTGCGGCAATAGGCGAGGACTGCAACCGCGAAGGGTTGAAAGATACTCCCGCGCGCGTTGCGCGTATGCTCGAAGAACTGACAGCCGGGTACGACGCAGACGCGGCGGAACATCTTTCAAAGACTTTCGACGAACAGGGCAGCGGACTTGTCGTCGAGCGTGACATCAATTTTTCCTCGACGTGCGAACATCATCTTATGCCTTTCTTCGGCAAGGTGCACATCGCGTACGTTCCCGACGGAAAGGTTGTCGGTCTTTCCAAACTTGCACGCATTGTCGACGTTTATGCCGCACGTTTGCAGCTGCAGGAAAGAATGAACGCACAGATTGCCGACGCAATTTACGATTGTCTGTGCCCGAAGGGAGTTGTCGTCGCGGTTGAGGCGGAACACACCTGCATGACGGCGCGCGGAGTGCGCAAGGCGGGAAGCAAGACTTTGAGTTATGCGGTGCGCGGAGAAATCGACGACAGCGCGGTAAATCTCGTTCTCGGTATTGCGGGAGGCGTCAAATGAGCGGAGTATTCAGAGTTCGCGACAAGGTTTTCCAAAGCGGAACGCACATTATGGGCATACTCAACGCGACGCCCGATTCCTTTTATCCTGCAAGCCGAACGGCGAACGGCGACCCAGTTGAAAGGGCGTTGAAGATGATCGAGGACGGCGCGGAAATAATCGACGTCGGCGGGCAGTCCACGCGCCCCGGCGGAAGTCCCGTCAGCGTGCTGGAAGAGCTGTCGCGTGTTTTGCCTGTGGTTGAAAGCATTCGCGCCGCAAGCGACTGTCTTATTTCGGTGGATACGTTTTATCCCGAAGTCGCGGAGGAAGTTCTCCGAGCGGGTGCGGATATGATAAACGACGTGTCATGCCTGAAATACAAAGGACTTGCCGAAACGGTTGCAGCCTACGACGCCGCAATCTGCATAATGCACAACCGCAGGGAGAGCAGCGTTGCCGACCTTATGGCGGACAAACAGTCGGGGCTTGCTTTTGCCGCTATGAAAGCCGTAAAAGCGGGTGTATTGCCCGACAGAATAATTCTTGACGGCGGTATAGGCTTCAACAAATCCAAGGACGAGGACTGGACGCTTCTCAACCGTTACGACGAACTTGACCTTGCAGGGTATCCGCTTTTGCTCGGTACTTCCAGAAAGTCCATGTTCGGCGGCGAAGTGCAGGACAGGCTCACCGCAACGATGGAAAGCAGCGCGCTTGCGGCACGCAAAGGTATATTGTTTGTCCGCGTGCACGACGTCAGGGAAAACAAACTCGCAATCGACGCGGTACTGAAAAAGTGAACGGCGGCGCGTTTTAGGGCGACGCGGAATGAAAAAGGTTGCGTAACCGCAAAGGAAATCGGAAATGAAGAACGGTTGCATACTCATTGAAAATTACGAAGTAACGACGTGTCACGGCGTCAATCCCGAGGAGAAAGTCGAGCCGCAGAGATTCTTGATTTCGGCAAAACTTTCACTCGACGTAAGCACGGCGGCAAAAACCGACGATATTGACAAAACCGTCAGTTATTCTGCCGTTTGCAAACTGATAAAAGCCTTTTTCCTGCAAGAAAGCAGAAATCTCCTTGAATATCTGGCACTCAATACGGCGAAACTCATACTCAAAACATACCCCGTCTGCGCGGTGGAAGTCACGGTCAAAAAGCCTGACGCACCCATGAAAGGCGTGTTCGATTGGGTGGGTGTCACCGCAACGGTAAAGCGCAGTACGGCGTATCTTTCCATGGGGTCGAATATGGGCGACCGCGAAGCGTATATGAACCGCGCAGTACAACTGCTTGCCGCTCATGATGACGTGTTTTCCGTCGTGGAAAGCAATCGTATTGCGACAGAGCCTTACGGCGGTGTGGCAAAAGGCGAGTTTGTCAATTCCGCGCTCAAAGTAGAAACGTGTCTGACCGCCGACGAATTGTTAGACCTTATTCACGACATAGAAAAGGAATGCGGCCGCGTGCGCAAAGAAAGGTGGGGTGACCGAACACTTGACATCGATATTCTGTTTTTCGATGACGAGGTGAGAGGAGAGGGCGACCTGATACTTCCGCACCCCGATATGGAAAACAGAGATTTCGTGCTCAAACCGCTTGCCGAAATCGCGCCTTACGTCGTGCACCCGCTTACGGGGAAGCGCGTTTTGCAGATGTTGAAAGAACTGAAAGCGCAGAGATAATTTGAAAGCGCAGAGATAATATTATTTTGGTTATTCAACCAATCCGGATAGGAGAATCACTTTGAAAAAAGAAAGCCGCCCGAGCAGGGCGGCTTTTGTTGTGTGCCGAAATTATCAGCCGTTGTGGAAAATCATATCGTTGACAAGTCCTACAATGGTTGCTATTGCGGGGTCTATTCTGTTGGGGTCGAAGTCCACAAAGAATCTGTCGCGGATATGGAAGAAATTCTTGTGCATTACAAGCACGGGAACTTCTTTGTCGAGTTTCCAGCCTTCGTTGCCTTCTACGGCGTAGACTTTGGAGTTCCATTTGCCTTCGATGACGTAAAATCTTCCTTTGTCCGTTGTCATTCTGAAACGACGGGTAAGCGGCCAGTGCGGTCTGCCTTTCATCTGACCGACTTTTTCGTCGGCACCGTTGTAAATGTCGAATTTGCCGAACAGACGGAAATAACGTCTTTTGAAGTAGTACACGGTGTTACCGCTGAGGTCGTAGATGTGGTAGTTGGGGTTGAAAGTAAAAACTTTGCCTTTTGCGAAAAACCACTGAACGCCTCTTTCGTCAACAACTGCGGTCTTGCCACCAATCGATATGAGTTTCTGGTCAAGTGTAAGTTTCATAATCCCTCCCATTGATGTTTTCATTATACAGGAAAACCGTCCGTCTAGCAATGCGCTGTACGTGGAAATATTAGAATGCGGGCGCATTTTAAGTGCATTCCCGCATTTTATCAATATATCTGTATTATTAAAATCGCCTTTTGACGGGCTGCGGCAATCATTCGGATTGCTTGATTTTGCGCGAACGGCGTTTCAGATACTCTTTGAGGAAGTATGCGCCCAGCGCAATTCCGACTATCAGAACAACCGCGACAAGACACCATATCAGTTCCCACGGGGTGTCTGTGCCCGCTTTGGCGCGTTCCCACATTTGCACGACTTTGTCGTTGGACGCTCCGAAATCGCGCATAACGCCGAGGTTGTCGCTGATTGTGGGATAACGGCCTTCGTCAAAGAAGAACAGACTGATTGCGTCGGGGTCGTAAATCGTGTTGCCGTCTATCAGATAGTTGCCGTCTTCGTCGGTTTCGAGAGCGGCTTCGGTCAGTCCGCTTTCGTCCGTAACTTCGGCTTCCGTGCCGTCGGGATTGAGATAGTAAGGTTCGCCTTCAACCCATTCGTAGCGGAAGTACATTTTCGCGGGGTCGGACGGGTCGAGCCATACGGAGCATTCTTCCTCGTTGGCGTACCACATATACTCGGCGTCGACGAGAGCGTCGAGAGCGTCGGTGCTTTCCATCATCGATTGTCTGGAAACCGCAGAAGTGTAGCCGATGTAACCCGAGTTGCGTGCACCCGATTCGGGACGGCACATATAGTCGATGAACATCATTGCGGCAAGGTCGTTTTGCGAAGTGGTGGGAATAATCCAGCCGTCGTACCAGATGTTTGAACCGATTTCGGGCACGTAGTAACCGAGCATATATTCGTCGGTTTCTTCGTCGTAGTAGCTTTCTTCGATTGCCCACAGGGCGTCACCGCTCCATGCAAGGTCGACGTACACGATTTCGTTTATCATATCGTCTTTGCCGAAGTCGACTTCATAGCCTGCTATATGGTCGCGCTGTTCGGTGAGCACTTGTTCCGCCGCGTCGAGAAGCACGTCGTCGGTGCAGTTGATGAGTTCGGCAACCGACAATTCTTCATAGGTCTTGCCGTTCACGGAAGACACGCCGCTCGGAAGTTTGCCGTACTCTTTGAGGTAGAGCACCGCAGCGCAGTAAGTGTCGCGGATACTGTCTTTGACGAGGATTTTGCCTTCGATATCGGGATTGCCGCCTTCGTTCCAGAAAATACCCCAGCCGTATTGTTCCAGTTCTTCTTCGCTGACGTATTTACGGTTGTAGAGAATTCCCAGCGTACCCCACATGTAAGGCACCATATATTCCGTCATATCCAGCGTTTTGTCGCCCACGGGAATTGCGCTGAACATGTTGGATATGGCGCTCATGACTTCCTTTTCGACGTTGCCGTGCATATAGTCGAGGGTTATGCCCAGTTCGTCGAATTGTTCGGAAAGCCTTTTTTCGACTTCGGTCAGGTTCTTGACCATGCCCGCGGTCATCAGTTTTTCGATGGCGTATTCGGACGGGCAAATGAGGTCAACGTTGGCGTCCTTTTTCAAAACCTTCGTCATCATGGTTTCGTTGGTGTCGAAGGTGGTATAAGTGATTTCGAGTGCGCGTCCGGTAACTTCCCGGTAGTAGTCGGCGAAGTCGTCGAGAATGTCGGGGTCGATGTAGTCTTCCCAGTTGTAGACCACGAGTTTGTCGCCGCCGCTTGAACCCGAAGTCGGGTTATTGCACGCAGAGAGCAAAGGTACGAGAACTGTTACAAGAACTATCGCAAGGACGAGAAGGCGTGAAATTCTTTTCATATTTTAGCCTCCTTTGCCTTTTGTTTCTGCTTGCTGATTTTGTAGAGGTTGACGGAAAGCAGAATTGCAAGGACAACCACGAATATAATCGAGAATATGGCGTACCAGAAAGGTTCGAGCCCCTGAACTCTGGCGTCGGAGTAGATGTAGGTCGACAGGGTATTGATACCGGTAGCCGCGCCTTTGTTGATTTGCGTGATGATGAAGTCGTCGATTGACAGCGTGAACGAGAGCACAAAACCGCTGAGAATGCCGGGCGTAATCATCGGGAAGAGCACTTTGACAAGGGCTTTGAAAGGATTTGCGCCGAGGTCGAGTGCGGCTTCGTAGACGTTGGGGTCCATGCTTTCGAGTTTGGGCAGAACGCTGAGCACGACGTAAGGCGTGCAGAACGCTATGTGCGCGATGATGAGTCTAAGGTATCCTTCGGGGAAAGCGAACGTCACGAAGAATATCATGAGCGACACCGCCATTACGATTTCGCTGTTGATAATCGGGAACTGGTTGACATTCTCGACAATTCTGCGAGCGCGGCGACCCATGGCGTGAATGCCTATTGCGGCGAAAGTGCCCATGACCGTAGCGACGACGGAGGATATGCACGCGATGATGAGCGTATTCTTGACAGCCGCCCAAAGCGCGGGGGATTTGTCGGACGTGAATATCGAGACGTACGCGTCAAACGTAAAGCCGTTCGAGAAGTTGAAGTTGGAGCTGTTCGAAAAGCTGTATACGATGATGAGGATTATAGGCGCGTAGAGTATGGCGAGGATAATGAAAAGGTAGAACTTTTCGCAGAAATTCTTGATTTTGCTTACCATAACGACCTCCCCATATTGTTACCGTTTCTTCCGACGCGGTTCATGATGAAGTTGGAAATGAGAACGAATACGAGCATTACCAGGCTCATTATGGAGCCGACGCCGTAAAGGCCTTGGTCGAACTTCATCTGTATGCTGTCGCCGAAGAGGAATATTTTGCCGTTGGACAGCAGTTGCGAAATTGCGAAAGTGGATATGGTGGGAATGAACACCATGGTAATTCCGCTGATTATACCGCTCACAGAGAGGGGCAATATCGTTTTGAGAAATACCGTGGTGTTGTCCGCGCCGAGGTCCTGTGCCGCTTCGATGTAGCTCTTGTCGATGGACGAAAGCGTGGTGTGCAGGGGAAGTATCATAAAGGGCAGGTAGTTGTAGACCATACCGAATATGACGGTGCCCATGCCGAGGGTTACGTCCATGGCGAGGAAAATAGCTTTGGTCGCAAGCGTGCGGATGAGGAAGTTGACCCACATCGGCAGCACGAAGAACAGGACGAGAACTTTGCCGCTGCTCATTTTGGAAAGGAAGTATGCGACGGGGTAGCCGATGAGCAGGCAAAGCGCCGTTGTGACCAGACCTACGAAAACGGAGTTGCCGAGAACTATAAGGCTGCTGCTTTCGCTGAAAAAGGTTTTGAAGTTTTCGAGCGTCAGATTGTTGTCGCTGTCCAAAAAGGCGTTGACAAGTATCATAACGAGCGGCAAAACCACAAACAGCAACATAAACAGCACATACGGATAGCTGAACACCCGTTTTGTGAGTTTGAACTTCTTGCGCGGTTTTTGCGCGGTGAGAACTGCCGTTGTCACTCCTGCACCTCCTTATCCGTTGCGGACTGTTCCGCAGAGGCGGTTTCGGCGACGTTTTCGGAGACTTCCGCGTCGTCGTCCTCCTCGTCGGGGTCAACGGTCTGGTCGACTACGACGGGAACTTCCTGTTCGGAGGGTACGGCTTCGCCGTCCTCGGTTACTTCGCGTTTTTCGATGATAATTTTTGCGGGGTCGATGTTGATACCGACGCGGTCGCCTTTCAGCCAGTCGTCTTCGGTGTCCACGAAGAAATCGTAGTAGTCGTCCGTTCTGACGATGCACTGATAGTAGCTTCCTTTGTATATGGAGCTTACGACGGTTGCGCCGATGGTGCCGTCTTCTTCGTCGTCGGTGATGATGACGTCGTCGAAGTCAACGCTGACTTTGACGGGCGTGCCTGCTTCAAGTTCGCTCACGCACTCGAACTTGCCGCCGCAGATGTAGACGGAATTTTCGCCTGCCATTTCGGTGTCGAGTTCGTTGATGACGCGCGCCTTGTGCATGATGTGCAGATCGAAAGGTTTGATGTAAAGTCCGACGGTGGAACCGACTTCGTAGGTTGCCGTATCGTGCGCGATGAGTTCGTTTTCGTTCGCCATAAGGGTAATCTGATAGTGGTCGCCCTTGAATACGGAAGAGATAACCTGCGCGGTAAGAATGGTTTTCTTGTCGTCGGGTTTGCGGATTTTGAGGTCTTCGGGACGGATTATGACGTCGATGGGCTCGTTCTTCTTGAAGCCTTTGTCGACGCATTCGAAAACCGTGTCCGCAAATTCCACTTTGTAGTCGGCAAGCATAACGCCCGAAAGTATGTTGGACTCTCCGATGAAGTCCGCGACAAATGCGTTTGCGGGTTCGTCGTAAATCATTTCGGGGGTTGCAATCTGTTGAATTACGCCGTCGCGCATGACGACGATTTTATCGCTCATGGTGAGCGCTTCTTCCTGGTCGTGCGTAACGTATACGAAGGTTATGCCGAGTTGCTTGTGCATGTTCATAAGCTCAATCTGCATATCCTTGCGCATTTTGAGGTCGAGTGCGCCGAGGGGTTCGTCGAGGAGCAGAACTTCGGGTTCGTTGACGAGCGCGCGGGCGATTGCAACTCTCTGTTGCTGTCCGCCGGAAAGAGATGATACGTAACGGTGACCGTAGTCTTCGAGGTCGACCATTTTGAGCGCGGCGTCGACTTTTTCTTTGATTTCGGCTTTTGTATACTTGCGGAAAAGCTGGACTTCTTCGCCTTTGCGGTTGGTTTTGGTGCCGTTCGGAATGACTTTCATTTTCAGACCGAAAGCAATGTTGTTGAACACGTTGAGGTGCGGGAACAGCGCGTATTTCTGGAATACGGTGTTGACCTTGCGAAGGTGCGGGGGCGTGTCGGTAATGTCTTTACCGTCGAAAATAATTCTGCCGGAAGTCGGCATTTCAAAACCCGCTATCATTCTCAGCGTGGTGGTTTTGCCGCAACCGGAAGGTCCGAGCAACGTGACGAATTCGCCGCGTTTGATGTTCAGGCTTGCATTTTTGACGGCGTCTTTTCCGCCGTAGGTCTTGGTGAGGTTTTTAAGCTCGATGATGTTCTGCGACATATCCCTTCTCCTTATTAAAAAGTGGGGGGTGAGGCCACCCACAACACAACGGCTTTTTCCGCCGTGCGGTTTTCAAGATAATGAACTTTTCCGCTTTCGTAATAGAACGCGTCTCCCTTTTTGGCGACGTACTCTTTCTTGCCTATGTGGAGTACGACCTTGCCTTGCAACACGAACCCGAATTCTTCGCCTTCGTGGGGCATATCCTTGTCGAGTACGGTTTGCGGCGCAATCTCGATTTTGATAGGCTCCATTTCGTTTTTCTGGCTGTTGGGAACAAGCCACGTTATTGTGTGATTGTCCGCCACCTTTTCGAAGAAATTGTCCGACGTGAACACAACCTGTTCCTCTTCGTCCTCGCTGAAAAACTCCGCAGCGGTGGTTCCGAGTGCGGAAAGCACGTCGAGCAGTGTCTGTATGGACGGCGAAGTCAGTTCGTTTTCAAGTTGGGAAATATAACCTTTTGTCAGTTCGCACCTGTCGGCGAGCTCTTCTTGCGTAAGTCCGCATTGCAGCCTCAGCCTTTTGATTTTAGTGCCGAGTTCCATAATCCCTCCTGTTTAGACAAAAATGACTTTCGGTTTAGCGGGTTCAAAGATTGTAAGGCAAAAGTTTAGCAATACTAAACCGACCGACGAAAAACATTATAGAGAATACGGGGGCGTATGTCAACGGAATGAGAGTACAAAATCCGACAAATTTTTACGCGTGTTCAACGACTGTCGGAAAGCGGTATGAAAACGGCAAAACCGAAGTATCGGAAAGGCGAAATCCGTTCGTTTGTGCCGTTAAATTCAGCAGGCAAAATATAGCAGAATAAAGCGGCGGTTTACCGGGCAAAGAGTGCAGAAAAAATTATTGACAGCTTATCAAAATCGCATAAGACGCACGAAAAAGCGCACAAAAAACACATAAAAAGCGTACGAAAAAAGCGCGCCGCATTTGCGACGCGCTCGTATTCGTAAAGGTGCGAAATCAATACATTCCGTCCATTCCGCCCTGAGGCATTGCCATTGTGGGTGCGGGTTCTTTGATGTCGGTGACAAGCGCTTCCGTGGTGAGCAGGGTTGCCGCAACGGACGCCGCATTCTGCAACGCGCTTCTGGTGACTTTGGTCGGGTCGAGGATACCGGCTTTGACCATATCGCAGTAGACGTTCTTTGCCGCATCATAACCGAAGTTGGTCTTGTTTTTGGAGATGATGTTTGCAGCAACTACGCCGCCGTCGACGCCTGCGTTCTGTGCAATCTGACGTATAGGTGCTTCGAGTGCGTTGATGACGATGTTTGCGCCCGTCTTAACGTCGCCTTCGAGTGCCTTGCAAGCCTTCTTGACTGCGGGGATTACGGACAGCAGAGCAACGCCGCCGCCGGGAACGATACCTTCTTCAACCGCCGCGCGGGTTGCCGCGAGTGCGTCTTCGATTCTCATCTTGCGTTCCTTCATTTCGACTTCGGTTGCCGCGCCTACGCCGATGACCGCAACACCGCCTGCGAGTTTCGCAACGCGTTCCTGCAATTTTTCTTTGTCGTAATCGGAAGAGGTTTCCGCAATCTGTGCGCGGATTGCCTGAACTCTTGCTTTGATTGCTTCGGGGTCGCCTGCGCCGCCGATAATGGTGGTGTTTTCTTTGCCGACTTTGACGGATTTTGCCGTTCCCAGCATATCGAGGGTGACTGCTTTGAGGTCATATCCGAGGTCGCTTGCAATGTAAGTGCCGCCGGTGAGAATTGCGATGTCTTCGAGGTACGCTTTTCTTCTGTCGCCGAAACCGGGAGCTTTGACTGCTACGCAGTTGAACACACCTTTCAGTTTGTTGACGATAATGGTGGTAAGTGCTTCGCCTTCGATGTCGTCGGAGATGATGAGCAGTTTCAAGCCGTTTTTAAGTACCTGTTCGAGAACGGGCAGGATTTCCTGAACGTTGCTGATTTTCTTGTCGGTGATGAGAATGACGGGGTTGTCGAGTTCGGCTTCCATCTTCTCGGTGTTGGTGACAAGGTAAGGAGAAACGTATCCGCGGTCGAACTGCATACCTTCGACAACGTTGAGTTCGGTGTGCATGGCTTTGCCTTCTTCTATGGTGATTACGCCGTCTTTGCCGACTTTTTCCATAGCGTCTGCAAGCAGTTGACCGATGCTGTCGTCAGATGCGGAAATTGCCGCAACCTGTGCGATTGCCGTCTTGTCTTCGACTTCCTTGGAAATCTTTTTGAGTTCTTCGACTGCGGCTTCGGTTGCGAACTGAATGCCTTTTTTCAGAACCATGGGGTTTGCGCCCGCGGCAACGTTTTTCAGACCGTCTTTGACGATTGCCTGTGCAAGCACCGCAGCAGTAGTGGTGCCGTCGCCCGCCACATCGTTGGTCTTGGTGGACACTTCGCGGATAATCTGTGCGCCCATGTTTTCAAACGGGTCTTCAACCTGGATTTCTTTTGCGATAGTCACACCGTCGTTGGTGATGAGGGGAGCACCGTAAGGTTTGTCGAGAACGACGTTTCTTCCCTTGGGACCGAGCGTGATTTTAACTGTATTTGCAAGAGTATCGACGCCTGCTTCGAGAGCTCTTCTTGCGTCGTCGCCGTATTTGAACTGTTTAGCCATAATATAAATACCTCCGATTAATCAACGATGGCGAGAATATCCGCCTGACGAACTATAACGACTTCGTTGCCGTCGATTTTGAATTCGCTGCCTGCGTACTTGGAATAGAGCACCTTGTCGCCGACTTTGACCTGCATTACGACTTCTTTGCCGTCCACCATACCGCCGGGGCCTACCGCAACTACTTCGGCAAGCTGAGGTTTCTCCTGAGCCGCGCCGGGAAGAACGATACCGCTTTCGGTGGTTTCGCTTGTTTCGATTGCTTTGATAACGACTTTGTCGAACAAAGGTTTGATTGACATTATATGCCTCCTGAATAGTTTACGCATTGAATTTGGCACTCATTGCGCCAGATTGCTAACAGTTTATAATAGTGTTTGCCAAATGTCAATACTTTATGACGGAAAAATCAAAAAATATGCAAAATTTCGAAAAATGCCGTCAGAAATTCGTTGACACGTGTTGATTTGTATAAAATTGCCTTAAAAGTTTCTTAAAATCAAAGCAAATTTTTGCAAAATTTATGCCAATTGCAAACTGTGCGCAAAATCCAAAAACGGTTGCAAAATGTCGATATCCTATTGCAAATCGGGCAAAATGCGGCTTAAATTCGGGCTTTATATTGTATTTGCGTTGATTTTGTGGTATCATTTTAATCCGCAGATGAAAATGCCGTCTGCATTTACGGAGGAGTTCCTATGGACAACTGGGACAAGAGGTTTATGGATATGTGCGAACTCGTCGCCACATGGACGAGCTGCGCAAGACAAGGACGCGCGGTCGGCGCGATAATCACCAAAAACAAACGCATTCTGACAACGGGCTACAACGGCGCACCGTCGGGAATTTTCAATTGCCGCGATAAGGGATATTGTATGCGCGACAAACTCGGCATTCCGAGCGGCACCCAGCACGAAAAATGCTATGCCGTGCACGCCGAACAAAACGCAATCATTCAGGCGGCGAAGTTGGGCGTTTCCGTTGACGGCGCAACGCTTTACTGCACGCACCAGCCTTGCACAATCTGCACGAAAATGATAATCAATTCGGGCATTTCGCGTATTGTCTACAAATATCCTTATCCCGACACTTTTGCGCAGGAACTTCTCAAAGAGGCAGGAATAACCGTAGAACAATACACCGAAGAATAGTTGCGTCCATCAGTAGCAAACAACTTGCGGGTTTTGCAGTCGGACACGGTACGCAACATCGTTTCGGTTGCAGTAAACCCCGACGTTAATCAACGCCAAACTACAATAAATCAAACCAACAACACAACCGACGCGTGAAAGCGCGTCTTTTTATTTATCGCACCGCGCGTGCTCGCAGTCTGTATATTCGTGTAATCGTATCGTGCAATCGTTGGAAACCTTGTATACCGCTATGCAGGCAAAGCCGCGTAAACGGACAAAGCCGAATAAATTTAGTCGAATTATACGTTACGTTATGCGTATGTGTGCACGTTCCGCACATAATCGCGTGCCGTATATCCACGACACCCACGATGCGCGTATATGCACGCAGTGCGTGCGCGTGTACAAAACAAATAAAGATACTCAAATAATGATAATTACAATAATAATTAATTAAATCAATCAGTCGCTTTGTCGAAAACATTATTATAATCAATTCGGATTTGAGCGCATACCATTAAATATGCGCAAATCGGACAAACAGAACGTGCTGGCGGCGGCAACGGTCGTGCTGTGCATAATGTTTACGCTAGGATTATGTTACTTTCTCAACGGAGAAGGATTTTTGCTTGCGCTTAACTATGGTGAAGAAGGAGAAAAGTATTATTGTGTGTGCGCAGGCGCATATGAGGATTTGACGCTTGCGCGTTCTTCTGCGGAACTGGTCAAATCTCGCGGCGGCGCAGGATACGTGATTGCGGGCGAAGAGCTCAACGACGTAGTCCTTGCAGTGTACGCAAACAAAGAGGAAGCTGAAAACGTTTTGGGAAATGCCGCGTCGGGCGGTTCTTACATAAAAGAGATAAGCATATCGGAAATCAAAACGGATTGGGCGGACAAAGCGCTCAGGGAAGACGTATCCGAAGCACTCGGATATTTTGACATTGTATTCGACAAATTCAAGCGCCTTGCAGAAGGACTGTCGGGAAAAACGTTGACGCTGGTTGACGTCAGGACTTCGCTTGCCGTGCTTAAATCACAGATTGACGAAATGCGCATATCCTTCAACAATGCGTCGTCGGGCAAAGATGACGGCAAGTATACAGAAATCAAACTTGCGCTCGTCACGGCAATTGCACTCATAGAAAATACGGAAGCCGACGCCAAAAGTTCGTCTGCCGTTGTTGCGGTATCGTCATTGCGTTATCAGTCCGTGCAACTTGTCCTTTGCAGACAGGCGCTTGCAAACGTACTTGCAAACTAATCCGCAATCCAATCTCGCTTTCATGTTTAATTAGTTGTTGAGATTAAAACACGTATCGTATTATGCATGGTGAAGCGTAGAATTAGCGCAGATTTGCCGTGTTCGACAGAGAAACCGGCGACACGATACGCATATCGCATTCAGGCGTCGGGTTGATATACAATGCGGCTTATTCCGTCGGTAAATCACCGTCGAAATTTTTTCAAAAACGCACTGAACAGAGGAAAAATAAATGCATGATACAAATATGGCACAATAACATTTTTTCGCATTGCGTTCTCGTAGACTCTTTCCTGAAATGTTTTTTCAGGGAAGATTGGAGAAGTTTTTGAAATTTCAAATTCGACTGTTTTTCATCTGTTCAGTATTGATACACGATACGTGTGCAATATAAATATACGTATCGTGTTGTAATGCGGAATATACAAGAACGCTTAAGCTGTTGCAAACATTATGCATTGTCGGTTTGTGTGCTTGATGTCGGTTTGTTTGTATTCTCCAACATTTCAATTTGCATTTTGCTGACGGTTTTTTGATGTAAAATCCCGCTTGCAAACGCGCGCGAAATAAGTTATACTTTTGACTATGGCTTATACTTCGCTTTATCGCAGATACCGTCCCGACACTTTTCGGGACGTAATCGGTCAAAATCACATTGTCCGTACGCTTGTCAATCAGATCAAGACTGGCAACATCGGACATGCTTATCTTTTCACGGGCACGCGCGGCACGGGCAAAACGTCCGTTGCAAAGATTTTTTCGCGCGCGGTCAACTGCCTGCATTCCGAAGACGGTTCGCCTTGCGGCAAATGTCCCGTTTGTCTTGAACTTGCGCTGTCGGGGAACTTTGACGTTCTCGAAATAGACGCGGCGTCCAACAACTCCGTCGACCAGATACGCGAACTGACCGACAAAATCAATTTTCCGCCTACGATAGGCAAGTATAAAGTCTACATTGTGGACGAAGTCCACATGCTTTCGAAAAGTGCGCACAACGCGCTTCTGAAAACGCTTGAAGAGCCGCCGGAACACGCAATATTCATACTTGCGACAACGGAAGTCCACGCAATCCCCGCAACCATACTTTCGCGTTGCCTGCGTTTCGATTTCAGACTGGTTCCGACGTCGCAGATTGCAGAACGCATAAAATACATTTTCGACGACAACGGCATCAAGTATCAGGAACAGGCTGTCAGAATGATTGCATCGGCGGGACAGGGAAGCGTTCGTGACGCGTTGTCCATTGCCGATATGTGCGTGAGTTACTGCGCGGGCGATATAACTTACGACGGAGTTCTGGAAGTGCTCGGTACTTCCGACCCCATGAAACTCGTTGCGCTTGCGTCCGCCGTTCTCGACGGCGACGTCGACACCGCGTTGAAAACCGTTGCGGCAATGTGCGACCTCGGCAAAAGCATGGCGGTGCTGGCTTCTGATATGGCGACGCTCATTCGCAATGCATTGTACGTAAAAACGTGTTCTAACGCGGCGGATTTGCTTTCGTTGCCCACCGAACTCTACGGTGCGCTCAAAAATCTGGCGGACAAACACACCACGCAGAAACTGCTTGCGGTGCTCAAATGTTTCACTTCGATAGAGGGCGAATTCAGATACAGCACACAACACAGAATATTGCTTGAATCCGCGCTTATTTCTGCGGCAACCGAACCTGCAAACGGCGGAAGCGGCAATAATAAGGCGCTTGAACAAAAGGTGTTGCAACTCGAAAGGAAGTTGCAAGCCATAAGTAAATCGGGTTTTAAGCCGACACCTGCCACAACGGACGCCCGGCAGGTGTGGGGAAGAGTGGCGTCCGCGATAGAACGCAAGGGATTGCAATTCCTTGCGCTTGCCGCATTGGAAGCTGACGTTGAAACCGACGGCGATATATTCAGGGTTAAAGTCGGTTCGGCGTCCACGATGCGCATACTTTCGGAGAAAGTAAACCGCGACGTCCTCAACGAAACTTTTGCGATGTACAGCGATATGAAACTTGTCATCGAAGAGGTCGTCAAAATAAACGAAAACAAGGCTCTTCCTTATCTGACTTCGATGTTCGGCAAGAGTCTTGAAGTGAAATAAACAGCAAAATATCTCTGTCTATGTTGCGAAAGCATTGCACGACAGATTGGATATCGTTTTTGCAAAACACGTCGGAATGCTGGCGGTGCATAATGTAAGGCATCAAGCGGTATTTTTGCAAAAATTAGCAATTTAACGTTCCGAAAAGAACGATAAAGCTCTGTTTTGGGTGCATTGTCAAAACGGGGTGCAGAAAACATAAAATAATAAAAAAGCTACGGAGGCAACAATGGGATTCGGCGGATACGGCGGAAATATGCAACAGATTATGAAACAGGCGCAGATGATGCAGAAAAAACTGCAAGAGGCGCAGGCACAGCTTGCCGAGGCGGAAGTCACGGGAACTGCGGGCGGCGGTATGGTCGAAGTGGTCATCAAAGCCAACAAAACGCCCGTTTCGGTCAGCATCAAACCCGAAGCGGTTGACCCCGACGACGTGGAAATGCTGGAAGACCTCGTTCTTGCCGCGCTCAACGACGCCATGGAAAAAGCGGACAGCATGTCGCAGGAACTTATGGGACCTCTCGGAGGAAGCGGCCTTTTCTGATAAGAAAAGAGTGCCTATGGATAAACCGCGAATGCGGTGTGTCCGACAATGCAACCGCGATTGCAATAATGTCAGGATTGCCCGTGTCGGTGCGCTCAAAAATCGCACCGTTTAATATGCGTACAGTTCTTGAAACGCTTGCATTTGCGGAATGCGATAAACAGTTGTTTTCCGACATCTAATCGGTCGGATTTTGTGAATTATGAAGTACATCGAACCGTTAGCAAGGTTGATTGCAGAGTTTGGCAAACTTCCGTCCGTCGGTGAAAAAACGGCGGCGCGGTATGCTTATGCCATTCTGGAATCGTCCGACGAAGACGTGGAGTCTTTGATTGACGCCATACGCAACGTCAAACAGAATGTGCATTTCTGCAAAATATGCGGTGCGTTCACGGAAAACGAAGTGTGCGACATTTGCGCTACGCGTAAGGCAAAGACCATTTGTGTGGTAAAAGAACCGAAAGACGTATCCGCTCTCGAAAAAGTCAAAGGATATGACGGTGTTTATCACGTTTTGCACGGGGTAATTTCGCCCATGGACAGAGTAGGTCCCGACGACATACGCATAAAAGAACTGCTTGCGCGCCTTGACGGTGTGGAGGAAGTCATACTTGCAACAAACCCCGACGTCGAGGGTGAAGCAACCGCAATGTATATCGCAAGGCTCATAAAACCTCTCGGCATAAAAGTCACGAGAATTGCCCGCGGATTGCCCGAAGGAAGCGTAATCGAATACGCGGACGAAAGTACGCTTTCGCGTGCGTTGTCAAGTCGTACGGAACTGTGATTTCGCGCATCTAACCGCTTGTTTTACGATTTTACAAAAGATTTTACAGAATTAAATTTCAACGCAACTCAATGAAAAAGCCGCTTTTCGGAGCGGCTTTATTGTTGCTTTTATTCGGTTGAATTTTGCTTTTTTGTTTTGCGGCTTTGCCGTTGTGTTGTTTTTTTTTGGGGGGGGGGTAGTGCTTGGCTTGCGGTTTGCTGTCGTTCGGTTTGCCGAAGCCGCTAATCGCTCGTTGTCGGCGGCTTACCGCTGTCCGATTTACGGATATTCCGTTATTCGATGACGGATTTGATGAATTTCTCGAATGCGGCTTGTCCTTCTTCGTCGTTCTTGAACACGGCGGTTGTGTCGAGAATTTTTTCGCAGGCGTTGTTGATATAGTAGGTTATGACTTCCGCCGCTTTCTCCTCTTTCATATTGTTGCCGTTGTCCGCTACAAGCTGGGCAATCATTCCGAGATGTTTGTGCAAGGGGTGCGTTTCTTCCGCAAGCGCTTTGAAATCAAGCGGAGCGTCGCCCGTCAGTATGTCTTTGATGCCTTCGCATTCTTTTTGCAATCTTCCGGGGAGAATGAATACGCCCTGAACTTCGATTATGCCGATTGATTCCTGCTTGATGTTGTGAAGTTCTTTTGCAGGGTGGAAAATTCCGAAAGGATGCGCTTCGTCCGTGCGGTTGTTGCGAAGAATGAGGTTGATTTGATACTCGCCGTCTTCGTTGAAACAAGCGGTAGGAGTGATTGCGTTGTGTTGGGTTTCGCCGTCCGCAGTCACGGTTTTGCAGATTATGTTCACGCTTTCGTCGGAGTAGTTGAGCCACGCATTGCGGAAACGTTCAACTGCGCCGAGCAGTTGAGAGCGGTTTTTGCTTTCGAGGCGAATGACGGAGTTGTACCAGTCGGCTATGCTGACGTTGACTTCGGGGAAGTCTTTCATCAGGTAATATTTTCTTCCGCCGCATTTGAAAATGGGAAGAACTTTTTTGCCGCCCTGATAGTGGTCGTGAGCAAGAATGGAGCCTCCGACGATGGGGAGAGCAGCGTTGGAGCCGATAAAATAGTCGGGGAAGAGGTCGACAAAGTCAAGCATACGGCGGAAAGTGGCTTCCGTGACGTTCATCGGTCTGTGTTCGCGGGAAATTACGATTACGTGTTCTTCGAAATATACGAAAGGCGAAAACTGCATGAACCATTCTTCACCGTCGAGTTCGAAGGGAATTGTGCGCAGGGTCTGACGTGCGGGGTGACCTGCGTTGCCTGCGAAACCTACGTTTTCGGCGCAGAGCAGACATTTGGGATAACCCGTTTTGGCTTCTTTGGCGCGACGGACTTCTTCGGGAGTTTTTTCTGGCTTGGCAAGGTTTATCGTGATGACGATTTTGCCGCGCGGATTGTCGTACTCCCACTGAATGTTACGGTCGATGTCGGGACGGCGGATATACGCCGATTTTTCCGAGAGTTCGCCGAGCCATTTGGCGGCTTTCATGCTACCTTCGTATGCCGCGATGTTGTCGAACTTTTCTATGACTTTGGAGGGCGGAGGAGTGAGTACGCCCATAAGTTTGGTTTCGAAAAGCAGTCTGTCGGCTTCTTCACAGATGTTCTTTTTGACCGCGTACTCCGACAGCGCGCCGAGCGTGGTGTAAAAGTCGTAGTCTTCGGACGGTGCGGGGGCGGGTTCGGTGAGTTTCAGCATATCGAGCAGTATGTTGGTCACGTATACGACGTCCGCTTCGTCAAGACCGAGGTTGCCGACTGCGTAGTCGACGAGGTTTGCAACGTTGGATTTTGCTATTTCTTCAAAAGATTTACGAGGGGACATAAAACCTCCGAGCACCCGCAATTCTCTTGCAATGCGCGGAATGCTGTGGTATCATTAAACAGTACATTTATTATATATGGAGAACGTTCCAATGGCAACACTTTCGACGGAATATTTTGAAAACAAAAGCGGATTTTCTTCCGCACTTGCCGCACTTTACGGCGACGACGCGTCCGTTCGCGCCGACAGGTTTGCAAAACTCGGCAATCTGCACAAAGAAGTGTTCGGAAAAGATTATACGGACTTCTTTTCTTCCCCAGGCAGAATAGAAATCGTAGGCAATCATACCGACCATAACGCAGGCAAAGTGCTTGCGGCGGCAATAACCGTCGATACGTTGGGAGCGGTCAGCAAACGCGACGACGGCAGAATAGAAGTCAAATCCGAAAGTTACCCCATGCTTCGCGTCGACCTTGCGGACGCGGCGTTCAAATCGTCCGAACTCGGAACGTCTACCGCGCTTATAAAAGGCGTTGTGGATTACTTCGTGAGAGCGGGCAAAAACGTGGGCGGTTTCAACGCCTGTATGGATTCCGTCGTTCCGAAAGGCAGCGGTGTGTCTTCTTCCAGTTCTTTCGAACTCATCATCGCGGAAATCCTCAACGTTTACTACAACGACGGCAAACTCGACGCAATATTCAAGGCGAAAGCGTCGCAGTATGCCGAGAACGTATTTTTCGGCAAACCCTGCGGACTGATGGACCAGAGCGCGATTGCTCTCGGCGGCGTCAATATGATAGACTTCCGCAGTTTCGACAACCCCGTTGTGGAAGGCGCGAAATGGAAGTTCGACGACCTCGACATTTACGTTGTGGCAACGGGCGGCGACCATTGTGACCTCACCGACGACTATGCGGCAATTCCCGCCGAAATGAAGAGTGTAGCGGAAGCCATGGGCGGCAAACTTCTGCGCGATATAAACCCCGACGACTTCCTGAAAGCCGAAGACGGACTGCGCGGAAAACTGTCCGAAAGAGCGTTGCTCCGTGCCGAACATTACTTTGAAGAAAACGTCCGCGTAGAGAAAGCGTTGAAGGCCGTAGACAATGCGGACGAAGCGGAATTCCTTGCGCAGGTCAACGCGTCGGGCAAGAGTTCGGAACTCAAATTGCAGAACCTTTACTCCGTTCACGGCGACCACAAAATAGAAGAAGCACTTGCTGTAACCGCAACGATTGACGGTGTTGTGGCACAGCGCGTGCACGGCGGCGGTTTTGCGGGAACGATATTGCTTTTCGTCAAAAAGAGCAGTTCAAAAGCCGTAAACGAGAAATTAAACTCCGTTTTCGGGGAAAATAACGTTTTCAAACTTTCCATTCGTCAATCGGGTGCAACCCGCGTCGAATTCTAGGAGGCAATATGAACCTGTTGTCCGCCATTGACAAAATAGCGTTCAGCATAGGCAACGTCGACGTTGCGTGGTACGGCATTATAATCGTCATAGGTATGATTGTCGGGCTGACCATTCTGTGCGTGGAATGCAAGCGTATCAACCTTGTAATCGACGACGCCGTGGAACTTTTCCTGTGGATTATTCCGCTTGCGATAATATTCGGCAGACTGTTTTACGTGTTTGCCCGCCCCGAAGTTTATTTCCCCATCGACAGTTGGGACGCGTTCGTCAATATGATTGCAGTATGGGACGGCGGTATTACGATAATCGGCGGCATATTCGGCGGCATTATCGGCGCAATAATCTTTGCTTATCGTATGCGCAAGAAGTGCAACTTCGGCAATATCGTCGACCTTGCCGTTGTTCCTCTTCTTTCGGGACAGATTATCGGCAGAATAGGCAACTTCATAAATCAGGAAGCGTTCGGCATTCCCATTCTCGACCCGCGTTTTCAGCATTTTCCGTTTGCGGTTTACATTACCGAACCCAGCGGCGTGGAAGATGCGTTCAAAGACGTAGTATATTCCAACGTGCCCGGCTATTTTGCCGCGACTTTCTTTTACGAAATGGTGTGGAACTTTATCGGCGCGTGCATTTTCTTCGCAATATGGCGCAAGAACAAACGCTTCCCCGGAATACTCGGTTTCTGCTATTTCTTCTGGTATTTCCTCGGAAGAGGCTTTCTCGAAACTCTCCGTATCGACGCGGTTCCCGTCACGCAGATAGCCTGTCTGGTGCTGATGCCCGTTGCGCTTATCGGCGGCATCGCGTATATACTCATTTGCCTTACAAGACAGAGTTTCCGCTACGTCAACAAAGCAATACTCGCAGGCGAACTCGATATTGCGGAACTTGACAAATTCGACGTCGCAAACTACAAGTTCGTCACCCGCCTTATTTCCCGTCACGGAGCGTTCAGAAAGTTTTACGGTGTGGAAGAAGTGGGAATAGTCGATATTGACAACGCAGAGTATATCCACAAGGTAAGGACGCCTTGGGAACTCCCCAAAACGGCAAAAGCCGCGGCGGTTGCCGCGGCAGACGCAAACGGCGTGGCAGAGAATACCACGGCGGATTGCACAAACTGCGACGGTATAACCGCTGAAAGCAAATGCGATGCAACGGAAAAATCCGCGCAGACAGAAGCCGAAAATGCGGCGGATGAAAAAACGGAAAGCGCGGAAGCGGAAGCCGAAGCACAGACCGACGAACAGGAAAACGACAAACAGAAGGACTGAAAAATGAGCAAAGGATTGATTGAAAAGCGCAACCTTACGATGCTCACCGATTTGTATCAGCTTACGATGGTGAACGGATATATGCAGTGCGGACTGGACGAACGCAAAGCTGCGTTCGACTTGTTTTACAGAGGAACGGGCGGTTATTCTTACGCAGTTGCCGCAGGCCTCGAACAGGCGGTTGAATATATCCGCGATCTGCATTATGACAAAGAAGATCTGGATTATCTCCGTTCGCTCGGAATATTCCCCGAGAGTTTTCTCGAACGACTTGCGAAATTCCGTTTTACGGGCGACATAAAAGCAGTTCCCGAAGGAACGGTTATTTTCCCGTACGAACCCATTATCACGGTTATCGCGCCTCTGTTTGAAGCGCAGCTTATCGAAACGGCCTTGCTCACGATTATCAACCACCAGACGTTGATTGCCACCACGGCGGCGCGTATGTGCGCTTGCACGAATGCGCAGATACTGGAATTCGGTTTGAGAAGAGCACAGGGCGCAGACGCGGGCGTTTACGGCGCACGCGCGGCGTACATCGGCGGTTGCCGTTCGACGTCCAACGTTCTTGCGGGGCAGATGTTCGGCATTCCCGTAAAAGGCACGCACTCCCACAGTTGGGTTATGTCTTTCCCGTCCGAACTTGAAGCGTTCAGAAAATACGCGGAAATTTATCCCGACGGGTGCCTGTTGCTTGTGGATACCTACGACACTTTGAAAAGCGGCGTACCCAACGCAATCAAGGTTTTCGACGAACTAAAAGCCGCAGGACACAAACCCATAGGTATAAGACTGGACAGCGGCGACCTTGCGTATCTCAGCCGCGAAGCGCGCAAGATGCTGGACGCTGCGGGGCATACCGATTGCAAGATATTCGCGTCCAACGACATCGACGAAAACGTTCTGCTTGCTTTGAACTCGCAGGACGCAAAAATCGACGTTTACGGTATCGGAACGAAACTCATAACCAGCTTTTCCAACGCTTCCCTCGGCGGAGTGTACAAACTTTGCGCAATCGAACAGGACGGAAAACTTGTCCCGCGTATCAAGGTTTCGGACAGCCACGAAAAGACAACTAACCCCGCAATCAAAAAGGTTGTGAGAATTTACAAAAAAGGAATGGCGGCGGCGGATCTTATCTGCCTTGCGGACGAAACAATCGATACGTCGGTGCCGCTCACCGTTTTCCACCCCGAACAGACTTACAAGCGTACGACGTTCACCGAATACGAAGTCAAAGACCTTATGGTCGACGTGTTCAAGGACGGCAAGCTCGTTTACAAACTCCCGACACTCGAAGAAATCGGCGAGTACCACGATAAATCCAAAGCCGAATTCTTCCCCGAATACAAGCGAGTCGTCAACACGCAGTACTACAAAGTCGACCTCAGCCGCAAACTTTGGGAACTCAAAAACAGACTTCTCGACGAGTCGCAGAACATCTGAGCGGACTGAAAAGCAAAAGGCGGCATTTTCCGACAAAATACCACGCCCGACGAAAGAACTCCGACACCCTTCCCGTTTATACTGGAAGGGTAGTTTTTTATAGGAGAAGGCTATGAGAAGGAAAAAGAGCGTCAAACCTCAACCGCGTTTTGCATTAGTGCGGCGCGGATACGACGTAGGGTCGGTGGAAGCGTACATCACAATGGAACGCGAGAAAGCGGAACGCGCGGGTCTGGAACAGAAAGAGCGCATAAGGCTGCTCAAAGCGCAGGTAGAGGAACTGAACACCGAACTCGGAGTTTACCGCGGAAAGGAAGAACAGATAAAAACCGCCCTTATGTCGGCAACCGAACAGGCGGAAAAGACCGTGTTGGACATAAAGTTCCGTTATGCCATGGAACTTGAAAGGCTCAAACTTTTCCGTGCTAAGTGGACGCAGGCTTACGAGGAAATCAAGGAACGCTACAACTTTTCCAAAGACGCGCTTAATATGGAAAGCGTGGCGGTGAGCGCTAAACTGGAAATCGAACGTTTCCTTGCGCAGGACTTTTCAATCGGACGCGGTGACCCCGTCGACGAAACGGAAGAGGAGTTCAAAACGGAAGCCGAAAGGCTTTCGGAAGGCGACAGCAAGGTGAGAGAACTCAAAGAAAAGCTGTTGCAGGCGGAAGAAAAGAAAAACAGAGAGAGCAGACTTGCAGAACAGAAGAAAGAAAAAACGGGACTGTTTGCAAGCGGAACATCTCTTGCCGAAGCAAAACCCGCGGCGGCGTTCTCTCTCGAAGAAGCGCAGAACCCGACCGAAAGCCTTGCGGAGATATGCAAATATCTCGGGTTGGGCAAATGAATGCCAGCAAAGAATTTGCTGTAAGACAAAATAAAAAACGACTAAGCGCGGCATGAAAATGTTTGCGATTGGATTGTCGGTTGCAAATACCGACTGCCGAAACGAACTGATTTTGTCGAAACGCAACAAACTCAAAATGCTACACCCTTGTATATCAAACAAACACGTATATGAAATAAATGCTTGAATAAACAAATAAATTAACAAACTTGAAACACCGAAAAAAGAAAATTAAAAGCCGTCGTTTTGCGACGGCTTTTTCGTTGTTGCAATTAAAGCTGAATTATTCGGCGGTTGCCGTTCCGAGTGAAACGGATTGGAGCGTGTACACCACGTTGCCGATTTTGCCGTCGGCGTTTTTGTAAGGCTCGACGATTTTGACGAGTACGTGGGCAAGGTTCCATGTTGCGCCTTCCGTGGTGGGGTCGACTATCGTCTGGTCGCCTTCGACGTACGCTTTTACGGGGTCAACGGTGTAGTAAAGCGTTTGTGCGGTGCCCGCAACCGTGGTGCTTCTGGAAAGAGTCGCTTTGTAGCAGTTTACGGTGAGGGGAGCAAACGAACCGTCTTCCTGTTTGGCTTGTACGCCCGTCGCGACTTCTTCGGTGCCGCCGATTGCAAAAGTCAAAGAGGCTTTGCCGATTTCGTCTTCCGCGACTATCGCCGTGCTGAATCCGAAGGAAAGAGAGGTCGACATCGTGGATATACCGCGCAGGGACTGATGAAATTCGTTGTTGTCGTAGTAGGGAGAAGAAAGCGCCACGCTTCCCGTGGTGGACGCATTGTCGCCGACTTTGAGCGTGTAGTTGAGGGTAGAACCGCTGTAAGTGCCGTGCATGACGATGTTGTCAACGCCGCCCACTGTTTCTTTGCGGTAAGTCGCTCTCGGAACGAGATATACGGAACCGCTGCTCAGTTCGAAGTAACATTGCGTTTCGAAATGCGTATCGCCGACATCCAGAGTGTTGGACACGAGATAACCTTCGCGTTGGGTGATTTCGGCGTCGCCTACCGTAACTTTGTTGCCGAGTTCTTCGCTGTATGCTTTATGATAGGTGATTTCGCTGACGTAAGTACCCGTTTCTTCGCCGTATTCGACGGAGTAGGTGTACTTTTCGTAATGTTTCCAGACGTTTTGAAGCTGACCTTGCGTGGTCGCGTTATTGCAGGCGGTAAAAGCGACGGCTACGACGCATACAAGGGCTATAACGGTGACAATGAGTGTAATCTTTTTCATAGTGTGTCCATTATAACCAAAAAAAAGTTTTCCGACAACAAAAAAAGAACAAAAAGTATTTATAAAGACTTATCCCGAAAAAGCGGGCGAAAGAGCGCGAAAACGGTCTTTCTTTACTTTGTAAGGTGATAAATAAAAAATATATTTTTTATTTATAAGTTGAAAATTTTTTATGTATATGCTATACTCACCGTATGAAAATAATCTTATCCAACACGGCACACGACGCCTATCACCGCGTGCTCGGCGAACTCAAAAAAAGACTTTCGCAGGGCGGCGAACACGTCGTCATAGTTCCCGACAAGTTCACGGCTTCGTCGGAAAGAGGCATAATCGAAACTTTGGGGCTGTCCGCTTCGTTCAACGTTTCGGTTACGTCGTTCACTCGTCTTGCGGAAAAAACAATCGGCAAACGCATCAAAAAGTGTCTTACTCCGCAAGGGTCTGTCATGACGCTTGCAAAGGTCATAGAAGAAAAACGCGCCGATTTGAAGTACTACGGAAAAGCCGCGCGCGTAAACGGCTTTGCCGACGAACTTTATGCCGCGCTAACTGCAATACGCAACAGCGGAATAATGTCGTCCGCTCTTAAAGCCGCAGGGTTTGACGCGCCCGCGGGATTTTTGGACAAACTGCACGATATATCCATCATATACGACGGCTATCTTGCCGCCTTACAGGACAGACACAGCGACTCTTCGACAAGACTCGAAGCCTTTGCGGACTATTTGCAGCATCTGCCGCCGCAAGCCGTTCATTATTACGTCATAGATTTCTATTCTTTCAAAGCACCCGAACTTGCCGTTCTCGGCGGACTTGCCAAGTCGTCGTTGTCGCTCACGGTCGGGCTTGTAGGCGGTTTCGACAATCCCAACCGCAGAATATACTGTGACGCCGTTTCCGACAGATTGAAAGAGTTTTGCGACGCAGTGGAAATCGAGGAGAGCAGAGAGGAGCTGAACCCTGTTGCGGATGTGATATCCCGCAGACTGTTTTCCTACGAACCGCCCGAAACAAGAACGGAAAACAACGGAAAAATCCGGCTTGTCAAAACGCGTAACCGCTCCGAAGAAATACTTGCCGCCGTTACGGACATAAGGCGAAAGGTTATGAACGGCGCGCGGTACAAGGATTTCGAAATTGTGCTTGCCGACGCCGACGCGTACGTTCCCGAACTCAAAAGCACGTTTTTGCGCTACGGGATACCTTTCTTCATCGACACGCGCGAAATGCTTGCCGAACAGACCAAAGTGCGTTGCATTCTCGACGCCATAGCCGTGACGAGAAGCAGGTACAAGCGCACGGAAGTAATCGAATACGCAAAAAATCCGCTTTTCTGCCATTACGTCGAGGGCGGTGCGGACTCGGTGTTCAGATTTGAAAACTACGTGCTCCGTTACAACACAGATTATTCGCGGTTTACAAAGCCTTTCGTGCTCGGCGAAGACGAAGAGAGAGAAAATGCCGAAAAAGTGCGTGTCGTGTTGTGCGAAAGCGTACGGTGTCTTGATTTCGACGGCGAAATAAGGTCGGAAGAGTTCGTCGCACGTGCAAGGAAGTTCCTTGACAGCAGACAGGAAGCGTGGCAGGCGCACACGCAGAAACTCACCGAAACCAGCTTGTATTATGCAAAGTGCGCCGATCAGGTCGACGAAAAAACGGACGAAGTTCTCGACGAAATCGAAGAAGCGCTCTGCGCAAGCGGAGATATATCATATTTCGAAAATGTGTTCAAGTCGATGTTGCGTTCCGTGAAAATCGCGCTCGTTCCCACCTTTCTCGACGCGGTGTATGTCGGTACGACGGAAAACAGGTATCTCGGCGGCGGCGATATTTACATTCTCGGCGCAACCGTCGGCAGCTTCCCGTCGGGTAAAGGCGGCGGCGCCGTGTTGTCGCCCAAAGACGAAGAACTGTTTTCCGCCGTCGGACTGAAAATCACTCCCGGACAGCGCGAACGCGTTTACACGGAGCTGATGTCAATTACGGAGATAATGAAAAAGCCGAAAGGCGAACTCGTCATATCCTGTCCCGAAAGCGGCGCGAGTGGTGAACTCCGTCCGTCGACCGTGTTTTCCGAACTGCGCGGAATGGTCGGCGAAAAGGGCAGACCTATTCCCGTAAACTACGTCGGGTTTGACGATATGTACGCGTTGAAAGGCGAGGAGCGCGCGCGAAAACTGCAATCGGTGTACGCAACTCCGTCGGCTTGCTATTACGGAATTTTGAGCGGAGTTTTCCGCAAAAGCGACGCCGAAATACTCGGCGCGGCTTACGACTTCGTAGGCGACGAAGGCGCCCGCAAACTCGGTTGGGTATATTCCAGGCAAACACCGCCCGACAGGCTCGACGCGGAAACCGCCGCGGCTGTTGCGGGCGAAGGTACGGTGCGCACAAGCGCCAGCCGACTGGAAAAGTTTTTCACTTGTCCTTACGCTCACTATTTCAACTACGTACTCGGACTCAGGCGCAGGGAGGAAGCGGGTTTTCAGAACACCGACAACGGCATAATTCTGCACGCCGTGCTTGAAGCCTTTTTCAAAGCCGTCCGCAAAGACAAGGTGCGCGACGACAACCTGCGCGCCGTCGCGGAAAAAGCCTTTGACAACGTGGTGAATTCCATAGTCCGCATAGAAGTCGTGAAAGACGACCCCGCTATGAAACGCGCCCTTGACAGACTGCGCGAAGAAAGCGTTTCGCTTTGCCGTGCGCTGTTCGACGTGCAGAAACGCTCGGAGTACAAACCGTATTACATAGAGGAGTACATCGGCGGCTCGGAGATTTCGCCGCTTTCCTTCGAAGTAGACGGCAGAAAAGTCGAACTTACGGGCAAAATCGACCGCGTTGACGTGTTGGACGGAAAGTTCGCGGTCATAGACTACAAGACATACAAGAGCGCGGATTTGCCGCTCAAAGAAATATATTCGGGCGAAAAAATCCAGCTTTATATCTATCTCAAAGCCATCGAAGAAAGCAAGGGCTGGAAACCCGTCGGTGTGTTTTATCTGCCCATATCGTCGGGATTTATCAAGGACGGCGAACAAAGATACAAATACAAAGGTCATGTGACTAGAAGTCTGGAAGAAAGCGCAAAACTCGATTCGCTGTTTGCCGAATCCCCCGAAGAGAGCATATTGCCTTACAAAAAAGCGGCAAGAGCAAAAGACCCGTTCGAACTTTCCAAGGACGTGCATTTCGATGAGGCGGACTTTTCCGTGATAACAGAGTACGTCAAGCAACTTGTTGAAAAGGGCGCGCGCGAAATTCTGTCGGGCGTAATCAAACCCACGCCCGCAGACGACGATTGTTCGAGGTGCGATTTTCAGGGGATATGCGAATTTACCGCTTGCGCAAAGAAAGAAACTCCGTCGGTGAAAATGCACGATTTCTATGTTGCTACGGGTGCCGCGGAAGCGTCGGACGAAGATGAGTAAATCGGTAGCGTATGACAGAAAAAGAGGTTTATATGGCGGAAATCAAAGATAAAAATCCGATTGACGATAAATACGAAAAAATACTGTTCGGGACGAGAGTGCCTACTTCCGACCAGCGCAACGCGGTCGAAACGGACGGCAAAGTAATTGTCGCGGCGTCTGCGGGGTCGGGCAAGACCAGCACGATGATAAAGAAAATCATACGCGAAATTCTGCGCGGAACTCCGCTTTCCCGAATGCTTATTCTGGTGTACAACGAAGCGGCGGCGGACGAAATAAAAGAGAAGTTGCACGACGCGTTGTTTGACGCAGCCTGTCTTGCCGACGGCGAAAAGCGCGCCGAACTGCGCAGAAATCTGGACGAGCTCTCGTTCGCCAACATCGGAACCATACACGCATTTTGTCGAGGACTTATAAAGGACAATTTCGAAAAACTCGGCATTTCCCCGTCCTTTGACGTTCTGGACGAAAGGCGAAACGCCGTTTACGAAAAGCGCGCGTTGGACGCCGTGTTCGCAAGATATTCGGAAGAGGGTGACGAGGTTTTTCTGCAACTTGCCGACATTCTGTCGCGCAACAGGAAAGAAGACGGTTTGCGTGCCGTTGTCGGAGGATTGCATTCTCTTTACGAAATTCAACCCGACCGTTCGGCTTTTGTCGAGAGAATAAGACAGAGTTTCGACAGCCCGACGGGCGGCGTGTTCGGAGAGTGCGTTGTCCGTGAGTCAAAGAAAGTTTTTGCAAGCGCGCTCCGAATGCTGGAAAACGCCGTTCCCGCGCTTGCCGCTACGGGGCAGACGAAGTATGTCGAAAAGGTGAACGTTGCCGCAAGAATTTGCAAAGAGTGTCTGAACGGAGAATTCGCGGATATTCTGGCGACGGCTTTGCGCAATGAGGAATTCCCCAAGGCGACCAAAACAAAGGGCGGCGACGAGTATGCCGTCGAATGCGTAAAAAAGGCGTGCACGGTAATAACCGACGAACTTGCCGAATGGCGCGACAATTTCGTGTCCGCGGAAGAAGTGGAAAAGACGTCGGCGCAGAATGCCGCGTTTGTTTGCAAACTTGCCGAAATCGCGGTGCGCTTCGACGAAGAGCTTTCCGCAATCAAACTGGCAGACGACGTGCTTTCGTTTTCCGACCTCGAAAAGTACGCCGCCGAACTCATACGAGATGGCGGAGATTATGCGGATTTGTACGACATCGTGTTTGTGGACGAGTATCAGGACGTCAACCCCGTGCAGGAATACATAATTTCTTCGCTTGTCAAAAACAACGCGTTTATGGTCGGCGACGTAAAGCAGAGTATATACGGGTTCAGACTTGCCGCTCCCGAAATATTCCTTTCGAGAAAAGACAGATATGAACACGGCGAGGGCAGTGCGATAGGGTTTGCGCGCAACTTCCGCAGCGAAAACGGGATACTGGCTTTTGTCAATTCGGTGTTCGACAGCGTTATGACGTCGGAGAGTGCCGACGTAGATTATGCCGCGGACGGACACTTCGACATATCGGGAGAGGTTGAACGCAAGGATAACGTACAGATACATCTGTTTGCGCCCGAGTCGGGAAGAAGCAAAGAGTCGCTCGGCGAAGGCGCGTTTATCGCGCGTGAAATAAAAACTTTGGTCGGCAGTGCAATTACGGACGGCAGAAGAATGGAGTATTCCGACTGCGCCGTATTGTTCAGAAGCAGGAACGAGGCAGCAAGAAAAATTATAGAGGTCTTGCGCGCGGAAGGCATACCTGTTGACGACGCGGAGTTCAGACAGGAAGCGAGCCGCCCCGAACGCGATATAATCAATTTCCTTACCGTTCTCGACAACCCCAGACAGGATATTCCGCTGGCGGGATTTATGCTGTCTTATTTCGGGGGGTACAATGAAGACGAACTTGCCGAAATTGCGGTACGCAAGGAAGAAAACGACATTTTTTACGACGCTGTGCTAAAAGTCGCAGAGGAACAAACCGAACTCGGCGAAAAAGTGCGCGGTACGCTTGAAATGCTGGACAGATACCGTCTTAAAGCCAGTTTCAAGAGCGTGCCCGAACTCATGCAGAGCATAGTCGGCGATTTTGCGTTCGACGCATATATGACGGCAAAGGGCGAAGGTATGGTTTCGGGCGTTCTGTCCTTCATAACTTCGAAGGTTGCGGGCAAAGACGAATGTTGCGGGATAAGCAAATTCCTTGCCGCTTACAACGAGGAGGAAAAACAGTCCGAAAAACGGTCGGTCGGAGGGAACAGGGTTTGCATATCCACCTATCACGGGTTCAAGGGGCTTGAAGCTCCCGTAGTGTTTGTTGCGGACGTTGCCGCCGCGTCGCACCGCGAACAGTCGGGGGACGTAATACGCGACAACAGCGGATATGTAGGTATCAAGTATTACGACCTAGAAAAAAGAACGGTCAGACCGTCGCTGTCCTTCCATGCGGTCAAAAAGATGAAAGAGGCGCGCGAACGCAAAGAAGAAATGCGGCTTTTCTACGTCGCTCTCACGCGCGCGAAACAATATTTATATATAAGCGGCTCGCCGGGAAAAACGGCGGTCAAAGAGTTCGGTTTGTATCCTTGCGTGAAAGAGCCCGCAAGCTCTCTCGAATATCTGTCCGCCGCGGCGTTTGACGGCGGACTCGGCGTGCGCGTTATTCCGCATATAGGGGAGAGTGAGGCGGCAGCAGTCGGCGAAGAACTGAAACTTCCTTTGCTCAACAGGAAACGAGAAGAAGACGTCGCAAGCATTAAGCAAGCTGTGGATTTCGTTTATCCGCACAAGGAAGCGACCGCGCTTTCCATGAAGTACAGCGTGTCTGCCCTCGACGGCGGAGGGGACGAACTCACGCTCGGAATATTCTCCGACAAGGCTGACGAAGGTACGCTTTACCACAAGGTAATGGAAGAGATAGATTTCCGCAAACAGGGTGTGGACGGAGTGCGCGGCGAACTTGCAAGAATGGCGTCTGAGAACGTAATTTCCGAGGACGAAGCGGCGTCGGTAGACGCGGAAGTCATAGCGCGTTGCCTTGATTCTCCGCTTATGGAAGCGGCAAGAAACAGCGTTTGTTATCGGGAAAAATCGTTTTTGATGTACGTTCCCGCCTGTGAAGTGGGGCAGGGAGAAGAGAAAGACAAGATACTGGTTCAAGGTGTTGTCGACCTCATAATCGACGGCAAAGAAAAGATTATCGTTGATTTCAAAAACTCCGAACTCAGAAGCGCGGAAGCAATGGAAAAGTACAAAAAGCAACTTAATCTGTACAAAAAAGCAGTTGAAAGTGCGCTTTTTGCAAAAATCGACAAAACTGTGTTGTATTCTTTCAAGTTGGGAAAGGCAATCGAAGTGTCGTCGGACGATTGAAAATCCGTCGTTGCGGAGAAATGCGAAAAATGGTAACCGTCGAAAACGTATCCGACGATTTTACGTCGGATACGGCGGAATGTATTAACCGCGAGGTTAATATAGTGAAAACGGTTGATTTTTCCTGCGCGTGCGGTTATAATACCTTTATAATTGTATTGCTATCTCTATGGAGGCGAAATGAGCTTTTTGGACAAAGTGTTCGATGCTTTGGTTGATTTGGCGGAGAAACTCCCCGCTGTTGACATAGGCTCATTTTACATTGTCGTTCTCGTCGCAATCGCCGCGTTCGGTCTTCTTGTCGGGCTCACTTTTCTAGGTTCCCGTGCAGGAAAAGTCAGACGCGCTTGCCGCAAGGTCATTGCGTATCTCGACAACGTCGCTTTCATAGACGACGACAACGTCGCCGATTTCACTACGGTATGTTTCAGTCCCAAGGCGCCCACTGCGTTGCGTGATTCGTGGGTGCAGTACATCGGCGTGCGCTATGGTTATCCCAGCGAGATAGTGACGCAGGCAGACGTATTTGACAGGGAAGTGAAGAGATACGACAATATCCGTTCGTCTGTATTTCTTGCCATTGCTCTTGCGGTAGTCGCGCTGTTCACGTTCTGGGGACTCGGTTGCATGCGTCCCGCCGAAGTCGGTGCGGTTATGTGCCTCGGCCTTCTTGTCACGGTTGCGGTTTACATAGTGCTTTGCCGCGTGGCGTACAGACAGTACCGTTATGCACGCGAAGCGTTCTTCGAAATGCAGGACGAGCTTGACGCAAAGGTCAATCTGCAAGTCGAAAAAGACTATGCCACGGACGCGTCGCCTCTGCTTGCAATCGCGTCGCTTGTCGACGGTATCGTAGCAAAGAACATCGCAAAGCCTTACCCGCGCGTTACGGAGGCGGATATTGCGCCCGAGCCCGCCGCGCAACCCGAGCCCGCGCAGGCGCCCGAGGTTAAAGAAGACGTCGACAACGCAACTGCGCTTGAAGAAGTTGCGGCGGAAACCGAGGAGAAATCCGAAGCGGCAGCCGCGGAAGAGAATCCCGAAGAGCAGAACAACGAAGAGAATGATGTTGACGCCGAAAGCCTTTCCGACGAAGAAGAAGTCGGAGCGGACAACGGCGAAAACTATTCGGTTCAGAGCGAAGAAGACGCGGAAAGCGGCGAAGCCGACGAAGCGGAAAAATCCGAACACGAAGAACCGACGGAAGAACAGACAGACCATGCGGACGTATCGGAAGACGACGGCGTCCGACCCGAATGCAATGAGGGTGACACTGTCGGTGCGGAGTCCGATGACAATGCAACCGACGAGGTAGTGCCCGTTTCCGACGACGCAGACGTCGCGGAAGCAGCCGCGGATAACTCTCCCTTTCGGGACATAGACGGGTCAGCGGAAGCGGCGGCTTCCGCCAATATGCGTTTTCTCGGCGTTGCGGACGTGAACGACGAAACAAGTGAACAGGCAGGCGAGGGCAGCGAAAGCGCCATCGGTTGGGAAGAAATAAATGACGAGGATGAGGAGATTATGTTCGGTAGAAAGAAAAAGAAAGCTGAAAAAGTCGAACCCCAACAGCAAGGCTATGACAATCTCATAGTCGAAAGCGAACTTATCGAGGACGATGACACGGCAGACGTCGCGGAAGCGACTCTCGTTAAGGCAGGGGACGTACGTCCCAAGGGCAACGGTGTGAGACCCGAATCGCTCGAAGGGCTCAATGTTTCCATTCGCCCTGCGGCAGCGTCGTCCGTGACCGTATCGCTCGAACCCGAAATCATTTACGTTGAGGAAGACCTCGACGAAGGCGATGAGGACGTCAAGGCACCCCGTCTTGCGAAACTGCCTCATCTTGTCGATTTCGTGTTGACGATGAAATTGTCCCGCGGCATGAAAATCAGAGTAGCCATGCTGATGTTGCAGGCTTACAACGTTTTCAAAAACAGCCCCGAGAACAAGGCAATCGTCATTCAGTGTCTGCGCAAGATAATGCAATCGTTGATAGCCGACCAGGCGGCTGCGAAAGCGGCAGCGGCAAAAGCCGCGGCGGAACAAGCGGCAGCCGAACAGGCAGCGGCAAGCGACGACGCAAGCGAACAACCTGCGGAGAACTGACGGAACGGCGACATTTCCCGTCTGCGCCTTTGCATATGCGTAGGCGCGGTTTGCTTATCTTATCGCAAGTAGGGACACAAATTTCGGCATACAGTCAGTAATCGTAATTTGCGGTTTTGTTGGCGTATGTTATTGCGTCTAATCGCGCGTTGTGAGTGCATGGCAATATGCATTGCACGCAACGTAAAAGTGTTGAACGAAATCTTACGTTCGGGCTTGTGCATTAAGAAAAGCAATATTTGTTGTTTAGCCAAGAAATAATCTTTTCGTCTTGCGAACTTAATCGACAGTCATAATTCAGTCAATAAAAAAAGCGCGTGTTTTGGTATTCTAAACACGCGTTTTATTTGTCTTTGTTATTACGTTCGATAATTGTCCGATACAATTCAAACTCAGTTTAACCGCAATCGAACTTGAATTTTATCCTTAAAGGGCAAATAGTCAGTCGGTGCAAAATGAGGATTTTTAATAACCGACTTATTTGAGGAATTTCTTTTTCCAGAGCAGTATTCCCGCGATAAGACAGACTACGACGGATATTCCGATTACCACCCAGAAGCCCCACGATTCGCCTTCGAAAGGTACGCCCGTGTTCATGCCCCAGAATGCACCTATCATACTAGGGATTGCAACCAACAGCGTGAGAGAAGTCAGCACTTTCATGACGACGTTCAGGTTGTTGGATATAATCGAAGCGTACGCGTCCATCGTTCCCGAAAGAATGTCGCGGTAGATGTTCGACATTTCGATTGCCTGTTTGTTTTCGATTATGACGTCTTCCCACAAATCCTCGTCTTCGTCGTAGAATTTGGTGAGTTTGGGCAGTTTGTCGAGAACGACGCTGTTAGAGCGCAGGGAAGTGGAGAAGTACACCAGCGATTTCTCAAGGTCGAGCATTTCGATGAGCTCGCTGTTCTTCATTGATTTTTCCAGTTCGTTCTGAACGCGTTGGCTTGCACGGTCAATCTGTTTGAGGTAGTGCAGGAACTTTTTGGATATCGTGTACTGCAACTGAATGAGAAAACGCGTGCGCTTGTGCAGATTGAGGTCGCGGATAAAACGCGCCGACAGCATATCGTCGATAAGGCTGGTTTCTTCCAGACAAACCGTTATCATCGTTTCGCCGACGGAGATAAAGCCGAAAGGCAAAGTAGTGTAGGTGTAGTGCGTTTCGTCTTCTTCGGTGAAAGGTATGTCGGTCACTACCAGCACCGCGCCGGTGTCGTCGTCTTTCTCGACACGCGCACGTTCTTCTTCGTCCAGTGCGGCTTTGATCATGTCTTCGTTGACGCCCACGGTTTTCGCGATAAATTCGATTTCCTTGTCGGTCGGGTTCGCCATATGAATCCAATGGTCGCGAAAGTCGTAGGCAGGCGTAAGCAGTTCGCTGTCTACAGTGATGGTGGATTTGTTGATTTTCTTGTAAACTTGGAGCATAAGCTTCCTCCTTGATACGGAACAAAACGCCACGTTCAAGGGGAGCCCGAAACGTGTGCGTTCTATGGGAGTTGATGCCTACTTCGAGGGTCAGCGTCCATTTTGCACCTCAAAAATTTTTTCTGTACTGTTATCTTATCAAAAAAAAATCGTAAAGGCAACCAAAAACGATTGCCAAAAATCCGTTTTTTTGGTAGACTTTAACAAAATAATTTTATAGTTTATTTTTCTACCTATGGAGGCTAAAATGAAGAAGTTCGTTTATCAGTTCAAGGAAGCGAGCGTTGCCGATTGCGACAGACGCGCGTTGTTCGGCGGTAAAGGCGCCAACCTCGCGGAAATGACCAAACTCGGTATGCCTGTTCCTCAGGGTTTCACCATCACCACCGAAGCCTGCACTCAATACTACAAAGACGGCGAGAAAATCAATGACGCAATCCAGGCCGAAATCATGGAAAACATCGGCAAACTGGAAAAAATCGTCGGAAAAGAATTCGGTTCTCTCGACAATCCTCTTCTCGTTTCCGTCCGTTCCGGTGCACGCGCATCCATGCCCGGTATGATGGACACCATCCTCAACCTCGGTCTCAATGACGAAGTCGTCGAACGTTTCGCGGTCAAGACCAACAACCGTCGTTTCGCATACGACAGCTACCGTCGTTTCATTCAGATGTATTCCGACGTCGTTATGGAAGTCGGCAAGAAGTACTTCGAAGCCCTCATCGACGAGATGAAGGAAAAGAAAGGCGTCAAACTTGACACCGAACTCGATGCAGGCGACCTCAAAGAACTTGCAGAGCAGTTCAAAGCGGAATACAAATCCAAAATCGGTACCGATTTCCCTCAGGACCCCAAAGAACAGCTTATGGGCGCTGTCAAAGCGGTTTTCCGCAGCTGGGACAACCCCCGCGCGATTTACTATCGCCGCATGAACGACATCCCCGGCGACTGGGGCACCGCAGTCAACGTTCAGATGATGGTCTTCGGTAACATGGGCAACACCTCCGGCACCGGCGTTGCGTTCTCCAGAAACCCCGCCACCGGCGAAAAGGGTCTCTTCGGTGAATACCTTATGAACGCACAGGGCGAAGACGTTGTCGCAGGCGTCCGCACCCCTCAACCCATTTCCGAACTTCAGAAAGACAACCCCGCTGTTTACGAACAGTTCAAGAATATCGTCGACACTCTCGAAAAGCATTACAGAGATATGCAGGATATGGAGTTCACCATCGAAGAAGGCAAACTCTTTATGTTGCAGACCAGAAACGGCAAGCGTACCGCTGCCGCGGCACTCAAAATCGCTTGCGACCTTGTTGACGAAGGTATGATTACCGACAAAGAAGCCGTCCTTATGATTGACCCCAAACAGCTCGACGCGCTTCTGCATCCTCAATTCGACGCAGCCGCACTCAAAAAGGCTCAGCCCATCGGAAGCGCACTTCCCGCATCTCCCGGTGCTGCCTGCGGTAAAGTCGTATTCACCGCCGAAGACGCAACCGATTGGGTCGTCAACAAAGGCGAAAGCAAAGTCGTCCTCGTTCGTCTCGAAACTTCTCCCGAAGACATCGAAGGTATGCACTATGCACAAGGCATTCTCACCGTTCGCGGCGGCATGACCTCTCACGCGGCAGTCGTTGCACGCGGTATGGGTACCTGCTGCGTTTCCGGTTGCGGCGACATCAAGATCGACGAAGAGAAGAAAGTCTTTACGCTCGGCGGAAAGACCTTCCACGAAGGCGACTGGATTTCCCTCGACGGTTCCACGGGCAAAATCTACGGCGAAGCCATTCCCACCGTTGCGGCATCCGTTACCGGTGACTTCGGCAGACTTATGGCGTGGGCGGACAAATACCGTGCACTGCAAGTCAGAACCAACGCCGACACTCCCAAGGACGCACGTCAGGCGAGAGCATTCGGCGCACAGGGTATCGGTCTGTGCCGTACCGAACATATGTTCTTCGAAGCGGACAGAATCGCGGCAATGCGCGAAATGATCGTTTCCGACACCGTCGAAAAGAGAGAAAGAGCACTCAACAAGCTCCTGCCCATGCAGCAAGGTGACTTCGAAGCGCTTTACGAAGCACTCGAAGGTTGCCCCGTAACCATTCGTTTCCTGGATCCTCCGCTTCACGAATTCCTTCCCACCGAGGAAGCAGACATCGAAGCGCTCGCAAAGGAAATGAACATGACCGTCGATGCAATCAAAGCGATTATCACTTCCTTGCACGAATTCAACCCCATGATGGGTCACCGCGGATGCCGTCTTGCTGTCACGTATCCCGAAATCGCGGTTATGCAGACCAAGGCTGTCATTCAGGCGGCAATCGCAGTTCAGAAAAAACACGCAGACTGGAAAGTCGTGCCCGAAATCATGATTCCTCTCGTCGGCGAAGTCAAAGAACTTGCATACGTCAAATCCGTCGTTACCAAGACTGCTGACGAATGCATCGAAAAAGCAGGCGTCAAGATGACCTACAAAGTCGGTACGATGATCGAAATTCCTCGTGCGGCAATCACTGCGGACGCAATCGCAAAAGAAGCGGAATTCTTCTCCTTCGGCACCAACGACCTGACCCAGATGACGTTCGGTTTCAGCCGTGACGACGCAGGCAAGTTCCTCGGCGCATACTACGACAAGAAGATTTACGAATCCGATCCGTTTGCACGTCTCGACCAAGTCGGCGTCGGCAGACTCGTCAAGATGGCGGCAGAAATGGGCAGAGCAACCCGTCCCGACATTCACCTCGGTATCTGCGGTGAACACGGCGGCGATCCCAGCACCATCGAATTCTGCCACAACGTCGGTCTCGACTATGTTTCTTGCTCTCCCTTCCGCGTACCTATCGCAAGACTCGCGGCAGCGCAAGCAAACATCAAAAATCCCCGCAAGTAACATTGCATAACCAATCAAAACAACAAAAAGCCCGTCAGATGACGGGCTTTTTAATACGTTTTTTCAAATTGTAATAACGAAAAAGTAATGCAATAAATACTTGCGTGTGTGGTGTGTTTGTAGTGGAAAGGGATTATAGAGTATGGTCTTGTAGTTATGTTTAAGTTTTAGAGTTATTTATTAATAATCTAAATATAAATAAAGAAAGCCCGTCGGTTGGACGGGCTTTTTTGATTGGTGTGGTGATGTCGGGTGTCGTCAACATTGGTTGTGAGCGCAACGCGTTTAGCCTTGGCGGTGTGCGCCGTGAGGGTGGGTGAGTTGCGACAGAGTGTTGGGGCGAGGACTGCACGCGAAAATAGGTGTGACAGACCTTGCGGCAAAAAGGTTGTGACAAAGGCAGGGACGGGAGAGGGGTCAGTCGCGGATTGCGAGAGAGGGGACGATTTTCTCCTTGTAGACTTTGTCGGTTTTGTCGTTGATGCATTTGCATATCGAGTCGGTAAGAGAGTCGGAATTCTGTCTTACGGCGGACACGGAGCAAAATTCAAGCCACTGGTTGTCGTCGAAAGAAATGAGGTCGACTTCTTTTTCGAGATTGCCGCGTTTCAGGTGAGAGAGCACCTCGAAACCGAACTGGTTTGTCGCGGTGATGATTCCGTCGGGACGGAATTCGTCGATGGCGCGGTAGAGTATGTCTACATTGTAATCCATCAGAGGGAAGTTGATGACTTTGGACGCGACGGTCGTGCCTTTCAACGCTTGCATAAAGCCGGTGGAACGGTTGGGTTTGACGGCGTTGAAGTCGAGATACTTGTAGGAAACGTCGACGAGAAGCAATCGTTTGCAACCTTTTTTGAGAAGATGCTCGGTTGCGGCGAAACAGCCTTGTTCGTCGTCGTTGATTATCGTGTCGAGTCCTTGGTATATATCGCGGAAAAGCTGAATGACTTTTATGCCGTTCTGTTTTGCGATGTCGATTATGGGTTGGTTGCGGTCGCTGGTCGGAATGAAAAGTATTGCCGAAACGCGGTTTGCAATGAGAGAACGGAAACTCTTTTCCTCGTCGGACGGATTTTCGGAACTGAAAGCGATGATGAGTTCCATTCCGTTTGAGGAGAGCAGTTCGTGAAGGTGAGAAAGAATGCCGAAATAGTATTCGTTCTTTATGTCGGAAATTATAAAACCTACGGTGCGGAAAGTGTTGGTTTTGAGTTGCTGCGCGGTAGCGTTTGCTATATATCCGAGTTGTGTTGCCGCGTTGGTTACTCTTTCGTAAGTTTCCTTGCTGATGTATCCCAGATTTCGCAGAGCGCGGGACGCTGTTGCGGTGGACACGTTGGCAAGGCTTGCCACGTCTTTAATCGTTATCATTTTCTCCCTTATGACTCCTGACTAGTGCAAAAACTGTTATTTTGAGTTAATAACAAAAAATATTATAGCAAACTATATAGAGAAATGTAAAGTAGTTATTTGAATTTCGAGCGGCAAAATCGCGGTTATCATACGAAAAAGGCAAATTTGTTGCTTAACCTTATAAATTTACACGTGTGTTGAAATGTAAAAAATGTATTGACAATATGTAAACGATTGTATATAATACAAGCAACAGAATATGTAAACGTTTACATATGCCGAAAACGACTTTTGAAAACCATTCAATACTATTAGGGGGGAATTGATAATGTTTTACAGAGCACCCGGAAAAGCAGTTTGCGCAGACGTGATACCTTTCTACGAAGACGGAGAATTCAAACTGTTTTATTTGAGGGATTACCGCGACGTCGAAAACCACGGCGAGGGTTGTCCTTGGTGTCTTCTGACCACCCGCGACCTTGTCAATTATAAAGACCACGGCCCCGTTCTCCTTCGCGGCACGAAGGAAGAGCAGGATCTTTACGTGTTTACGGGTTGCTGCATAAAAGACGGCGACACCTATTACATTTTCTACACCGGACACAATCCGCACCTTCGCGCGAAAGGTCTGCCCGAGCAGAAAGTTCTGCGCGCGACGAGCAAAGACCTTATCAATTGGGAAAAGGACAAGGATTTTGTGTTTGAAGCACCCGAATGGCTGGAAATGCACGATTTCCGCGACCCGTTCGTGTTCTATGACGAAGACAAGAAAAAATACTGTATGTTGCTTGCGGGCAGAGTAAAGAACGAAAACCCCGTCAACAGTAAAGGCGTTACGCTTATAGCATATTCCGACGACCTCACGTCGTGGGAAGTCGCCAAAGAACCTTTCTATGCGCCTCACGCATATTTCACTCACGAGTGCCCCGACCTTTTCAAGATGGGCAACTACTGGTATCTCGTGTTCAGCGAATTCACCGACAAAATCGTTACGACCTATCGCATTTCCGAGAGTCCTTTCGGACCTTGGCGCACTCCGCTCGTCAACAATTTCGACGCGCACGCTTTCTATGCCGCAAAGAGCACTACCGACGGCAAAAGACGCATTCTGTTCGGCTGGAACTGCATTAAGTTCGACGAAAAGGACGACAATTTCTGGCAGTGGGGCGGTACGGTCATTCCTCACGAAATCGTGCAGGCGGAAGACGGAACGCTTTATGTCAAGTGCCCCGAAGAAGTCAGCGCCGCGTACTCTGAAGCAAAGGAAGTTGCGGAAGGTTTCGCAATGGGTGACGTTGTAAAAGCCGACGGCAAGTACATTCTCGGCGGAGAGGGCAGAAACGTTCAGATGTTCGGCAAGATGCCCGAAAACTGCAAAATCGAGATGACGTTCACCGCAGATGACCTCAAAGGCGATTTCGGCGTGATAGTCAGAGAAGGCTCCAATCTCGACAATTTCTATGCGGTCAAATTCGAGCCCAAGTTCAACAGACTTGCTCTCGACAGACAGCCTCGCCGCGACAGCACTTTGCACACGCAGGTTGACACCGAACGCTATTGCCCCATAGTCGCAGGCGAGAAAAACACGCTCAAAATCATAGCCGAGGGCAGTGTGCTCGAAGTGTACGTCAACGACAAAGTTGCGATGAGCGCAAGAATGTTTGATTTCAAAGAAGGTAATTTCGGAATTTATACACACAATAACCGTGTCGTCTTCGAGGACGTTCGCCTGAACGTCACTCCCTGACGCCGGGGATTAAGTACATAAGGGGGTGGTTTTATGAGCGGCAAGTTGGTATCTTTCACACTTAAAGCAGCTTTGTTTTTGCTTATATTCAACTTCATTATGCTGTTTATAGTTCAATTCAATTCGGCAGAATGGTTCGTGACCCTGTTTTCGGTCATTTTAATGATATTGCTAATCGTCATAATTCAGGTCACAAGCTATGTGAAAAACAGGAGGGATAAACAATGAAAAAGAAGCTGCTTATGCTCCTGCTTCCCGCAGTGATGCTGTTCAACCTTTTCATCTTTGTTGCGTGCAACAACGATAATCCGGAGGGACCTGAAGTGACAGAACCCGAAAAAATCACCTACGAAGATTTGTACTCGAACGAAGCAGTGAAGTCCGAACCCATCACGGGCGCGGCACTTTACAAAGCGTCTTACGGTTACACCCTGAGCGAAGTTCAGGGTTATAACGCGTTTTACTATAAGTACGTCAAGGACGGCAACTATCTCGATATGGTCGCCGAAGACGGAAAGTGGAAGGGCGAAGGCGCGTCCATGGACGACGGAATGATGACTGCGGTCACGGGAGTGGGCGCTGTTCGCACGTTCATCGCACCCGCGGACGGCAAGGCGCACGTTTACGGCAACCCCTATCTTGCCGACGGTACGACCGCAACGGTTTCCGTTTATCTTGACGGTTCGGAAATCCTGCGCAGCACGGTCAGCGACGATACGGGCATTTACCATTCCGACGAAATCACCCTGAAAAAGGGGCAGGCGCTTCGTTTTGTGGTAGAGGGCGACTCCACGGTTTACTGGAACCCCACCGTCGACTACACGCTTGCCGAAGAAACTTCACTCCATCACGCGGTTGACGGCTACTACGGCGACGTTCACCCCTTCTACGACGCAAAAACCAAAAAGATGTATATGTACTACCTTTCCACTGGTATGCAGAGCGAACAGGTAACCGAAAGATTTGCCTCTCTGCTTTCCACCAGCGGAAACATGGTGCAGTATGAGTCCACTCCTTTGAAGATGGACGAAAAGAACCCTCCCGAACAGGATTTGTATTTCGCACTCGGCGTCTACATCGACAAGGACGGCAACTACCGTTCCAGCTACGGCAAAGGCAACTATGCGGGCGGTTCGGTGAGTACCGACCTCGTTACCTGGAGCAACGGTGCGGAACCTTACGTTGACGAAAACGACGGTTTCCTGAAATACACTTTCCGCGCTTACTTCGACACCGATGTTACTTCGGGACGTGACCCCGACATTTTCTACGACAAAGAAAGCGGTAAATATTACTGCGTAGTAATGAACTATTACACCCCCGGTGCGGCAAACGGTGCAAAATCCCTCGCGCTTTACATTGCGGGCGAAGACGGACGTTTCTCCACCAAAGCCACCAAACTCGTGGACTTCACGGGCAGAGGAGACCCCGAATGTCCCCAACTTAAAAAGATGGGTGACACTTGGTATCTGTTCTATTCCGTTTACGGAACGGGTACCGCTGGCAACGTCGGCTGCCTCTCTTACAGAATAGGCGACTCCGGCGTGACTCCCGACAAAGTCGACTGGAACAGCAAGAAAGAATACACCCTCGACGGCGGCGACCTCCATGCGGCGCAGCTCTGCCAGGTCGGTGATATGTGGTATATGTACGGCTGGTTGAACTACACGCCTCACGCAAGCGTCTGGGGCGGCTACCTCAACCTTGCAAGAGAAGTTTACGTCAAACCCGACGGAACCCTCGGCAGCCGTTGCGACTCTTACCTCACTTCGTTGCTCAATATGGGACGCGTTGCCGAATTCGAAGCAAACAACACCGAACTTTCGGGAATGAGCGTCGAAGAGGGTAAATTCACGGCGACGGGTTCGCAGGCAACCGCAACCCTGCAAGGCAACTACGGACGCAGTCTGCTGTTTGCTCACATCGATTTGCCGCTTAACGCAAAGAGAGCAGGCTACACCATCAAATCCAACGGCTACACCTACTTTGTCGGTGTCCAGCGCTCCATTGACAAACTGTACCTTATCGTCAGCGACAATCCCGACAACTACACCGCGGGCTGCAAGGTCGAAATCCTTGACGCGAACACCACGTCCTTTGACCTGAAAATCGTGGCAGACGGCAACTTCATCGAAGCGTTCGTCAACGACGAATACTCCGTCAGCGCGAACACCAGACTCGGCGCAAACTACGAATTCGCACTTTCCGCGTTCGGCAGCGGCGCAGTCATCAGCGGTGCGGAAGTTTGCAAACTCGCAGATTACTACAACATTTTCGACTGATAAACGTGTAGTTCTGCAATAAAATCTGTCCTTAATATGCCGACAGGCTAACGTAATAAAACAATATCAAGGAGGAAGATTATGAAATCGGCTATCAAAAAAATAGTGCTTGCACTTGCCGTGATGCTGTTTGGTGTAATCGGTTTTACTGCCTGTAACCCTACTACGGGCGGTAAGAACACCGACAACTCGTTCTCCATGGTCGCAACGTGGACTGCGAGCGGTCTCGTGAACCACTACAACAGCAACACCAACTGCAACGCGTTCGATTATTTCGTCGTGGAGGGTCTTTACCGTTACGTGCGTTCGACCGACGAAATATTCTGCCAGCTTGCAGGGGAGATGCCCGTCCATACCGATGCGCCTATCGACAGCTATCGTGAGGAAATGGGCGAGGACGCCTACGAATACTACGTGAGCGAAGGTTGCGATACCGTAGCGGTTACCACCGTTAAAATCCGCGACAACGCAAAGTGGCAGAACGGCGAAGACTTCAAGGCAGTCGACGTCTGGGCGTACTACTATATGATTCACCCCACGTCCAGTAACTACATGGCGGCGGTCAAAGTCGTCGACGACAAGACCGTACAGTTCGTCTGGAACCCTCTCAAAGAACCAAACGACACCGTCAAGGAACTGCTCATCGCTCAGGATAAGTCCGGTACCGTCAAATACGACGAATTCCGTTCTTACATCGACACCGTTTACAACATCGTTATGGAGAGCCCCGTGAACACCAACGTCAACCTTTGGGGTGCGTTCAACCGCTTCTCCACCGCGGAACAGATTGTCGATATGAACGTTGCGAGAAACGCGTTCTACGCTTACAGCCCTTCGTGGTACATCGCGACCGGTCCTTTCAAGCTCGAAACCTTCTCCGCAACCCAGATTCTGCTCACCAAGAACCAGTACTACTGGAACGCCGAGAACATCGGTTTTGAAAAGGTCAAACTGTATTCTTCCAACGACCTCAACCAGACCTACCAGCTCATCTCCAACGGTTACGTTGACTACTACGACGGATTTATCCAGCAGGATACCCTCGAAAGCATGCTCGATTCCAACCCTGACCTCGTCAACCTCAAAATGTACGACCCGGGTGCGTTCGGCATCATCTTCAACCTCGAAAAGAGCATCTTCACTCCCAAAGTGAGAGAGGCATTCCAGTATATCTTCAACCGTGAAGAAATCACCCGTGCGTCCAACCCCTATGCCAAGACTTCTTACTATCCTCTGTTGGGTATGGCGCCTACCGAAGCCGAGAGCTATATGAGTGAAGAGCACTTCAACGCACTTCCCAAATACTCCAACGACCAGGCAAAAGCGGAACAGCTCCTTAGAGAAGCAGGCTGGACCAAACAAGACGGCGCATGGTACGCAAACGGCAGCAGAGTCGAACTTACCCTCGGCGCACCCAGCACCCACGACGTAGCGTCCACCGCAGCGGAAGCGGCGGCTGCACAGCTCGAAGCGTTCGGCATCAAAATCAACCTGCTCAAATCCAGCAACTTCTACGCAAACGCAACCGCGGACAACTGTCCTTACGATATGTTGCTCGAATTCATCGACCTGAACATGTCCTTCTCGTATCCTACGGGCTCTTACAACCAGTTTGCCAACCTGTATTCCAAGTGGGCACACGTTAAAAGATACCCCGCAAACTATCCCGACGGACAGAAAGCGGGCAACGTCAAACTCGTCTTCAACGGTCTCGGTGACGACACCAACACCTACGAATTCGCAGACTATATCAACTCGTTCTATTCCGTTGACGAATCCGAACTGACTTACCTTGTCGACGTATTCAACACGGGACTTGCCAACCTCAACCTCGGCGTTCAGTTCTTCCAGAACGTTACGGCGTCCACTCTGAACGTAGGCAAAATCAAAGGCGTACCCCTTGAAGAATACTGGAGCGAAAACCGCAACGTAACGTATGTTCCCGCTCCCGGAACGGAAGATTTCTACGAAGTAGCTCGTACGAACCTCGTGTTCGCGACCAACTATCTGTTGGCATACGGCATTTATCAGCCCAACAACTGATTGAAATGAAAAAAAGAACGGTGAATGAAAACATCAATCCTGCCGAAACCTCCGAACAGGAGGTTCGGCAGGAGAACAAATTCCGCAAACTCCTCGAAAAGCTGGACTTCCGTAAAAAGAAGTCCGCGGAGGAGTCCGGCGAAGTGCAGGCGGAGAAAGAAATTTCCGAAGCAGGCAGCCCCGCGCAGAGCGACAACGTCGTTTGCGACGCTTCCGTGAACGGAGAGCAGAGCGGCGATGTCGACGCCTCGGGCGTGGAATGCGACGGAGAGTGTGCCGTTTTGTCCGATAAGGACATGCGTCTCATGCGCTTCAAAGCCGGTTGCAAAAAGGCTCTGCTTGTGACGGGCAAGTTCTTCTCGAAGTACAGATATTTCTTCGCGAAAGTCGGCGTTTCCGTGATTACTCTTGCACTCGCGATTATCCTTCTGTTCTTCGTTCTCCGACTTATTCCCGGCGACATCGTCGAGCTTTACGCAATCAAACTGCAACAACAGCAGGGTATTACGTTCGACAGAGCATACGAACTTGCGGCGCAACTTCTGAACTACGACCCCAACGAGAACGTCATGGAAGCGTTCATCAGGTATATAGGCGGTCTGTTCAGGGGCGAACTCGGCGAATCCTATCTCGAAACGGGCGTTTCGGCAAACACGCTTATTGCGACGCGTATGCCTTGGACGCTGTTCATATCCTCCGTATCGCTGTTCATCAGCTTCTTTATCGGTACGGCGGTCGGCGGTTTCGTTGCCCACAGAAGAAAGGGCATCGCCGACAAGGCGGCGTCTACCTATATCGCAATTTCGGGTTCCATTCCCGATTACCTCATCGCGCTGATACTGGTTATCGTGTTCGCCTATCAGCTCAAATGGTTCCCCGCGCAGAACAACTATGACGCGTTCACTGTAACTCCGGGGTTCAACTTACCATTCATAGGAAGCGTTCTTTATTACGCATTCCTGCCCATTCTGTCATACACGATAGTGCAGACGGGCAACTGGATTCTTCATATGCGAGGCAGCTGTATCGGCGTTCTCGGCGAAGACTACATTCTTGCCGCGAGAGCAAGAGGTCTGAGCGAGAGAACAATCCGACGCAAATATATGAAGAAAAACGCGTTGCTGCCTCTGATTACAATGTTCGGTGTTTCGTTCGGCGCGCTGTTCGGCGGCGCGACTCTCATGGAGAGCATTTTCAACTATCCCGGTATAGGTCTTGAAATCTCCAACCGAATTGTCAACAAGGACTACATGGTGGTGCAGGGACTGATTTTCTTCTCTGCGGCAATGGTTATACTCGTCAACCTCATCGTGGATTTGATTTATCCGTTGGTTGACCCGCGTGTAAGGAAGGGGTGAGAACGATGACTGAAAGCAAAGCCAAACTCTTTTTCGAATCGGCAAAACGTGTTCTCGTCGATTTCGCCGTATCCTTCGGAAGAGGCTGTAAAAAAATCTTTTCGAACAGCAAAACGATTATCGGATTTGCCGTGCTGTTGTTCTTCGTACTGGTGGCTATCTTCGGACCCATGATTTTCCCGTACGACGCCAACACGGATATGGACAGCAAATACCTCATGCCGTCCGCCGAACACCCGTTCGGTACGGACTGGCTGGGCAGAGACGTGTTCAGACAGATGATAGCAGGTACTGGTTCCGTGCTTGAAATAGCCTTCTATTCGGCAATCCTCACCGTCGTCGTCGGAACCGTTCTCGGCATAATAAGCGGCTATATAGGCGGCTGGGTGGACAAAATCATAATGGGAATTACCAACATATTCCTTGCCATTCCGTCCTTCCCGATATACCTGTTGCTTGCCGCTATCGTGACAATCGACACCCCGTTCTCGCTTGCGGTTGTCATATCGCTGTGGAGCTGGGCGGGACTGTGCCGCGCAATCAGGGTTCAGATACTCAGTCTGAAAGAGCGCGACTTCATTCAGATATGCACGGTTATGCATATGAGCAAGGCTCATATCATCTTCAAGGAACTTCTGCCCAACGTATTCAGCTATATAGCAATCAACTTCGTCATGGCAATGCGCAACGCAATCATGGCGAGTGTCGGTATCATGCTCGTCGGTCTTGCGGCGTACGACCCGACCAACTGGGGCGCAATCATCAACGCGGCGAGAACCAAAGGTCTTATCAACGTAAAGAACATCTACATCATGATGTATCCGCTGATTGCGATAGTCATTTTCCAGGCGTCCACGCTCATGCTGGCAAACGGACTTGACGAAACGCTCAATCCGCGTCTCAAAGTGCTGTAAAGAGGTGTGATATGAAATTCGACATTCCATTTCTGAAAAAGAAAGCATACGAGAATGCTGCAAACGACGCGGAATACACCATGGTTGCAAAATGCGAAAGCGCGAGTGCCGAACAAGCCGAAAAACTTGCGGCAGAAGCGGCTGAGGAAAGCGAAAAGCTGGACGAACTCCGTGAGAACGCGGAAGAGCGTATGCAAGCCGCGTCCGAACAGGAACCCGCAAAAGACAGCGCTTGCGAAACCTGCCACCCCGAGTTCGACAACATAGCCGAATTCAGGCACGTGTGCATTGACTATCCGCTCAAAAAATACACCATACGCGCGGTAACCGACATATCTCTCGACATTCGCCGCGGCAAAATCACCGCGTTGGTCGGGGAGAGCGGCTCGGGCAAAACCACGCTTGCGTCGTCGCTCATCAGATGTATATCCGAACCGGGCAGAATTGCGGCAGGCGAAGTCATCTTCCATTCCCGCCGCGACAACGGCGAAACCGAAGACATTCATATCGAGTCGCTGAACGAAAAGGACATGCGCAAGTTCCGTTGGGACAAGGTGTCCATGGTATTTCAGGCGGCGCAAAGCGCGCTGAACCCCGTTATGACCGTGCGCCAGCAGTTCTACGAAACTCTTGCCGCGCACGACGCAAAACTCACGAAAGAGCAGAAGGAAGCGCGTTGCCGCGAATTGCTCGACTACGTCAAACTCGACGTCGACCGCGTGCTTGCGTCCTATCCTCACGAACTGTCCGGCGGTATGAAACAGAGGGTTATGATAGCGTTTTCGTTGCTGTTAAACCCCGAATTGATAATTCTCGACGAACCTACCACCGCACTCGACGTCATTACGCAGAGCTACATTTTCAATCTTCTGCGTCAGATTAACCGCGATATGGGCATATCCATGTTGCTCATGACTCACGACATCAGCGTCGTTGCGAAATTCGCCGATTACGTCGGCGTTATGTACGGCGGCAGACTTATGGAATACGGCAGCGTGCACGAGGTGTTCAAACACAGATATCACCCGTACACCGCGGGTCTTATCGGCGCGACGCCGTCCATTATCGGCAACATCGAGGATATGCACCCGATAGAAGGCAATCCCCCCGATTTGCTGAACCTGCCTTCGGGTTGCGTGTTCTCGCCGAGATGTCCTTTCTGCAAGGAGATATGCACGCAGTCGGAACCCGAAACCAGAGAAATGCCCGACGGAAGCAAAGGCAAATGCCATTTTTACAGGGAGGCGGAACATGAGTAAGAAGAAAGCGAACGTGTTTGAAGAACAGACTGTCGCGGACATTCTTTCCGAAGAAAGCGACCCCACGGTCAAAGAGCAGACGCCTTCTCCCGAAAACGCGGCGGAAGTCGTTGCGGAACTCGGTGCGCAGGACGCCGCCGACAAAGCGACCGTTGCCGACGAACAGCCCGCAGAAAACGTCGATACCGCGGAAGCGAACGAGAACGCGGACGGCGAAAAAGCGGACGGAGAGCAGACCGTACAGGCTGACGGGGAAGAAACCGAGAACAACGGCGAACCCGAGCCTCTTCTCCGACTGGAAAAAATCAACATGATTTTCAAGAAGCCCGGTTCGGTGCTTATGGACAGGAACATACACGTTCTGAAAGACATCGACCTTTGCGTGTATCCCGGCGAAATCATCGCGCTGGTAGGCGAGAGCGGTTGCGGCAAAACCACGCTCGGCAAAATCATCACGGGTCTTTACAGACCGACTTCGGGCGACGTGTATTTCGACGGAACAAAGGTGTCGGGCGTTTTCAGCAAAAAGCTGGCGTCCTACAATCAGGTTCAGTTCATTCAGCAGGACTCTTACGCCGCGCTGAACCCCGTACGCACCATATATCAGAGTCTGTACGCGCCTATCAAAACCCACAACCGTAAGTGGTCGCGCAAACAGATTGACGAAAAAATCGAGGAACTCATGGAACTCATCGGATTGCAACCGTCCTCGCAGTTCCTCACCAAATATCCTCACCAGCTTTCGGGCGGTCAGCGTCAGAGAATTCTCATGGCGAGAGCAATTTCGCTCGACCCGAAACTCATCGTCGCGGACGAACCCGTAAGTATGATTGACGTTTCGTTGCGTCTGTCCCTTCTCAACCTCATGAAGGAACTCAACGAAAAACTGAATATGTCGTTCGTTTACATCTCGCACGACCTGTCCACTACAAGGTATATCGCGCGCAACGGGAGAGTTTGCGTCATGTATCTCGGACAGATTGTCGAGGTCGGAAACATCGGCGACGTGGTTTCCTGTCCCCGTCACCCGTACACCAGAGCGCTCATTCAGGCAGTTCCCGTTCCCGACCCCGAGTTCAGGGGCAACGACGAACTCCCGCTCAAATCCATGCAACTGGGTACGCTCGAAGACAGGGGAGAGGGTTGCGCATTTTACGAACGCTGTCTGTACTCGCGCGAAGAGTGCAAACAGAAAATTTCGTACACCGCTACGGAAACGGCACAGGTACTCTGCGGGAACTTGGAGGCAGTTCCTTCCGACCCTGTGTACAAAATATAACTAACGGAGGAAGATTTATGAGTAACACAGCATCGCAAAAAGTCGTGTATGCGTTCAGTGCATTGCTCGTGGTGTTGCTTGCACTTACGATGGTGCTCAGCCTGAACGTTTACTCGATTCCGACTGCCGGTGCGGATCCTATCGAGAATATTCTCTACGAAGAAGACTTTTCGGAAGGAGTCGACCCGTCGCTGTCGGAGCACATGGTTGTAAACAACGGTGAAGCTACGCTTTCCAGCGGAAGAATGTTCAATCTGCCGATTGCGTCATTCCCCGATTCCAACAACGTCGAACTGTCCTTTGACCTCAGACTCGACGCCGCAACCGACATTTATATCCACCTTGTGGGACTTGACGGCTCTCTCAAAGCCAACATGTTCCTCGGCATCCTCGGTAACGGCGCCTACTGGCGTATGTCCAACCAGGGTTCTGACCTCGGTGGCGTTCAGTATGACGTTTACAACAACTCGGGCGACGACCAGGGAGGTCTTGACAGCAGCCCCGTCGACCTTTCGGAATTTGCACACGTTCAGTTCATTCACTACGAAGGATATCTCGAAGTCTGGGTGAACGGAACCCGTCGCGTCGTTTCCCACCTGTCCAACTTCGGTAACACCCGCTACATGCAGCGCGGCACCATCGAAGAAGGCAAAATCACGGGTATTGCAATTCACGCTCTCAATGCAAACGCCGCAGCCATCGACAACGTCAAAGTCAGCGAACCCACGGCACTTGCAACCTCTTACGAACAATCCTTCGACAGCGATTCTTACGGCAGCAAGGTTATCCTTCCTCTCTCCGCACAGAACCTCTATCAGGACAACTTTATGGTGAAGGCAACCTTCAACCTCGGCGACGCAACCAAGACCAACTACTATCCGAAGGTTAAACTCGCGGGTCTTAACGCATCTCTCACCACCCAGAACGGCAAAGAATATTGCGTCAACGTTCAGGCACAAGTCAACGAAGGCACTTTCAATCCCGGTGTGTTCGGTCAGACCGAAACTCAGGATTGGGTAAACGCTTCCGGTGAAGCAGTCACCTTCGAACAGGGCGACGACATTGAATTCAGAGTAGAAGTGTACGGCGACAACATCGACCTTTACATCAACGGTAAAGCCGCAGTTGCCACCACGTTCACCGAACTCGGACTCACCAAAGGCAAACTGCAGTATATCGTTCTCGATTGCGGCGGCGGTGGTATGACCCTTGAAAAAGTTACTTTCAACGGTTACGACAAACAGACCGCGGCATATGTCAGCACTCCTTCGACCCTCGTCAAAACCGGTTCCGACGTCACCTTCAACGCCGACATCTTCGGTATCAAGGGCGAAACCTTTGACTGGTACGTCAACGACGTCAAACAGAACGTCGAAGCAACCGAACTCACCCTTAACGCAGTTGAGGCAGGCACCTACAAAGTTGTCTACAAGAGCGACGCAACCGTGTCCAACGAAGTCGTAGTCAACGTTGTGGACAAAATCGCAACCATATCCACTGAAACTCCCGAAATCTATGCCACCGACAGTGCAGTCATTACCGCAGTTCTCGACGGTGATTTTGCAGGAGAAGACATGAAGTGGTACGTCAATGACGCACCCCAAGAAGAAGCATCTACCACGCTCACCCTCGAAGGGCTTTCTGCCGGGGAATATGTAATCGTTTACAAGGGCAACACCGTGAGCAGTAACGAAATCACCGTTACCGTTCTCGACAGCGTTGTCGAAGTCACCACCGACCAGAACAGCTACTTTGTCGGCGAAACCGCAACCTTCGAAGCAACCCTCACGGGTATTCCCGAAGGCGTAACCGTCGAATGGTATGTTGACGGCGAACTCGTCGAAGGACAGAACGAAACCACCTTCACGCTTTCTCTCGAAGGCTATGAAGCGGGCAGCCAGATTTCCGTTGTCGCAAAAGCAGGCGAAGTAACTAGCGAAGAAGTCATCATCTCTCTCGCATTCGACGTGCTCGGCGGCATTACGGGCGACGAAAACTACAAAGTCGTCTATGAAGACGTCATCGAAGACGGCGGTTCCTACGGCAATTTCAGCGTCGGTTCCGACGAAGACGGCACTTATCTTTACAGCCAGAACACGAGCGGCAGCACCTGGTATGAACCCAATGCGACCATGCCTTCTTCTACCAGCTTCATTCTGACTTATCAACTCTATATCCCCGCGGATATCGACGGCACCTACTATGTCTATCCCTGCCTTGCCGGTCTTAACTCCAAGTACCCCAGCGGTCTGGTTGAAAGCGCAATCGAAGTCAACAGCGAAGGCGTACGTCCTTACTTCAAAGAGCAGAGCAACGGCATGCAGTACGAAGTCAAGGATTACGGTTTCGGCAAAGACCTCTCCTACGAAGGCGGCATAGCCAAGAAAGGCGACTGGAACGAAATCGCTGTCGCAGTCAAGGGCAGCTATGTTACGATGTACGTCAACGGTGAAATCACCATGTTCTTCAACATGCCCACCGCGACCGTTCCTTCCCGCGTATCCTTCAACCTTTACCCCGACGGCGGTTCCGGTGTTGTGCCCGTCCGCATCAAGGGTATCGAAGTCAGCGGTATAGTCGAACCCGCTCCCGACCTCGTGAGCGTGTCCCTCTCCGTTTCCAACGTTGAAACCGAAGTCGACGGCACCATCACCGTCAGAGCAAACCTCAACCCCTTCAACGCGGAAGCAAACGTTATCGAATGGTATGTCAACGACGTCAAAGTCGAAGGACAGAACACTCTCAACTTCACGTTCAGCGCAAGCGCAACGGGCGAATACAACATCCATTGCGTAATCGACGGCATCAAGAGCGAAGTCAGAACGGTTAAAGTTGTCGGTGCAGGCGGCGGAAACGGCGCAGGCGACGGCGCAACTCTTCCCGGCTGGGCAATCGCAATCATCGTCATCGGTGCATTGGCAGTTGTCGGCGGTGCCGCAGCAGGTATCGTTATCGCTATGAAGAAAAAGAACGCGAAAGCCGAAAACGTAGCAAACGAAGAAGACAAAGACAACAACTAATCTCTTTTCCCCCCTATGATTTCCGCCCCGAAAAACGGGGCGGAAATCACCCGCCGCTGAGAGGTTAAGGCTGTACAGGAGGACGCATGAAAAAACTAGTTTCCTTAATTCTGACGGTTGCCGTGGTTGTAGGGGCCGTTTTTGCATTGCAGGCGTGTTCGCCCGACAACAAATCACAGGAGGAGTCTGCCGTGTTTGATTACGACTCTCTGTACAGTAGCAATCCCCGAGAACCTTATGCCGCTCCCGCCGGCGGCACCACAAACCGTGCCTCATACGGTTACACCCTGAAAGCCGAACAGGGTTACAACGATTGGAGTTATCTCTATTACAGCGGCGGCAATTACGCCGAGATGACTTACGACGGTTCGGCGGCAATGTGGCAGGGCGGCGGCGCGTCAATGAAAGACGACGTAATGTATCCCTCCGAAACTTCCGACGCAGTCCGCGGTTACGACGTGACCGCAAACGGCAGCGCAACGGTTTACGGCAATTTCAGGTGCGCGGACGGCGACTCTGCCGGCGCAACGGTTTCCGTATTCCGCAACAACACCGAAATCTATCGCGGTACGCTCGAAGCGGGCGATACCGTGGGTAAATACTTCGAAGTTTCCGACACTCTCGATGTCGGCGACAAAATCTATTTCGTAGTTAAAGGCGCGGGAGCGAAAGTGTCCTTCAATCCCGTTGTGACTTACGAAAATTCGCAGAATAAATCCCTTTACCACCTCACCACACAAGGCAAACAGTACGGCGACGTGTTCCCGTACTACGACGAGGAGCAGGGCAAACTCTATATGGGATTTCTCTGGTCGGACAATGCTAGCGGCGGTCAGTATCACGACGCCCTCGAAATTTCCGACAATATGCTGACGTTCACCGACGTTCCCGAAGCGGGCAACTACGATACCTGGCAGTATTACAAAGAGAACTACCGCATGCACTTCCTCTATGACTGCAACAGGTTCATCGACCGCTCGAAATATACGTTCGGCGTGCGTGACAACTTCCTTTATTTCGACGAAGAAAATCAGCGTTATCTGCTCATTGCGGGTTGCTATTACCGCTTTGACAGCAGCGCACAGACAAGCGACCTCGTCATTTATTCTTCGGACGACCCCTATGCGCTCAGCTGGACGCGCGAAGGCAACGTCGTCGAAGCGGGATATTCGCGCAACCTTCCCGAATGTCCTTCGCTCATGAAAATCGGCGACAGATGGTACGTCTTCGTGTCCGTGGCTTACAACACCGCGCACCAGGTCGGACCTCTCCAATACTGGACGGGCGACGCGGGCGTGGACTGCATGGACGTCGATTGGAGCGACAAAGAGTTTTCCTTCCTCGACGGCGAAGACCTTTGTGCGGCACGTGTAACGCAGGTAGGCGAAAAAGTTTATATGTGGGGCTGGATTCCCGCAACCTACGACAGAATGCCTTGGGCGCCTTGGGCGGGATACCTCAATCTGCCTCGTGAAGTCATACAGCTTCCCGACGGTTCTCTCGGCGGCAGACTTGACCCCGCGCTCACCAAACTGCTCAACTACGGCAACGTTTACACTCTCGGAATAGACAATTACACCGTTGCAGGCGGCAACGCCGTTTTCGAAAACGGTTCGCTCAACCTCACGGGTCAGGATAACAAAGTCATACTCGGCGACGGATTCAACCGCAACTTCATAACCTTTACCGCGGATATGAAGGACAGCAACGAAATCGGCTACTACATGGAACAGGACGGCAAGCGTTACGAAATCGTCGTACGCAAATCGGGCGGCAAACTGTATATGCAGGTGCTGTCTCCCGACGACCCCAACCACAAGACGAACAGCACGATAAAAATCAACTCCGCAAGCGACGTGTTCGATTTCAAAATCGTGTGCGACGGCGAATTCGTGGAGTTCTTCGTCAACGACCAATATGCGCTTACGGCGCACACCGCAATGGACGGAGCGTCCTACCGTGCGGGACTCATTTCCGACGGCAACGCGACTTTCAGTGGCGTGTCTATAAACAAACTTCTGCCTTACGGTGAAATTTGCTGACGCACGGGGAATGACAGTGTTCCCGTAAAACGGAATGTCAATGGAAAAGCCAAACATAATCGTTATCAACATAGACGACCTCGGGTACGGCGATATAGGCTGCTACGGGTCTGAACGCAACAAAACTCCCAACATCGACAAACTTGCCGAGGATATAGGCGAAACGACGGACGTTGCGGAGTAGTTCCCCGAACAGGTTGCGAAAATCACCGAAGTTGCCGACTTCTACCGCAAGGAACTCGGCGACGATTATACGGGAACAAAAAGCATAAACTGCCGCGAAAAAGGGTTTGTCAAAGAGTTCGGTTTCCGTACGCAGTACGACCCCCGACATCCATATATGATTGCGTTGTACGACCTCGACGACGCAAAGGAGAAGAAATGAACACATATATCGGTATAGACCTCGGAACTTCCACCGTCAAAATGCTGTTGGTGGCCGCGGACGGTACAATTCTGTCTTCCGTTACCAAGGATTATCCCGTCAGCTATCCGCAGGACGGTTGGAGCGAACAGAACCCCGAAGACTGGTACACGGCGGTTCTCGCGGGGATTTCCGAGCTGCTCGAAGGGCAGGACAAAAAGGCTGTCAAAGGCATATCGGCAGGCGGACAGATGCACGGTCTTGTCGCGCTCGACGCCGACGACAACGTGGTTCGTCCCTGCATTCTCTGGAACGACGGCAGAACGGCAAAGGAAACTGAATATCTCAACACCGCAATCGGCAAGGCAAAACTTACCGAACTTACAGGCAACATCGCATTTGCGGGATTTACCGCGCCGAAAATACTTTGGCTCAAAGCCAACGAACCCGAAAACTTTGCGCGCATTGCAAAAATAATGTTGCCCAAGGACTATATCGTCTACAAACTTTCGGGAACGTTTTCCAGCGACTTGTCCGACGCCGCGGGCACGCTGTTGCTCGATGTCAAAAACCGCAGATGGAGCGATGAAATGTGCAGTATCTGCGGAGTTTCCGAAAAAATGTTGCCCGAACTGCACGAGAGTTACGAGACGGTCGGCAAACTGAAAAGCGAACTTGCCGAAAAATTCGGACTCTGTGACGTGAAAATAATCGCAGGTGCAGGCGACAATGCGGCGGCGGCTGTCGGTACGGGTACGGTCGGCGAGGGCGGTTGCAACGTTTCTCTCGGTACGAGCGGAACGCTGTTCGTGTCGTCCGCGACTTATTCCGAAGACAAACGCAACGCATTGCACAGTTTCTGTCACGCAGACGGCGGCTATCACCTCATGGGGTGCATTCTTTCCGCCGCGTCCTGCAACGCATGGTGGGCGGACGGTATTCTCGGCACCGACGACTATGCGAAAGAGCAGGCGGGACTCGACAAACAACTCGGCGACAACAACGTGTATTTCCTGCCTTATCTTATGGGCGAGAGAAGCCCTCACAACGACGTAAACGCACGCGGAGCGTTCATCGGCATGCGTCCCGATACAACGCGCGGACAGATGACGCTTGCGGTTATGGAAGGCGTGGCGTTTGCGCTCAAAGACTGTCTCGAAGCCGCACGCGCAAACGGCGTTAAGGTCGAACGCATCAAAATATGCGGCGGCGGAGCAAAAAGCCCTCTGTGGCGGCAGATAATCGCGGACGTTTTCGATATGCCCGTGGACATTCCCGTGACGGAGCAGGGACCCTCTTACGGCGCGGCCATGCTTGCCATGGTCGGTTGCGGCGAATACGCCGACGTAAAGTCCGCGGCAGACGCGATAGTCAGGGTTTCCGAAACGGTTATGCCCGACAAATCGGCGGAGAAGTACCGCGAACGTTATGCGATGTTCGCAAAACTTTATCCTGCTCTGAAAGACGTTTTCCGCGATATGAGCGGAAGATAATCACATTGCCCATTTTCCCCTTTCGGACGATTTTTCTCCTTTTTCATCCCCAACCCGTTTCCGTCCGAAAATTCATTGCGACGCGGCTAGTTCCGCGTCATAGTTTTTTATCGGATAATTTTTGCGTGTTATTTTCGACTGCGCTTTTACCGTGTTTTGACTGCGTTATGTTTTCGGCTTTTGTTGCTTTTTTGGCGTTTTATAGGTGTCTTTTTGCACTTTTTATGCCTTTTTTCGGAAAATTTTCTTGGATGCTAGGAAAACCGATTGATTAATACGTATATACTTATTGAAATAAACAGGGTGGAGCGCGGACGTTTTGTCTTTAGCTTGAAGGTACGGCAGAAGTAAGTGGCAGGCTATCCCGAAAGATTTCTAGAAGAACTCAAATACAAATGCGACATCGTTTCTGTGATTTCGCAGTATGTTCCTCTCGTAAAGAAGGGGAGCAAGTATTTCTGTTGCTGTCCTTTCCACAACGAAAAGACGCCGTCCATGTGCGTCAACACCGACGGGCAGTATTACCATTGTTTCGGTTGCGGCGTAAGCGGCGACGTCATAACGTTCGTTATGGAAATGGAGTCCGTCGACTACACCGACGCGGTGAAAATCCTTGCGGACAAAGCGGGAATGACGCTCCCCGAGTTCGAAGGTGACCGCGAATACAAGAAGAAAAAGGACAAACAAGCCGTCCTCAAACAGCTTATGCGTGACGCGGCGGTCTACTACCGCGCCAACCTCAAACGCGAAAAGGAAGGCAAAGAGGCGCGAGAATATCTTGCAAGCCGCGGCATTTCGAAAGAAACCTGCGTGCGTTTCGGCATAGGTCTTTCACTCGGATACGACCAGTTGCAAGGCTATATGCGCCGCAAAGGGTATTCAATCGAAAATCTGAAAGAGTGCGGACTTGTCGTCGGCGACAGACTTTCCGACGCGTTTGCGGGGCGTATAATCGTTCCGATTATGAACGGGGCAGGCGAAGTCATCGCTTTCGGCGGAAGAATTTACCACGGCGAAAAAGACGTTGCCAAATACAAAAATTCCACCAACACGTTGCTTTTCGACAAAAGCCGTTGCGTTTACGGTATAAACTTCGTAAAAAAAGAGAAAAGGCAAAACGGGGGGTTCAAAAACCTCGTTCTCGTCGAAGGGTATATGGACGTAATCGCGCTTGCGGGTGCGGGAATATATAACGCCGTTGCGGGAATGGGCACCGCACTCACTCCCATGCAGGCACGCGAAATCAAACGTTGCGTGGATATGGTGTATGTCTGTTACGACGGCGACGCGGCGGGAAGAAAAGCCGCGGTAAGAAACGTCGAAACCCTGCTTGCGGAAGGACTGGAAGTAAAAGTCGTATCCCTTGCCGACGGACTCGACCCCGACGACACAATCAAAAGCGAAGGCGCGGAAGGTTTCCACAAGAGATTGCAGGAAGCGTTGCCGCTTGTCGAATACAAACTCAAACTGTGCGAAGACGCATACGGACTTAGTTCCGCAAACGGCAGAGCAAAGTATGTGACCGCCGCACTCAAAGTTCTGGGCGCTGTCGCCAACAAAGCGGAAAGAGAAGTTTATCTCGGCATTGTGTCTGCAAAAAGCGGCGTTTCGGTCGAAACCCTCAACGCAACGCTTGCGGAAGCGGGCACCGTCAGACAGACCGCCGCTCCCGAAAAAAAGGTTGCGGAAAGGGAAAGCAGAACGGTAAGGGCGGCAAGGTTCGTGCTTTACGTGCTGTGCTCCAACAGAGCGTATGCCGACGCCGACATAATCAATCCCGACTGGTTTTCGTTGCCTGCGCACAAAGAGATTGTGGAGTTCGTCAAGTCACAACCCAAGGGCGCAGTCGTTGCCGGCAATCTGTTCGACCGCGGAGTGGACAAAGAGGAGCTCGGAAAAATTCTCGGTTCAAACGTTGCCGTTGACAGCGAAATGAAAGAGCGTGTGTATTATTTCGATTGTCTTAACGTCGTTGCGGACGAGTACATCGCGGGACGGCTCGAATATCTCACCGCACGCTACAAGGAACTGACCGACGCCGCGGAGCGCCGTGCCGTTCTTATGGAAATTCAACAGTATCAGAAAAAACTCAAATCCAAGAATATCAGAGATAAAATCTGATTACGCAGGAGGAAAAAGTGGACAGAGAACAACTGCTTAAACAAGAGATTGAGAAAATCGTTGCTCTGGGTCGTTCGAAAGGCAGTATCGCCGAGGACGACATTATGGCACGTCTCGAACATCTCAACGCCACAGCCGAGGACGTGGAAGGCGTATTCAAGGCTCTTGCCGCAGAGAACATCAACGTCGTGTCCGCAAAAGAGGACGACGACATCGACAAGATTATCGAAGGCAACTTCGACGACTCCGTCAAGATGTATCTCAAAGACATCGGCAAAGTGCCGCTGCTTTCCGCCGAAAGAGAAGTGGAACTCGCAAAGAGAATGGAAGAGGGCGACGAGGAAGCAAAACAGATACTTTCCGAAGCCAACCTCCGTCTTGTCGTATCGATTGCAAAACGTTATGTCGGACGCGGAATGCAGTTCCTCGACCTCATTCAGGAAGGCAACCTCGGTCTTATGAAAGCCGTCGAAAAGTTCGACTACACCAAAGGGTTCAAATTCTCGACCTATGCTACGTGGTGGATAAGACAGGCGATAACTCGTGCTATCGCGGATCAGGCGCGTACTATCCGTATTCCCGTGCATATGGTGGAAACCATAAACAAGCAGGTCAGGGCAACCAGACAACTTTTGCAGAAACTGGGGCGCGAACCTACGCCCGAAGAGATTGCCGAACATCTCGGTTGCAGTGAAGAGCGCGTAAGGGAAATTCAGAAAATCGCGCAGGACCCCGTTTCGCTTGAAACGCCTATCGGCGAAGAAGAAGACAGTCACCTCGGAGATTTCATCGAGGACAACACCGCGCTTTCTCCTTCCGACGTTGCGGAAAGCAATATGCTGAAAGAACAGCTTGTGCAGGTGCTGAACACGCTGACTCCCCGTGAGGAAAAGGTGTTGAGATTGCGTTACGGTCTCGACGACAGCCACCCCAGAACGCTGGAAGAAGTCGGCAAGGAGTTCAACGTCACGCGTGAGCGTATCAGACAGATAGAAGCAAAAGCTCTGCGCAAACTGCGTCATCCCAACAGACTGAAAAAACTCAAGGATTTCGACTGATGCCGATACGACTTGACCGCAGACTTAACGCAATAGCGTCGCTTGTGCTAGGCAAGAAGATTTGCGACGTTGGAAGCGACCACGGCAAACTTGCGTGCTATCTGGTGCAGACGGGACGGGCGGAGTGCGCAATCGCAACCGACATAAGCGCGCCCAGTCTGCAAAAAGCCGAACGGCTTGCCGCAGAACTCGGCATTTCCGACCTTGTAACGACGCGCGTAGGCGACGGACTCGACCCCGTGACCGAAGACGACGTGGACACGGTCGTAATCGCGGGAATGGGCGGCGACCTCATAGCCGGCATTCTCGAACGCGGCAGACAAGCGGGCAAGGACTTCGAATTCTACATACTGTCGCCCAACACGCACCCCGAACGGGTACGCGAACAGATTTGCCGAATGGGGCACACAATCGTGTACGACGGAGTTGCGGAGTGCGCGGGGAAAATCTATCCCGTCATAAAAACAATGCGGGGCGGGGAAGAGAAACTCGACGCAATGCAACTCAGATTCGGAAAGTTTTTCCGTACGGACGAGGATTTCAAAGCTGCGGCGGAGAAGGAACTCGACAAACTCGAAGCCGTACTGAAAGGCAATCCCAACGCCGCCAATCTGGCGGGAAGAGCGCAGCTTTTGCGCAGTGCGCTCGACGAGGTGGAAATATGAAAATATCCGAAACCGTACAGGCAGTCGCGGATTTTGCGCCCGTACAGCTTGCCGCCGAATGGGACAACGTAGGTTTTCTCGTCGGCGACGAAGAGCGCGAATGCACGGGTGTGGTGACCTGTCTCGACTGTACGGAAGAAGTAGTTGACAAAGCCGTTGCCGAAGGGTGCAATCTGATTGTAAGTCATCACCCGTTCATATTCAAAGGCATACGCGAACTCAACCTTTGCCGCACACAGTCGCGCGCAATCGAAAAGCTGTTCAAACACGACATCTCGGTGTATTCCGCGCACACCAACCTCGACGTCGCGGAAAACGGACTGAGTCACAAACTCGCCGAGATGTTCGGTGGAGAGAACATAGTGCGCGAAGGGTTCGGTTGCTTTGCCGAACTGCGTCCCGTGAGTGCTAAGGAACTCGCAAAACGGGTTGCCGAAGTGCTCGGCGACAAGAGCGTCAAGGTGTGCGCACCCGACGCAACCGTCCGCAGAATTTACGTTATTTCGGGAAGCGGCGGCGGCAGCGAAGAACTTGAAATTGCGATGAAAAGCGCAGACGCGCTGGTGACCGGAAACGTAAGACACAACGTTTTCACGGACGCGGCGCAGGAGAATTTCCCGATTGTGGAGTTCTCGCACTTTTACAGCGAAATCATATGTTGTGACGTGCTGAACGAGATTATAAAGTCCCGTTTCGGCGAATTGAAAGTCGTATCCGCACGTCAGCAATGCCCATACAAGACTTTGGAGGAACTATGAAATTCGACACAATTCTGGAGTATCAGCGAATCGACCAGGAGCTACTCAATCTTGAAAGCGAATTCGCAAAAAGCAAGGAAAGAGCGGCGTTCGTTACCGCAAAGGCGAAGCTCGAAGCCGCAACCGACACCGTGAACAAACTTTCGCAGGAAGCATCGGATTTGCTTGCAAATTACAACAAGTTGAACGCCCGCGCCGAAGAACTGAAAATGCGTCTTGACGAGTTTGACAGGTTCATAGGCGGCGTTGCCGACGTGAACGAAGCGGATTATTATCTCCGTCAGATTGCGTCAATCAGCGACGAAATCGCCGCTCTCGAAAAGGACGCCGCGCGCGATTACGAGCGTATCGACGGCATTGACGCGGAGTACAAGAAAACTTGCGAACTCGGCGTCAAAGCGTCCAAAAACTATAAAGCCGCTTGCGCGGAATACAACGCGTACGTGACCAATATGCAGCCCAAGGTTGCCGAACTCAAAGAACAGCTGTCCGCTCTCAAAAAGTCCGTTCCCACGGAGTTTATGGAAGCGTACCTGTCTTTGCGTTCCGCAAAAAAGATGCCTGCATTCGTCGTGTACAACGCCGACGCGGGTACGTGCGGACGTTGTTTTATGGAAGTGTCCGCCGACACGAAGAGCAAACTGAGAAACCCCGGCGATTATGCCGAATGTCCCAATTGCAGAAGGATTCTGTTTATTCCCGAAAACTGACGACTTCCGAATCCGTGCAAAACAAAAGCTGAGAGAGGTTATTATGAATTATTACAACAATCCCGATGTATATTGCGTAAACGCACTGCCCAAGCACGGCGCGGGTTATCCTTTGAACGCCGACGGTTCCGAACGTAAAGTTTGCCTGAGCGGCAAATGGAACTTCAAATTTTTCCCGTCCGTTATGTTGCTCGACGTCAATCCCGCAAGCTGGGACACAATCGACGTTCCTTCCAACTGGCAGCTCAAAGGATACGGCAAACCCATTTACACCAACATCAGATATCCGTATCCCATCTGCACCAATCCTCTGAAACTCCCCGCAATCGACGACACCGACAACTCCTGTGGCGTTTATATGCGTGAGTTCGACCTCGAACCTTTCACTGGAAGAGTACACGTGGAATTTGCGGCGAACAGCGGTGCGGAAGTTTACGTCAACGGCACTTTCGCGGGGTATTCCGAGTCCAGTTTCGACTATCAGGAATACGACATCACCGACCTTGTCAAAGTCGGCAGGAACGAAATCAAAATCGTGGTTTACCGTTACACCACGGGCAGCTATCTCGAAGACCAGGATATGTGGCGTTTGTCGGGTATTTTCCGCGACGTAATGCTCATTTTCGTTCCCGAGTGCAGAATTGCGGACCTCTATGCCCGTGCGGTATTCGGCAAAACCTTCGATAAGGCGCAGTTCAGACTGGGCGTCAACGTCGACTGCAAAGGCGCGGCTCTCGAAGGCGGCAAAATCGTCGTTGACCTCAAAGACGCGGCAGGCAAGAGCGTGGCGCAGGGCGTGTTGTCCGTGGGCGACGTCGCAAACGGAAAATCGGCAACCGTAAGATTTGAAAAAGAAGTCGTCGCACCTCACCTTTGGAGTGCGGAAGACCCTTATCTTTACACGCTGTTCGTTGCTCTCGTCAAAGCGGACGGAACCACCGCGGATATCAGAAGCATCAAGTTCGGTTTCCGCAAAATCGAAGTTCTGCCCAAGAGGGGAGAAGAGGAACCCGTCATTCTGCTCAACGGCAAGAAACTCAAAATCCGCGGCGTAAACCGTCACGAGTTCCACCCCGAATACGGTCACGCAGTTCCCGCGGAACTTACGGAAAAAGACCTTATCATTCTCCGCAACAACAACATCAACAGCCTGCGTACTTCGCACTATCCCAACTCCCGCGCGCTTTACGAACTCTGCGACCGCTACGGAATTATGGTTATGAGCGAAAACAACCTCGAAACTCACGGGCTTGCGATGTCTATTCCCCGCGGCAAACAGCGTTGGGTAAAACAGGTATGCCACAGAATGGACAATATGGTTCGCGCGTTCCGCAACCACGCTTGCGTGCTGTTCTGGTCGCTCGGCAACGAGTCCGGCAACGGCAGAGCCTTCGGCGAAATGAAAAAGATCGCGCTTGCGCTCGACAAGACTCGTCCCATTCACTACGAATGCGACGGTTGGCTCCGCGACACTGACATCATGAGCGAAATGTACACACCCATGGAGAAAATGGAAGAAATCGGCAAAAACCGTTTCCATATGCACAGTCAGGCATTGTGGGCGCCCTGGGGTCATCTGCTTTCGCCGTATATGTACCGTGACAAGCCCTTCATCCAGTGTGAATACGCACACGCAATGGGCAACAGCCTCGGCAACTTCGCAGATTATTGGAGAGAGTTCAAGAAGTACGACCGTCTGTGCGGCGGCTACATATGGGACTTTGCCGACCAGTCCATCAAACGCGTACAGGCAGACGGCACCGTGGAATGGACGTACGGCGGCGACTGGGGCGACCAGCCCAACGACGGCACGTTTGCGTTCAACGGAATAGTTCGCGCAGACCGTTCGCCCAACCCCGCGCTTTACGAAGTAAAGAAAGTTTATCAGCAGATACAATTCGCGCTCGAAGGCGGCAGAATAGCGGTTACCAACGAATATATGTTCCGTGACCTTTCCGCTTATTCTCTCCGCGTCGAACTCGTAGAGGACGGCATTTCCAAGGAAATCAAGGAAATCGCAATGCCCGACGTAAAACCCGGTGAAAAGGGTTATGCGGATATGCCGTTCGCAATCGCCGCGGACAAAGACGTTGCCGTCAACGTTTATGCGGTTCAGAAAGCCGACGAACGCGGCATTGAAGCCGGTCACATCGTCGCGGAAGAGCAGATTGCGGTCAGAGCATTCAAGCAGGAAGAAGTACAGGAAGCGGAAGGCAAAACCGTGTCCAAGGAAGGCGAAGACGTCGTCATCGACGGCGGAGCGGTTGTCGCACGCGTCAACGGCGATACGGGTTATATCGACTCTATCCGCATAAGGGGCAAAGAAGTTCTTGCCGCTCCCGTCAAACCCAACTTCTGGCGCGCTCCCATCGACAACGATTTGTCGCCGCAAATTCCGCCCATCGCTCAGGCAGTGTTCGGCAAATTCGCGTTCAAAAAGGCGCAGGAACGCATCGTAAAATCCAACTACACGCTCACCGAAAAGGGCATCGAAATAGACTGGTATATGCCCAAGATGCTCCGTCTCAAAACCCGTTACGAAGCGGTCAAAGACGGACTTAAAGTCACGCTTACCTGCGTAAACGCGATATTCGGTCTGCCCAGATACGGTTTTGATATGAAACTCGCAACGTCCGACGACGTGACGTTCTACGGCAGAGGCCCGCAGGAGAACTACTGCGACAGAAAGACGGGCGCGAAACTCGGCGTTTACAGCGGCAAAATCGAGGACTTCCAGCACGACTATCTCGTGCCGCAGGAAAACGGCAACCACTGTGATACCCGTTACGTACAGATAGGCGGCGAAAACGGAGTCAGAATTTCCGCAGTCGGCAAACCTTTCGAATTCTCCTGCCATAACTATTCGTTGCACGAACTCGAAAGAGCAAAACACCTGCATGAACTCAACAAGGAAGACGACGGCGTGTACGTGTTCGTCGACGGCAAACAGCGCGGTGTTGGCGGCGATATTCCCGCACTTGCCTGTGTCAAACCCCAGTACAAAATCAAACCTTATCAGGTGCACACCGTAAGTTTCGTCATCAAATAATCTGCCGAGGGCAGAGGTCAATCAAGCCGAAGCCCCAAGGGAGAAAAGACGGATTTGAATCAGTCCAGCCGCGCGCGTTGAAAAACGGGCGCGGCATTTTTTTTGCCGACGTCCGAAAGCGAAGGCGTTTCGACGGAAGATACTGTTGAAAATACAATTCAATATCTAATGGAAAATTCTATGGAAAACCTTATCGAAAACCGATTGAAAATCCGCTTTGAAATCCGACTTAAATCGCCGTAAACTGTAATCATATGGAAATATTTTGTATATTTTGCTGTTTGGGTTGACTTAATATCTGGGCGCAACTATAATTCTTTATGCTATTAAAATAAGCACGGCCGTTCGTGGGGCCGATTGCAAAGGAGTTTTTTATGTTTATCACACTCAAAGACGGCAACAAAATGGAGATTGACGGCGCAAAATCCGCGCTCGAAGTCACAAAGCAAATCAGCGAAGGTCTTGCAAGAGCGGCTCTCGTATGTCGCATTGACGGACAAATCGCTTCTATGAACACGGTCATCGACAAGGATTGCACTTTCGAAGTGCTCACTTTCGCCGACGAAGAGGGCAGAGCCGCTTACCGTCACACTTGCTCGCATATTCTCGCTCAGGCGGTCAAGAACATTTATCCGACCGTTCAGCTCGCCATAGGACCCGCCGTTAAAGACGGTTTCTATTACGATTTCGATTTCAAGACCCCTATCACTCAGGCGGATTTCGAAAAAATCGAAGCGGAAATGAAGAGCATAATCAAAGCCGATATGCCCATTGTCAAGCAGACCGTTTCCCGTCAGGAAGCCGAAAAGCTTATCAAGAAGATGAAGCAGACCTACAAAATGGAACTGCTTTCCGATATACCCGAAGGCGAAGAAATCACTTTCTATACGCAGGGCGATTTCACCGACCTTTGCGCGGGTCCTCACCTTGCGTCCACGGGCAAAGTCAAATGTTTCAAACTCACGTCGCTCACCGGTGCTTACTGGCGCGGCAACGAGAAGAACAAAATGCTCACCAGAATTTACGGTACGGCGTTTGACAAAAAATCCGACCTCGAAGAGTATCTCAACAAACTCGAAGAGGCAAAGAAGCGCGACCACAACAAACTCGGTCGCGAACTTGGTCTGTTCATGACGGACGAAAACATCGGTCAGGGTCTTCCTCTCCTTATGCCAAAGGGCGCGAAAATCGTTCAGATTATGCAGCGTTTCGTCGAGGACGAAGAAGAGAAGAGAGGTTATCTCCTCACCAAAACTCCGATTATGTCCAAGAACAACCTGTTCATCACCTCGGGACACTGGGACCACTACAAAGACAAGATGTTCTACATCGGCGAAGAAGACGTCGACGACGAAATCCTTTGCCTGCGTCCCATGACTTGCCCCTTCCAGTTCACAATCTACAAGAACGGACTTAAATCTTATCGCGATCTGCCTTTGCGTTACGCCGAAACCGCAACGCTGTTCCGCAAGGAAGCAAGCGGCGAAATGCACGGTTTGACGAGAGTGCGCCAGTTCACGCTTGCGGACGGTCACATCGTTTGCACGCCCGACCAGCTCGAAGACGAATTCTTCGACGCGGTCGACCTCATCAAGTTCATGCTCAAAACCTTCGAGCTCGAAAACGACGTGACTTACCGTTTCTCCCGTTGGGACCCCGCAAATGCGGACAAATACGTCGGCACCGCGGCAGACTGGGAAAAGACGGAAAGCGTGATGAAGAAAATCCTCGACGACCTCAACATCGAGTACACCGAAGCGTGGGGCGAAGCCGCATTCTACGGACCCAAACTCGACGTTCAAGGCACCAACGTTCACGGCAAAGAGGACACGCTCTTCACGGTTCAGCTTGACTTCGCGCTTGCCGAAAGGTTCGATATGATTTACATCGACGAGAACGGCGAAAAGGCGCGTCCGCTTATCATCCACCGCAGTTCGATAGGCTGCTACGAGCGTACGCTTGCAATGCTCATCGAAAAATACAACGGAGCATTCCCGCTCTGGATGGCACCCGAACAGGTCAGAGTGCTTTCTCTTACCGACCGCACCGCAGACAACGCAAAAGCCGTTGCAAGAAAACTTACGGCGGCGGGACTGCGCGCAAACGCAGACGTCAGAAGCGAGAAACTCGGCAAGAAAATCCGTGAAGCGCAACTTGAAAAAGTGCCTTATGTCCTCGTTATCGGCGACAAGGAAGCGGAGCAGGGCGTAGTTGCGGTTCGTCAGCGTACGGAAGGTGACCTCGGCACAATGCAGGTGTCCGACTTCATCGCGCTTGCAAAAGAAGAAGTCGCAAGCAAAGCGAGAAAGTAAGCAAAATTCGGTAAAAGCGTTAAACGCAATCCGATTTCAAAACAAAACCGCAAAAACCAACTATCAAATTCAAAAACCCGCAAATCCTGCGGGTTTTTGTTTTGTTGGGGGGGGTGACTGATTGTTTTTTTGGTCATTGACTTATAAATTTTGCGGTCGTTGAAATATTAATGCTGAATTAAGTCAATCGGCACATAATAATAGCGCAGTTGCGAATAAATGCAAGTTGCAAACATTCAATGAATGTTATATACTGCATAAAAATGCAAATGAAGAGGGTTTGATGATTTTTACGGGTGAACATTGGTATGTCGGTTTGCTGCAAGTACTTGTATTTGCCGCCGAAACCGCTTGCGTTCTGCGTTTCGTGCGCAGATATCCCGTTGTCAATCTCACTTTCGTTCGTTGCGTGGGAGCGGCTCTCTTTGCAGGCAAGATGGCAGAGTATATCTCGAAACAGGCTATCCCGCTCGACTTTTCCACTTTGTCCTATTTTCTTATGGGCGTTGCCGTGTTTGTACCTCTCCGACCTTTACGCTCGACGGCGTCGTTTTGCGGTATGCTGAGCGGTATCATTTACGCCGTTACGCTTGCGCTGTTTCCGGAGTCGCATTTCAATTCGGGTATAAACGAAGCCACTCTTTTTACCGCGATGCTCAACCACAATCTACTTTATGCGGGCGGGCTTGCTTTGTCCGCGTACTATGTCTTCCGAAAAGAGGATGTTGTGTGGATTTTCGGGTGGATAGGCATTTTCGTCTGCTACGTGTTTTTGATGTCCGCGCGTTTCGGGGACGGGGGGACTACCATACTCAAAATTCTGGACGGTTCGGTGGTCACGATGGCGTTTCCCGATTTCGTTCCGACCGCGTGGTACTATGCGTTGTATTACACGGCGTGCATATTGTTGCTTGCAACGCTGTCCGCGGTTTTCTTTGTAGCGAACCGCAGATTGCACCGCCGCGACGCGCGCCGTTTTCTCGATTTTCCGCGTCGGATTGCGTCGTGATTTTTCCGTCGGCGGAATATTGAAACATTTTTGTCAAATCGTTTGACACGACCGCGTATTTTTGGTATAGTAATCGGGCAAGCAAAGGTTTCCTTTCACCACCGACTTCGTCAAGTGGTTATCGCAATGAGATTTTCCCTTATGGGATTCGGTTGTGTCGGAGAACTTTGTTCGCCGACATTTTTTATTCGGAGGCAGCTCTTGAAGGAGTTAATTATCAACGAGAGAATAAGAGACCGCGAAGTCAGACTCATCGGTGAAGACGGCACGCAGTACGGTGTCATTTCCATCGCCGAAGCGCGCAGAATCGCCGAGGACAAAGGTTTCGACCTGTGCAAGGTTTCTCCGCCCGACGTCACTCCCGCCACCTGCAAGCTGATGGACTACGGCAAGTACCGTTACGACCAGCAGAAGCGCGAGAAAGAGCAGCGCAAGAACCAGCGCATAGTCGAGTTGAAAGAAGTTCGTTTGTCCGCTACAATCGACATCGGCGACACCAAACGTCTTGCGGCACAGACAGCCAAGTTCATCGCCGAAGGCAACAAGGTCAAGGCGTCAATCAGACTCAAAGGCAGACAGCAGGCTCACCCCGATATAGCAGTCGGCATCATCAAGGACTACATCGAAATGGTAGGCGAGGGCGCAATGGTCGAAAAGGCTCCCGTTCAGGAAGGCAGAATTATCTACACCATTCTCGCTCCCCAGTCCAACAAAAAGTAAGACAATCGGCGCGCAAGCGCATACCGTACGCGACAGTTTCGCGGCTCAATACAAATAACAACAGGAGGCAGCACTATGCCAAAGCAGAAAACTCACAGCGGAGCAAAAAAGCGTTTCAGAAAGAGCGCAAACGGCCACTATAAGTGCGACCACAGCGGTCACGACCACATCCTGACCAAGAAGACGACCAAGAGAAAACGTTCTCTCCGTCAAGACCAGTACATCGACAAGACCAAAGAGGCCGAACTCAAGAGATTGTTGCCCTATCAATAAGGAGATTGAACTATGAGAATAAAGAGAGCTGTAAGCGCAGTCAAGAAGCGCAGAAAAATAATGAAACAAGCAAAAGGCTACTACGGCGGAAAACATCGTCTTTACCGCGTAGCCAAACAACAGGTCATGCGCAGCGGTTACTATGCCTACGTCGGCAGAAAACAGAAAAAGCGCGACTTCAGAAAACTGTGGATTGCACGTATCAACGCCGCAGCACGTATGAACGACCTGAGCTACTCCAAGTTCATGCACGGTCTTAAACTGGCGGGCATCGACCTCAACCGCAAGGTTCTGAGCGAAATCGCCATTTCCGACCCTCAGGCATTCGCCGCACTCTGCGAACAGGCCAAAGCAAAACTCGCGTAAAACTTTTAAGAGGCGCAACAACTTGCGCCTCTTTGATTATTCACCGAATGGATATAATCACTTCCACGCAAAACAAAACGGTAAAACTCGCACGTTCGCTCGCGGAAAAAAAGTTCCGCGAGCAGGCGGGTCTTTTTCTCGTTGAAGGCGTCAACATCGTGAAGGACCTTCCCGCCGACGCCGAAGTGGAGTTCGTGCTCGTTGCAGAGGGCAGACAGGCGGAATCCGCCGAACTGCTTGCTTGTACGCGCGCGCAGGTGTATTATGTATCCGAAGCGGTCATGAAATCTTTGTCCGACACCGTCACGCCTTACGGGTTCGCGGCGGCTGTCAGGATTCCGAGAAGAGAGTTCTCACTTCCCGCAGGCAACGCCCTTATTCTCGACGGCGTTTCCGACCCCGGCAATCTCGGTACGATAATCCGTACCGCGGCGGCAACGGGTTTCGACGACGTTTATCTTCTGGACTGCGCCGACCCTTACGCGCCCAAAACCGTGCGCGCAAGTATGGGCGGAGTTTTCAGGGTTCGTCTTTTCAAGGTCGACGAGAAACAGGCGGTTGAAGTTGCAGGAAACCGCAATTCCGTCGCACTCGACATGGCGGGCGAATATATCACGGACAGCCGTCCCGTTCAGCCCGTGGTGTACATTGCGGGCAGTGAAGCGCACGGCATAAGGAAATCCCTTCTCGACGCGGCAAAGCGCGTTCTTGCTTTGCCTATGAAAAACGGAATGGAGTCACTCAACGTGGCTGTGGCGACTGCGGTTGCCATATATCAGACTTTTATCAAGTAATCGGAGGTTAGTATGAGCGGACACAGCAAATGGCACAACATTCAACAGAAAAAGGGCAAGAGCGACGCGGCTCGCGCCAATGTGTTCACCAAAATCGGTCGTGAAATCGCGGTCGCCGTCAAGCAGGGCGGTCCCGACCCCAACAGCAACAGCAAACTTCGCGACGCAATAGCAAAAGCCAAGAGCAACAATATGCCCAACGACAACATCGCGCGCAGCATAAAGAAAGCAAGCGGTGAACTGGGTTCCATAAACTACGAAGAAATGACCTACGAAGGTTACGGCGTCGGCGGCACGGCGTTCATCGTCGAAGCCCTTACCGACAACAAAAACCGTACGGCAGGCGACGTAAGACACCTGTTTGACAAGTTCGGCGGCTCCATGGGCACCACGGGTTGCGTTTCCTTTATGTTCAGCAAGAAGGGCGTCATCACCGTTTCCAAAGCCGACATAAGCGAAGACGACCTTATGATGGCGGCGCTCGACGCGGGTGCGGAAGACATTCTCACCGAAGACGACGAAGTCTTCGAAGTTCTGACCGCTCCTTCCGACCTCGGAACCGTTCGCGAAGAACTTGAAAAGAACGGCGTTAAAATCCTTTCCGCAGAAGTGGATATGATACCCGAAAACGAGGTAACGCCTGACGAACAGCAACAGGAAACCCTGCTCAAAATGATTGACAAAATGGAAGAACTCGACGACGTTCAGAACATTTACCACAACGCCGTCATAACCATTCAGGACGAGGAAGAAGAATAATGATTGACGTTGCATCTCTCTGCAAACGCGCAAAGACGGCGTCGTTTGCGCTTGCGGGTTACACCACGGCACAGAAAAACGCAATGCTTTCGGCGATAGCCGAAGCGCTTGCATCTGCGGAAAACGTAGAACGCATGATGCGCGCAAACGCCGTAGACGTCGAGGAAGCACGCAAGAACGGCAAAGACGCAACGTTCATCGACAGACTTACCCTCAACGACAAGCGCATCGCGACGATGATAAGCGGCGTAAATCAGATTATCGCGCTTGACGACCCCGTCGGCGAGGTCGTGGAGGACAGAGTTCTTCCCAACGGACTGAACATAAAGAAGGTTCGCGCACCGCTCGGCGTTATCGGTATCATATACGAGGCACGCCCCAACGTAACGGTTGACGCGGCGGCACTTTGCATCAAGTCGGGCAACGCAGTAGTGCTGCGCGGCAGTAAAGACGCGTTGAACTCCAACCGCGTGCTTTACGAGATTATGCGCGGAGCGATTGCTGCAATCGGACTTGCAGGAGACGTCGTGTGCTTTATCGACGACGCGTCCCGCGAAGCAAGCAAAGTTATGCTCGGGCTCGACAAATACATCGACGTCGTTATCCCGAGAGGCGGTGAAGGGCTCAAACACTTCGTGCTCGAAAACGCGGCAATGCCCGTCATTGCGTCCGCAGGCGGCAACTGCCATACTTACGTCGAAAAGACAGCCGACCTCGAAAAAGCGGTGCCCGTAATCATCAACGCCAAAGTGCAGCGTCCGTCCACCTGCAACGCGCTCGAACATCTCATCGTAGACCGTGCGATTGCAAAGGAATTCCTGCCCGCAATTTACAAGGCGCTTAAAGAAAACAACGTCGAAGTCATCGGTACGGAAGAAGTGCGCGAAATAGTCCCCGAAATCGGACTTGCAACCGAAAACGACTTTTATACGGAGTTTTTGGGATATAAAATCTCCGTTATGTTGGTTGACGGCGTGGAAGAAGCGGTTGATTTTATCAACACGCACAGCACAAACCACTCCGAAGCCATACTTTCCCGCGACCGTAAATCTCTCGATTATTTTGCCGTCAACGTGGACTCAGCGGCGGTGTATCTCAACACTTCCACGCGTTTCACGGACGGGTTCCAATTTGGTCTCGGCGCGGAAATGGGCATCTCCACGCAGAAACTCCACGCCCGCGGTCCCATAGCTCTCAAAGAACTTACTTCCGTCAAATACGTCATCGAAGGCGACGGACAAATCAGACAATAGTCACCGACTTGTTTATGAAAAGAATTTATCTCGACCACGCCGCAACGACCCCGCTTTCCGACGAGGCGTTTGCGGCGATGTCGCCTTATTTTTCCCAAGTGTTCGGCAACGCCAACTCCCAGCATTCTTTCGGTCGTGACGCCGCAAAAGCGGTGAACGAAGCCCGACAGACAGTTGCGGAGTGCATCGGTGCGAAACCCAACGAAATTTATTTCACCTCGGGCGGTACCGAGTCCGACAACTGGGCGGTGAAAGGCATTGCCATGCGCCTTGCGTCCAAGGGCAAGCGTATCATTACGACGCAAATCGAACACCCCGCGATTTATTCGAGCTGCAAGCAACTTGAAAAGGCGGGTTTCGAAGTCGTGTATCTTCCCGTCGACGAAGAGGGTTTCGTACACGAAGAAGAACTCGAAGCCGCGCTTACTTCCGATACGGTGCTTGTCAGCATTATGTTTGCCAACAACGAAATCGGCACGATACAGCCCATAAAGCGCCTTGCCGAACTCGCTCACCGTCAGGGAGTGCTGTTCCACACCGACGCTGTACAGGCTATGGGCGCGTTGCATATCGACGTCAAGGAACTTGGCGTGGATATGCTGTCCCTTTCGGGGCACAAGTTCTACGGACCCAAGGGTATAGGCGCGCTGTATATCCGCAACGGTATGCAGACCGAACCGTTTATGACGGGCGGAGAACAGGAACGCACGAAACGCGGCGGAACGACCAACGTTCCCGCAATTGTCGGAATGGCTGCCGCACTCAAAGCCGCGTGCAGGGATATGGACAAGGACAACGCGTACGTTGCCGCGCTCCGCGACAAGTTCGTGCGCCGGGTTCTCGACGAAATTCCCGAAGTTCTGTTCAACGGGGCGAAAGATATGCGTTTCCGTCTGCCCAACAACGCCAATTTCAGTTTCAAGTGCATTGAAGGGGAGTCCGTTCTCTTTTCACTCGACCTTGACGGAATTTGCGCGTCCAGCGGCAGCGCGTGTTCGTCGGGTTCGCTCGAACCCAGCCGCACCCTGCTTGCAATAGGCGTTCCCGTAGGAACGGCACACGGGTCAATAAGATTTACGTTCGGAAAATCCAACACCGAAGAAGACGTCGATTACGCAGTGGACAGGCTTGTCGCCGTGGTCGAACGTCTGCGCAGAATGTCCCCGCTGTGGGGCAAATCCGACTGCGCAATCAAAACCGTAAAATAGGTTTGTTTTGCGTGCGGTTTCCGCGCGTGCAGAACCCCGAAAGGTATTTGCGGATTTTACAGACGAGGAAATTATGTACAACGACAAAGTCATAGAAGTTTTCAAAAACCCCAAAAACGTAGGCGAAGCCGAGAATTACAATGCAATCGGCACTGTCGGCAACGAAAATTGCGGCGATATCATGCAGATTACAATGCGTATCGAGGACGACATAATCAAGGACGCAAAGTTCAAGACGTTCGGTTGCGCCGCGGCGGTTGCGTCGAGTTCGGTCGCAACGGATATGATTATCGGCAAAACCGTGGACGAGGCGCTTGCAATCAAAAACAAAGACGTCGTCGAAACGCTCGAAGGGTTGCCGCCCCAGAAAATTCATTGTTCCGTGCTTGCGGAAGAGGCAATCAAACTCGCAATAGAGAACTACCGTTCCAATGCCTCGCAAAAATCCGAGTAACGTTCCGTCGTACACTTTGTTTCGGGACACATAAAAAACAGCATTCGCGCCATAATAAGAGCGTGGAGGTTATTATGAAAAGTTCCGTATTATTGGGCGCAATGCTCGGAGTCGTCACGGCGACAGCCATTTATTCGGCAAGCAATCAGAATCTCATGAAAAAGACCAAGAGAACGCTGTTGAAGAAACTCGAAGACATTCTCGACTGACGTTCCGCGCAAAACGCGTTAAGGCAAAACCCCGCCGTATCAACGGCGGGGTTTTGTCAAGGTTATGAAACAAAACACAAGGAGATAAAATTACCAAGGGATTTGAAACGGTCGTTTTTATGCCGCGTCGGCATAGGAGCTTGCAGAGTAGGACGAAGCAACGTCGACTCGGTTGTAAGGAATATGGATGTCTTTGCCGAAGGTGTTGTTTTCCGCCTTTTCGGCTTGCGCTATGAACTCGACGAGAGTTGCGGACGAAACGGCGTAACCTATGTTCTCGTAAATTTCGGTCGTGAGTTTGGACTCCGCAACACCGATTACCGTGCCGTTGCGGTTGACCATCGGACCGCCCGAATTACCGCTGTTGATTGCCGCGTCGGTGGTGTAGAAGTTGCCGTAGCCCCAGTCGGTAAGCGTGTGGGAAGGTTGGGAGATGCAACCCGATGTGACCATAAGTCCGTCGGGATAGCCGACAAGCGCAACGTCAGTGCCGTAGGTCGCATAGTCGGACGCCGCAATAGTGAGAGAGGGGTGCGCTTCGACGGAAGGATAGGAACTCTTGAAGCAGAGTATGGCAAGGTCGGGTTTCGAAGTGTAGTCGTAGTCGGGGTCGCGTACGACGGTCGTGGTTCCGCCCATTATGCCGCTCGTTTCGGTGGTGGCAAGATACGCGCCGATGTAAACGGGTGTAAGCGTGTAGGTGGTGCTGTCACCGGGGAAGGTGCAGGTTATGGTGTCATACACGCCCATACTGCGCGACGATGCGACGTAAAGCACGGAGTGCGCGTTTGTGACGAGATAACGTGTGTCGTCGGTCGAGGTCGGGTCGGAAATCAGAAATCCCGTCGAAATCGCGCCGCTGACGTTGGTGAAAGATTTTGTGTTGACGGCTTTGATTTCGGCAACGGACTTAATCGTGTTCTTGCCTGCATATTCCGCAGCCGTGGTCGTGCTCTGGTTCAGAATGTCCTCTTTGATTGAGTTGAGTATGTCCTCCGTTATACCGTTTTCCTTGATATAGTCGAGGATTGCCTGGTCGTATTCGGAACGGATGGACTCGGACAGGGACTGAGCGTACTTGTTCGCTATGTCGTCTTTCAGCACGGCGAGCACCACGACGTTGATTATCACCGTAAGGCACATTATGAGAGCGATGACGATGAACAGAATTATTACGGGGGTAAGTTTTCTGTCGCCGTTACCGCCGTTGTCGGGTGTGTGATAGACGGGCGTGTCAGGTCTGTTGCCGCCGTTTACTCCGTCGAAAAAGTTGTCGTAATTATCCATATTTTCCTCTTGCGGTTTTATTGCTTTGAATTTAGTTTAATATAATTAAACCACAATTAAAACCTCGGAAAAAATATTTTTCAAAAATTTGCGGGTATGGTATAATGCGAAAAAGGAGTATATATGGCAGAGAAAAGAGAATTTCCCACCAAATCCGAAATAGAAGCCGCGGTCAAGTCCGTACTTTCCAAGCGTAACGCCGAGCGCAAACTCGTCATAGAACTTTCGCAGAAATGTTACGGTTACACCGCCGCGGAGCTCAAAGACCGCAGTTGCGAGTCGCTTAACACTCGGCTCAAAAGTCTGACCGGCGTCGTAATCAACGAAATGCTCGACGCGGGTACGTTGCTTATCGACGAGGACAAACTTTTGTCGTTGCCGAGTCCCGTAGAAGAAAAAAAGGCGCTCACGCGTACGCAAAAAAGAAGGGCGGCGCGCAAAAGAGCGGCGGCGCGCGCAAACGCCGCTCCCAAATATCCCGACACTCCGCTCGGAAAACTGCTCGAAGGTGCGGACGCGAAGTTCGAGGAATGCAAAGCCAAAAAGACGAGCAAAGAAAAGTATTCGTCCGCGCTCAAAAAGGCGGTTACGCTTGCAATAAATCAGGCGGGCGGCGAGTTTTTCGAAGAACTCAGCATGAAACTGCTGATTGCCGTATACGGCGACAGCGTTCAGTCCAACGAACTGACCGCAGGTCCCGACGACAACGGTATCGACGGCAAATTGTACGTAAAAGACCCTGCAGGGTTCAAGGAAACGATTTTCTTTCAGTCCAAAACAAAACTCAACGAGAGGGCGTACGTGTCAATCAAAGTCGCGCGTGAGTTTCTGGGCGTTATGACGGCGTACGGCGCTACAAAAGGGATACTGGTCACAAACTCCAATTTTCACAAGGACACCCGCGCGTTTGCCGCTAAGCGTCCCGAACTTATGCTTATCGACTGCAACACGCTTTTCGATATGATGTGCAGGTACGAAGTCGGAGTCAGGTTTGTTAAAGACGAGGGAATATACCATATCGACGACAGCATGTTCCTAAACTGCAAATGACGCCCGGCTGAAAAACTGCCCCCGCAAAGCGTATATTTGACAATCGACCTTGTATATATTAGAATAATTATTACCAACCGACAGGAGACTAAAATGGCCGTTTTATTTTGCGATACAGACTGCGAGCTCTGGTATACGACCGCCAAAGAGCTCGACCTCAAAGTCATCTCTATGCCTTACACCATCGACGGTGTGGAAAAAATGTACGACCTCGGTGAAAACACCGACCTCAAAGATTTCTTCGCGAGAATGCGCGCGGGCAGTGCGGTAATCACTTCCGGACTCAACCCCCAGACCTACATAGACATCTTCGAACCTTATTTCAAAGCGGGCGAGGACATTCTGTACGTGGCGTTTTCTTCCAAGATGTCAAACACGTTCAAGTATCTCGACCTTGCGATAGCCGAACTCAAAGAGAAATATCCCAACGTCAAATACCGTCAGTTCGACACGCTCAACATCTGCATGGGCGCGGGCTTGCAGGTCTATCTTGCGGCAAAACGTTTCCACGCAAACGGCGGCGATGTTGACGCGACGTATGCATACCTCGAAACCCTTGTTCAGAACATAGGCGTTCTGTTTGTGGTCGACGACCTCAAATATCTTGCCAGAGGCGGCAGACTTTCTCCCGCGAAAGCAAAAATCGGCAATGTGCTGCAACTCAAACCCGTCCTTTACGTCAACAAGGAAGGCGAAATCGACATTCTGTCCAAACAGAGCGGTTTCAAAAAGGCGATGAGTTTTGTCGTCAGCGAGTTCCAGCGCAAATACCGTCCTAGAGACAACGCTCCCATCGTCATAGTCGGCGCGGATTGCGACGAATACGTCGAAGAACTGCGCGGACGCATAGCGGCCGTCGCTCCCGACGCGGAAATATGGGTTCAGCCCGTAGGTCCCGTAATCGGCGCACATTGCGGCCCCGGCACATACGGACTTATTTTTACCGCCGAAAGCAGATAACTTTTCTGTCACGGCACCGGTACGATGAAGAAAAGATTATTAACGGTAGCATTAATATTTGTTTTTGCGATATGTATTGTTTCGCTGACTGCTTGCAGTGCGGCGGAACAATATTTCGTATTCGGCACTTCGCTTGACATATCCGCAAAAGGCACGGGCAGTTCCAAGTACATCAAATCCGTCGTAAGCTGGCTTGAAGACGCCGAACAGTACGTATCGGCGATAATGGAAGACAGCGACATATGGCGACTTAACCGCGCGGCGGCAGGCGAAACCGTAGTATGCAACCCCGTTACAATCGAGATTTTGCAGAGCGCGCACCGCGTTTACGAGCTTACGGACGGAGCGTACGACCCGACCGTTTATCCGCTTGTCGAGCTTTGGGGGTTCAGCCCCGACAAGTTCGTGGGCAACGTAGCCCCCGACCGACTTCCGTCGGACGCGGAAATCTCCGAAATGCTCGGACTTGTGGGGTTTGACGAAGCGTTCGCAATAGACGCCGAAAACAATTCGGTGACAAAACTCAAAGAAGGCGCAAAACTCGACCTCGGCGGAGTGGCAAAAGGGTATGCCGTTCAAAAAGCCTTGTCTATGGCAGGCAAAACGGAAGCACTTGTGAACCTCGGCGGAAACATAGGTGCGGCGAACGCGTCGTACACGATAGGAATAGGCGCACCGCGCGAATACGACAAATCGTATATCGGCACGGTAGAACTTTCGGCAGGGCAATGCATATCCACAAGCGGCGACTACGAGAAGTATTACTTCGTCGACGGAGTGCGCTATCACCACATCATCAACCCCGCGACAGGCAGACCCGCCGACAGCGGACTTGTGAGCGTAACCGTGATAACACCAGACGGCGCGTTGGGTGACGCGCTGGCTACGGCGATTATGGTTGCGGGCGCGGAAAAAGGTACGCTTTGGGCGAACGAACTGGGCGTCGGCTGTATTATGGTGAGCGTAGACGCGGACGGCAATATGCAGGTGTCTGTCGTAAACGTAGATTACAAATCTGCATAATAATCAGTACGAAACGGCGTGATAAACGCCGTTTTTTGCAACAATCCGAAATTCAACCTTGCCGACGGCAGATTGAACGCAAAGGATAAAAACACGCATATACGCGGTTCAGACATTCAAGGAAACAATCCGCAAACACGATGAAAAATGACTCCCGACTCAAAGTCAAACACGCTTTTACCTCACTTTTCAAGTGGGGCGATTTGCTGTTGCTTGTCGTGCTCATAGTTGCGGTCGGGCTTACCGTGTGGTTTGCAACGCGCACGGACGGAACTTCCGCAGAGGTTTATATCGACGGAGAACTTAAATACACGCTTTCGCTTGCCGAGGACAAAACGCTTGAACTTGCGGACTGCGGTATGACGATATGCGTCGAAAACGGTAAAGTTTTCGTCACGCATTCCGATTGTCCCGAACAACTTTGCGTACACGCCGCACCCATAAATTCCGCGGGCGGTATGATAGTTTGTCTGCCCAACAAAGTGGTCATAAAGATTGCATCGAAGGAGATTGACGCCGTAACGTGAAAAACAGGCTTACCAGAAAAATAGCGTTGTCGGGGCTCTTCCTTGCGCTTGCGCTCATAGTATCCCTTCTGGAAAATATGTTGCCGCCCGTAATACCCGCTTTGCCGTATGCAAAACTCGGACTGGGCAACGTGGTATTGCTCATGTGTTTCCTGACCCTCGGAGTAGGGGAAGGGTACGTCGTGCTTGTGCTCAAATGTTTGCTTGCCGCAGTCTTTGCGGGCAACTTTTCAATGCTTGTGTGGTCGTTGCCGTCGGCGGTTGTGGCTTACACTGCAATGGTGTTGCTTGCACGCACACGAATATTCTCGGTGGCAGGGCTTTCGACGGCGGGTGGAATGCTGCACAACGTGACGCAGATTGCCGTTGCAACGGGCGTTGTGGGCACGGCCGTTGCGGCATATTTGCCTTATATGATACTTGCGGGCGGTCTTGCCGGACTTGTTACGGGCGTTGTATGCCATTTCGTCATAGCCTTTTTCAAACGCAACGACCTTGCGGGCGGTGAAGATGTTTACGTCAGAGAACAGCGCGCCGAACTTTCGGACGAAGATTGAAACGTAAAACAACACACGGCATAAATTCGGAACATTCTTTACACAAACGAAACCGACAGATTGACGACAAAACAAAACCCCGCTTTTGCGGGGTTTTTATTTCTGTTTGATTGTCAGGTTCGGAGTTCTGTTCGATTTGAATTGTACTTAAAATCCGACTTGGATTTTGAGTTAAAGTTTGACTTGGATTGCGGTTTGGATTACACCATTCGTTTAGACGGTGAAAGCCTTATGCGGAGTGCCTGTCAGGCTATGCGGTTAAGCGGTATGACGGCGCCGAAGAGCAGACACAGAATAAACATTACGGTTCCGATGAGGAACGCTATGACGCCGAACAGGAAAGAGAACTGCGCCATAGGGCGGTTGTGCAGAGCGGAGTTTGCCGACATTATTATTCCCGCAAAACTCAACGCAACGGCAAACGCGTTGAGGTAGGTTGCCGTCGTTATGAACGGAGTGCCAGATGCGGGCACGGCGTTCGGGACGAAAAACATAATGAGAGGAACCACGGCAAGCACGAATGCCACCGCACTGAGACAGAACCCGATGAAAAGCACCGTTTTGCTGCCTTTCGGATTGGTATCCTCGAAACGTCTTTCTCTGCGCATATTTTAAGTTTACCTTAAAAGTTTTGCGAAGTCAACCGCATACGCCTTTTCCCCGAAAGCAGGGGAAGATTGCGCGTGTTGTGACCTTTGGTTCAGGCGATGTTTACGGAGAGCAGGAAGCAGTCCGATTTGCCGAAATTCTGATAGCATACGTCCTGCGCGTAAGCTGTGGAGAACGCTATATCGACAGAACCGCCGCGCACCGCCGCGGTCAGTTTTTCGACGTCCTGTGCGGGCAGAGAGACCAACGACTTCAATTCGTCCGAACCGTCCAGCATATATATATCCGTGCTTTGGGCAAGCGACACGGCAAACAGTCTTGCGTCCTGCGAATTGCGCACGTACAGAACCTTTCCGAAATTTACGGAGTTGGGTTTGGAAGATATGAGGTCAAGGTGCCTGCAATAGGTTTCGGTTACGCCGCTTCTTACAAGCGTAACGGATATTCCGTCGCTGAAAATCACAGCTCCGTCAAGGCTTCCGAGCGCCGCGGACGCTTCCTGCGCGCCCTCCGCGTTCAGAACGGTAAGCACGCCGCCGTCCGCGGTTTTTCCTAGCATTGCATACGCCGTGCCTTCTTCGCCTGCAAGCGGAACAATTTGCAGCAATTCGGTGTTTGTATACACTTTTTGAACGTTAAATCCTTGTTTTTGTGTAAATCTGACTATTGCGACATTTCCTTCGGAAGTCGCTGTAAAGAGCAGAACGCCGCCCGCGACGGGGAATGTTTCGACCACGGAATGGTCTGTTTCGGGAAGGTAAAACGCGCTCTTTTCAAGTTGCATTCCTTCCGAAAGAACGGCGCATTTCAAGCCTTGCGTGTCCGTATAGAATATGTAGGTCGAAGTCCCTGCCGAGTATGCCGCGGCGGTGGTGAATTCGGGAAAATCCGCAAGTCCGTTTTGTCTGCCGTCCGCGTCGAAAAGGCGGAGTTTGTTGCCGTCGGAATGTTTTGTAAGCACCACGGTTCCGTCTGCCGTGAACTTGGAAAAGACAATGTCGCCTTTGTCCGCAAAACGCGTTACGGCGTTGAGTTGGCTGTCCGAGAAAACAGCGACGTAAAGTCCCTCGCCGCGACAGTCGAATTCCAGAGAATCGGAGGAGAAGAACATAAGCGTGCTTTGCGCCGTGAACACCGTTTCGCAAAACACGTCGTCGCCTTCGCCGCCCGCGTGCGCCACTTTCTGTCCGCCGTAACTTTGAGATACTCTCGGCAGAGTCGTATAGTAAGGCGGGTCGGGTTCGGGGTCTGGAACGGGGGTTTCGTTGCCGCCGCCGTCAGCCCCTGCGGACGCCTGTCCGCCGCCGTCGACGTATAGTGCGTCGTACATTATGTACGCTCCCACCGCTACGGTGCAGAGCAGAATTATTGCCAGCCATTTGGCTACCGTTTTTTGTCTTTGCATTTCACACCTCGCCGCATTGTAACATCGGCGATGTATGCAATTTTTCCGTTTGCGTCGCAGGATATACTCTTCATCGGAGCGGACTCCATACATTTTTTGACGGCAGGGTAAAGTCGGTGTATAAATTTGTCGTCTTGTACAAGAACGGACGCTCCGAATTTCCTTGCAAGTTCGGCGTTGGGTATCTGGTCGCCGCGCGATACGCCTTTGGGCAGGGGTACGACGATTGCGCGTTTGCCGAGTGCGGCAAGTTCGGCAACGGCGGTTGCTCCCGCTCGAGAAAGAACCGCGTCCGCCGCGGCGTAAAGACTGCCCATATCGTCGGAGTATTCGAGAGGGATATATTTTTCCGAGCGCGGCGGCAAGCCTTCGGTTTTGCCTTTGCCAGTTATGTGGATTATCGTACACAGTCGAACAAGCGACGGCAGTACCGTGGCAACCGCTTCGTTCATTGCCTGCGCGCCGCTGCTTCCGCCGACGACAAGCAAAACCTTTTCGCGCGGAGATATACCGAGTTTTCTGCGTTCGGCGGCTCCGTCCTTGCAGAACAGCTCTTCGCGGACTGGCATTCCGACAAATTCGCCGAAGTTCACGTCGGGATATGCCGTCAGAACTTTGGCTCCAAGCGATTTTGCTATGCGGTTGGAGATGCCGAGCGTTGAGTCGGACTCGTGGCATATGACGGGAATTTTCAGGCTGTGCGCCGCAAGTACGAAGGGTAGGGCTGCAAATCCGCCTTTTGAAAACACGACGTCGGGTTTTTGTTCTTCGAGTATCTTTTGCGCTTGTTTTTTCCCTGCGGACAGAACCCGCGGAATGGTCAGGTTGTTTTTCATCGCGGCGGGCGACGCGGAACGTACGAGTTTTACGCAGGGTACGCCGAAAAATTCAAGTCGGTTTACCTTTGCTATGCGCGCTTCCGCGCTTTCGCCTTCCGCTCCTCCGTATATGACGTCGAAACCGCGTCGTTCAAGCGCGGGTATGAGTGCGATGTTAGGGTAAATATGGCCGCCCGTGCCGCCTCCCGTAAGCAAAATTTTTTTCATATAATCTCCCTTTGCGCGACGGGATTTGCGCCGCGCTATCATAGTATGCCCGAAAAAATATTTAGTTTGCATTTTGCGTATATGCGTGTTAAGATAAGTTTACTGACAACAAAAAAGGCGGGAGTATTATGAAAAACGAAAAGTTTACAAGTTTTGACGGCACGGTTTTGCAGTGCTATCTCTGGAACGACGTCAAGAATCCCAAAGGCGTTGTGCAGATTTCTCACGGTATGGCGGAACACGCAAGAAGATACGACAATTTCGCCACTTTCCTCAACCGCAACGGATACATAGTTTACGCCGACGACCACCGTGCGCACGGGCTTACCAGCACCAAGCAGAGCACAAAAGGCGTGAAAGGTTACCATAAAGGCGACATCTACATGGACACCGTGAAAGACGAAATCGCAATCACGGACTATCTTGCCGAAAAATACGGTCTGCCCGTTGTGTATCTCGGTCACAGCTACGGCAGTATGCTCGGTCAGAGATACATCGAAATGCCCAACAAATCCTGCGGAGCGGTGTTGTGCGGGTCTGCGAACATGAAAGGCGCGGTGCTCGGACTCGGTTCGTCGATAGCGAACATGCAGTACGCGTTGCTCGGCGGCGAAAAGGAAGGCAAACTTCTCAACAGCCTGAGTTTCGGTTCGTATAACGCAAAGTTCAAAAAGGACAAAACTCCTTTTGCGTGGCTGTCCCGCGATAAGGAACAGGTCAAGAAATACATCTTCGACGAGCAGTGCGGATACACGATGTCGATAGCCTTCTTTAAGTTCTTCTTCCAAGGGCTCAAATCCTCTTACAAGAGCGACAATCTCGCAGGTATCGACAAGAACAAACCCATTGCAATTTTCTCGGGTGCGCAAGACCCCGTCGGTGGAGCGGGCAAACTCGTCAAAAAGCTGTACGATATGTACAAGAACCTCGGCGTCAAAGACGTCACGATGAAACTTTACGACGGCGCGCGTCACGAAATTCTGAACGAAACCAACAACGCCGAAGTTTACGCCGATTTCCTCGCCGCAATCGAGAAAATGACGAAGTAACAAACACGGAGAATTAAACCGATTTGACGAAGGGAGCGCGAACCGCGCTTCCTTTTTTATGTCCGTAACCGTGATTTATCGGATTGTTGCGTCGCGGAAGATTGCGGCATTTTACATTGTCGGTTTGAAAATTCTGCGCTGTTTGCGTAATGTAATATGCGCTGTTTGCGTAAGGGAAATTATATTCATAAATTGTAGAAAAATATGTTTCAAACACTTTTATTGCGCTAGATGTTGTGGTATAATCAATTATATTTGTTTTGCGCACACAACGCGCGTCGCGTGCACGGGGGATGTTTTTTACGGTTGTCGGTGCGGCGTGCTTGCGGTAATTCGAAATCTGACACAAGGAATACATATGGCAAATCACGAATACAAAGCAGGTGATATCAGGGTCCTCGAAGGGCTTGACGCGGTCAGAAAACGTCCGGGTATGTACATCGGTACCACGGGCGCGAAAGGCATGCATCACATTCTTTGGGAAATCATCGACAACAGCGTCGACGAAGTCGCAAACGGTTTCGGCGACACCGTTACAATCGAGCTTCTCGAAGACAACGTGGCACGGGTCAGCGACAACGGCAGAGGTATCCCCGTAGACAAGCACCCCAAACTCAAAATCAGCGGTGTTGAAGTCGTTTTCACGCAGCTGCACGCGGGTGCGAAGTTCGACAGCGGTCAGTACGCTTATTCGGGCGGTCTGCACGGCGTGGGCGCGTCCGTCACAAACGCGCTTTCTGAATGGCTTACCGTCGACGTCAAACGCGACGGACACCTTTACCGCGCCGAGTTCTGGTCGCCGCAGGTCGGCGGCAAAATCAAAAGCGGCGTCGTCAAAACTCCGCTTACGCTCATCGGCAAAACCAAAGAGAAAGGCTCTACCGTTACGTTCAAGCCCGACGAAAGAGTGTTCGGGACGGAAAAGTTTTCCTATTCGGTCATTGCGCAGAGAATGCGCGAAGTCGCATACCTCAACAAAGGCATAACAATCAAACTTCTCGACAGCCGTCTTCCTCTTGCCGGCGGAACGGAAAAAAACGATACGTTCTGCTATAAGGGCGGCATTGCCGATTACGTTCAGTACCTCAACGAGGGCAGAACGGTTCTTTACGACAAACCACTTTACGTCGAGGCAAAAGAAGAGCATTTCGAAGTCGCGGTCGCAATTCAGCACACCGACGGATACGCCGAAAACATCTATTCGTACGTCAACAGCATTCCGACAGCCGAAGGCGGTACGCACGAGGCGGGTTTCAAGTCGGCGGTCACGAGAGTGTTCAACGATTTTGCGAGAAAGAACAACATTCTCAAAGAAAAACAGGCAAACCTGCTCGGCGAGGATTTCCGCGAAGGTATGGTTGCGGTTATAACCGTCAAAATGCAGAACGTTCAGTTCGAAGGACAGACCAAAGGCAAACTCGGCAACCCCGAAGTCAAGGGCAAGGTCGAAGCGCTCGTCAGCGAAAGGCTGGAAGCGTTGATTGCGATGAGAGGGTTCAAGTCCGCGGCGGAGAAAATCGTTAATAAGGCAATGGGAGCCGCGAAGTCCAGAGAGGCCGCAAAACGCGCAAAAGACATCGCTCGTCAGCAGAACAAACTCAACGGGCTCAACCTCGTCGGAAAACTCAGCAGCTGCACGGGAAGAAACGCGGCAATAAACGAACTGTTCATAGTCGAGGGCGACAGTGCGGGCGGAAGTGCGAAACAGGCGCGCGACAGGAGTTTTCAGGCAATTCTGCCGCTCCGCGGCAAGCCGCTCAACGTTGAAAAGGCACCGCTTGAAAAAATCCTTGCAAACGAAGAAATTTCCACAATCATCAGTGCGCTCGGTACGGGTATCGAACCTTCCTTCAACATCGAGGATTTGAAGTACGACAAAGTCATAATCCTTGCGGACGCAGACCAGGACGGCGCGCATATAAGAGCGTTGTTGCTCACGTTCTTCTTCCGCTATATGCGTCAGCTCATCACGGAAGGGCACGTTTATATCGGAATGCCTCCTCTTTACAAAATGCAGAAAAAGGACGAAGTCAAGTATTACTACGACGACGCCGCACTCGAAGAGGGCAGAAAAGAGATGGGCAAGACCGCGTTGTTGCAGCGTTTCAAGGGATTGGGCGAAATGAACCCCGAACAGCTTTGGGACACCACTATGGATCCCGCTCACCGTGCGCTTACACGCGTTACGATTGAAGACGCGGCGGCGGCGGACAAACGCATAACCGTGCTTATGGGCGACGACAGCGCGATAAGAAAGGATTATATCTACCAGTACGCGGACTTTAACAGAGTGGACAATTTCGAAGTGGCGGAATAACCTTCCGTCTGCGGTTGCGGGGAAACCGGCAACGGACTTTGAAAGGGTAATGCGTATACAATTCAATCGTGTAAACAATTTCACTCCGCGTGTCGGACGACGTCATAACGGTTCGGTGCGCAGGGGATAAACAATAGGGCGCAAGCCCCAAACGGAATTATGGGAAGAAAAGAAGCAAAGAACCTCAGTTACAATACCGTAGTGTACGACGTCGTATTCGAAGACGTTATGCACAACAGTATGCTGCCGTACTCCGAGAACGTCATTCTCGACCGTGCTTTGCCGCGAGTTGAAGACGGTCTCAAACCCGTGCAGAGACGTATCCTTTACGCTATGCACGAAATGGGACTTACTCCCGACAAACCCTACAAGAAGTCGGCGCGTATCGTCGGCGACTGTCTGGGTAAGTATCATCCCCACGGCGACAGTTCCGTTTACGGCGCAATGGTGAGAATGGCACAGTCGTTCTCGATGAGAATGAAACTCGTCGACGGTCACGGCAACTTCGGTTCGGTGGACGGTGACCCGCCCGCGGCTATGCGTTATACCGAAGCCAGAATGAGCCCTCTTGCGCTCGAACTGCTGCGCGACCTTGACAAAGACACGGTTACATGGAGCCCCAACTTCGACGACAGTATGGAAGAACCCAATATGTTGCCGGGGCGTTTTCCGAACCTGCTTGTCAACGGTGCGACGGGTATTGCGGTCGGACTTGCAACCAACATACCCCCTCACAATATGGGCGAGTCGATTGACGCGGTTGTGGCGACAATCGACAATCCCAAAATCACCACGAAGGAACTTTTGCAGATAGTTCACGGACCCGATTTTCCGACGGGCGGATTCATCATTCCCGTGGACAGTCTGGAAAGCATATACGAAACGGGCAAGGGCAAAATCAAAATCCGCGCCCGTGTGCACATCGAAGACGACGGCGGAAAGAAGAACATCGTCATCACGGAAATGCCGTATCAGGTGTCCAAGACCGACGTTCTGAAAGCCATTGCGAAACTGCGCGAAGACAACAAGGAACTTTTGTCGGGCATAAACGAAATCGTCGACGAAAGCGACAAGTCGGGTATGCGTGCCGTCATCAAACTCAAACGCGAAGCCGACGCAGGCAAAATCGTGTCTTTCCTGTTCAAGAAAACCAATCTCGAACTCGGGTATTCAATCAATATGGTCGCCATTGCGGGCGGCAAACCCGAGCAGATGGGACTGAAAGACATTCTGACATATTACATCGCATATCAGCGCGAAGTAATCGTCCGCAGAACGACGTTTGAACTCAAAGCAGCAAAACAGCGTGCGGAAATCGTGCGCGGATTGTTGATTGCCATTCGCAACATCGACGAAGTCATCAGAATAATCAAGGCGTCGGAGTCCACGCAGAAAGCAAAACAGGCGTTGCGCGAACGTTTCGACCTCACGGAAGACCAGGCGCAGGCAATTGTCGATATGCGTCTTAAAGCGCTCACTCATCTCGAAGTCGGCAAACTCGAACAGGAACTTGCCGAACTCGAAAAGAGAATTGCGTATCTCACCGCCGTGCTTGCTTCTCCGCGCAGACAGTACAACGTAATCAAAGACGAAATTCTGCAAATCAAAAAGAATATGAACTCGGCGAGAATGTCCGTAATCCTTTCGGAAGACGAAGGCGAGAAAATCGAACTTCCCACCGAAGAAGAAGCGGTGTCTTACCGTGACGGAGTACTCGTGCAGTCTACGGCGGGGACTTTGCGGTTTATGTCGCAGAAGAACTATTCCGCACTCGTCAAGGAAGCTCCGTCGCTCAACGGCGAACTTCCCGTATGTGCCGAAGTCGTCAACAACAAAGGCTGGCTTTATGTGTTCACCGACAGGGGCAATATGGCAAAAATAGACATCACCGACGTGCCCGAAAAGAAATGGAAAGACAGGGGAATGACCCTTTCGCAGTTCAACGCCGAAATTCATATCGACGAGAAACCAATAAAGATAATGTTTTTCGGTTCGACACCCGTCGGAGAGTTGCTATTCTTCACCAAAAAAGGTATAGTAAAACGCAGTGACTGGAACGACTATACGTCGATGCGCGGAGCGGGCTCGGCGATAATTCTCGGCGAGGGCGACAGCCTTATAAACGTGGAGCAGGTAGGTGAAAACACCAACGTGCTCGAAGTCACCAAAGGCGGCTTGTGTCTTGTGTACGGGGTGGACGAAGTTCCCGTCCAAGGCAGAAAGGCGGCGGGGGTCAAAGGCGTCAAACTCGGCGACGGCGACAGCGTTGCGTTCGGCGGACAAATCGACGACGAAGGCGAAATCATAGTGGTGTCTTCAAACGGCTATGCGAAACGCGTCATATCGTCTACGCTCGACCCCGGTTCCAGATACCTCAAAGGCGTCAAAATCATCGAACTCGACCGCGGCGAAGTGTTTTATGTCGGCACAGTCAAAATGCCGTACGACCTCGCGGTTTCTTCGGGGGGAGAAACCACGTTGCTCAACACGGAGAATATCCGCATAGACACGCGTACGACGAAAGGTAAGTTGTTGTACAAGGCGGGCGTCTCCGCAGTGGTCAAAGTTTTGGAATAAGGAAAGTCAAGGAAGGATATATCGAGGTAATCCAAATGAAGAAAATCGGTTTCGACAGCCAAATGTACATGCAAAAACAGTCCGAACAGATTTTGGAACGCATTTCCAAGTTCGACAAACTGTATCTCGAATTCGGCGGCAAGCTGTTCGACGATTTGCACGCGGCGCGCGTAATGCCCGGTTTCGACCCCGCGGCGAAAATCAAACTTCTGCAAAAGCTCCGTGACAAGGCGGAACTCATCATCTGCATCAACGCCCGCGACATAGAGAAAAACAAAATCCGTGCCGACTACGGCATCACCTACGGCAGCGAAGTCGAGAGAATGATTGACAACATCTCGGGTATGGGCATCTACATCAACTGCGTTGTCATCACCATGTTCTCCGACCAGCAGGCTGTCACCGCATACAAACACAAACTCGAAAACAGGGGAGTAAAGGTGTACATTCACCGTCCCACGAAAGGTTATCCTCACGAGATAGACACAATCGTATCCGATGAAGGATACGGCGCAAACCCTTACATAGAAACCACGCGTCCTCTTGTCGTTGCGACGGCACCCGGTCCCGGCAGCGGCAAACTGGCAACGTGTTTGAGCCAGCTTTACCACGAATACAAACGCGGAATCAAAGCGGGTTACGCAAAGTTTGAAACATTCCCCATCTGGAATCTTCCTCTCGGACACCCCGTGAACGTAGCGTACGAAGCGGCAACCGCAGACCTCAAAGACGTCAACAAAGTCGACAACTTCCACCTCGAAGCCTACGGCAAAATGGCGGTCAATTACAACCGCGACATCGACGTGTTCCCCGTTGTCCGCAGTATACTTACCAAAATTTCGGGCAGCGAACTCGTTTATCAGTCGCCCACCGATATGGGCGTCAACATGGCGGGATACTGCATTTGCGACGACGCGGCGTGCGTCGAAGCAAGCAAACAGGAAGTCATACGCCGTTACTACAAAGCGCTTTGCGATTTCAAGAACGGCACGGCAAAACCCTCTACAATCGAAAGACTGGAATTCCTTATGTCCCGTCTTGAAATAAGCCCGTCCGACCGCAAAGTCGTTGCCGCCGCGCTCCGCAAAAACGAAGAAAACGCAGGCAGGGGAGCGGTTGCAATCGAACTCTCCGACGGTACGCTTGTCAGCGGCAAGAACTCCGAAATTATGAGCGCGTCCGCGGCTTGCGTGTTCAACGCCGTCAAAGTGCTTGCGGGTATCGACGACAGCGTCAAACTCATTTCGCCTTACGTCATCGGACCTATACTCGACCTGAAAACGAAAATACTCAAAGACAAAGAGAATACGCTCACTCTCGACGAAGCGCTGCTCGCGTTGTCGATTTGCGCGGCAACCGACGTATGCGCGGCACGTGCAATCGAGAAACTGCCCGAACTCAGAGAGTGCGAAGCGCATTCCTCTCATATGCTTTACAAAGCAGACGAAAATCCGTTCAGAAAGCTCGGCGTCAATCTTACGTGCGAACCCGAGTTTCTGGACAACACGCTCTTTAACAACTGATTAACCCGTCAAAACGTGCGCGTAAACCTCGGTTTTGTGCACGGCGCGGGTTGTAAAAGGAAAAATGCAGAAAGACAGCAAAGCCAAAATAGCCTTATCCGCAACGTCCAGCGTCGTCAATCTCGGGCTCGGAATACTAAAACTGTTCGTGGGGGTTTACACCAACAGCATAAGCATTCTGAGCGACGGCATAAACAACTTCGGCGACGTGCTCAGCAATGCGGGTGCCGCGGTCGGGTTCGGCGTTTCGGACAAGCGACCGACCGAAAAATATCCGTTCGGGTTCGGCAGAGTGGAATATGTCGTCACCTTCGCTATGGCAATCCTCATTGTGGTTGTCGGCGGCGTTTTCCTCTATTCGTCGCTCGACAGGGTTTTCTATCACCCCGTCATAACCTTTGCATGGTTGCAGTTCGGGTTGATTGCGGGGACGATAGTCGTCAAAATCGTGCTTGCCGTCGTGACGAGGTCGGTATTCAAAAAATATCCTTCCGACGTGTTGCGCGCGCAGGTTATCGACAACGTTCTCGATGCCGTGGTCACTACGTTTGCTTTGCTTGCGCTGTTCCTGTCGAGATACATCAGTTTCCCGATAGACGCATTCATCGGCATAGTCATCAGCGTTGTACTGATTGCCGCGGGATTGAAACTGGTTGTGTCTTCGTTCAAAAGACTGGTGCTCGCACGTGACGACGTGCGCACCGACGGACTTATCAGGCTTGCAAAGGCTCAGCCTGCTGTCAAAGATGTAAAAGTCAAGGTTTACGACTTCGGTAAGAATTATGCGGAAGCCAACGTTGCGCTCGGGTTCGAAGAAAACGCGTCTTCGGAGAGCAGAACGGAAGCCGCCGAAAATATCGTGGAAAAAGCAAAAAAATATAACATCGTCGTCACAATCATTGACTATAAGGAGGAAAAATGAAACCTGAAGACGAAAAGATGGAAGTCAACCAGACCGCCGAAACCGTCGAAAACAACGGTACGGCAGCGACCTCTTCGGTGGAGGAACAGGTCGCAGACGCAACGACGCAAGAGGGCGTAAAGGAAGAGCAGTCCGATGTCGCAGTGGAGAACGAAGAGGACTATTTTGCCGAAAGAGAGCCCGATAAGCGCAGAAAGCGTATCCGCAGAAAGGATATGACGCCCGAACAGAGACGTCGTCGCCGTATCACCGACCTCATCATTACGGGTACGGTTTTCGGCGTTGTACTGCTGTTCTTCGCAATATGCGCGCTTTGCAGTTTCGTCGGATACACGGGCAACTTCGATTACATAGCCACAATTCAGGCAGTCGATTACGACAGCCCCTACGAACTCGGTTATGACGAAGAACTCGGTTACTACACGTTCACCGCAACCGACGACAGCGATTTCCGCGTCCTGCAACTGACTGACATTCACATCGGCGCAGGTGCGTTCTCTGCAAAGAAAGACAGATGGGCAATCGAAGCCGTTTCCACAGTCGTCAGCCGCGTCAAACCCGACCTCGTCATCGTTACGGGCGACATAGCGTACCCCGTTCCTTTCCAGGCAGGTACGTTCAACAACATGCGCGAAGCCGAAATGTTCGCAACCATGATGGAACAGCTCGGCGTGTATTGGACGATTGCATTCGGCAATCACGACACCGAGATTTACAGCCTGTACGACCGCAAGGACATCAGTGATTTCTATTCACAGGATAAGTGGGAACATTGCCTGTTCAGAAGTGGACCCGAAAATCTCCCCGGTTTCGGCAACGATATGATTGTAGTCAAAGACAAAGCTGGCAAAGTTATTCAGTCACTTGTTACCATCGACTCTCACTCTTACACTGACGGCGACTACTTCGGAATTGCGTGGAGGTACGACAACATCAAACAGGAACAGATTGACTGGTACGCACAGGAAGTCGACAAGCTGACCGAATACAACGTCGCAAAAGGTTTCACCGAAAATCCCGAAGTCAAGAACCTCGTCTTCTTCCACATCGCGCTTACCGAATACGGCAAGTACTGGGACGAATACAAGAACAACGGTCACAACGACACCGACACCGTGCATTATCTCTACGGCAAAGCGGGTGAGAGCGGCGAAAAATCCTTCCCCGGCGTAGACGACTGCATGCTGTTCGAAACCATGCTCGAACACAACGGTCAGGGCACCTTCTGCGGACACGACCACTACAACACCTACGCAATCGAAATAACCGCGGAAAACGGCAAGAAAATCCGTCTTACCTATGGTATGAGCATCGACTATCTCGCATATGTCGGCATAGCGGACAAAATCGAACAACGAGGCGGCACGGAAATCAAAATCAGTCAGGCGGACGGCAGTTTCGTGGCACGTCACCGTCCTTACGTCGAAGAAACCGTGAGCGAGTGGTATTGAGCCGACAGGCAAACCGTTTCCGACTTGTTAGAACGCATTGATTATGCAACAACAGACTTCCACGCGTGTATGCGCGTGGAAGTCGTGCGTTAAACGAAATCCGCATATTTGCGTGTAAACGCGTGCAATAGTGCAACCGCAATATTGTTGTGTTGAACGTTATATTGTTTAGCGCAATATTGTTCGCGCGTTGCGCTGTCCGAACGCCGTATCGTAATAACCGAGGTTCGGCACAGTATGTGCGGATTGCGTAACCGCGTCAAACCCATTTCGGAAAATTTAAGTAAAGGTTAATGCAACGCAACTAAAATTTTCCGTATCGGGAATAATCGTTCCGTAAGACGCAATATCATTTGCGCGGAGGCATTATGAAACTGAAAAACAGACAAGACATACCCGACGCTTACAAGTGGCGGCTAGAAGACATTTTCCCTTCCGACGAAGCGTGGGAAGAATGTTTCTTCGCGACGCAGGAGAGAGTGCCCAAAATCTCTTCTTTTGCGGACAGACTGGCAGACGAAGACGCACTGTTCGATTGCCTGACATTTGCGACGTCGGTTTCGCACGACATATCCAGACTATATCAGTACGCGCGCATGCGCCGCGACGAGGACACACGCAAAACGGTTTATCAGGGTATGAGCGACAGAGCGGAAATGCTCAGCGTCAAATATTCGACGCTTGCGGCGTTCATCACTCCCGAACTTGTCGAACTGCCCACCGAACGGCTTAAAGAACTTGCCGCAAGCAAACGTTTTGCAGACTATTCGGTTATGCTCGAAGAAGTCATTCGCAACAAGAACATAATCCTTTCCAAAAAGGAAGAAAAACTGTTGCGCGAAACGGGACTTTTTGCGGAAACGGCCGACGAGGTTTTCTCGATGTTCGACAATGCGGACGTCAAATTCCAACCCGTGAAAGATGAGAAAGGAAACACCGTCGAGATGTCGCACGGTATGTATTCCTTGCTTTTGCAGTCGCCCGACCGCGAAGTCAGAAAAGCCGCTTTCGAAAGTATGTTCGGAGCCTACCGCGACCACATCAATATGCTTGCCGCAAACTACGCCGGCAATGTGAAAAAAGATTGGTTCTACGCAAAAGTCAGAGGTTTTTCTTCCGCGCTCGATTATTCGATGTACTGCGAAAACGTCCCGCCGACCTGTTATCGCAAACTTTTGTCGGCGGTTGACAAGGGTACAAAACCCCTGCATAAATACGTTGCGTTGCGCAGACGCGTTCTCGGCGGAGAACTCAATATGTACGACTTGCATGTGCCTATCGTCGACGAAGCCAAAATCGCTATGCCGTACGAAAAGGCAGTTGAAACTGTCAAAACGGCACTTAAAGTTATGGGTAAGGAGTACAGCGATATTTTGGCGTCGGCTTTCCGCGACGGTTGGGTGGACGTCTACGAGAACAAGGGCAAACGCAGCGGAGCTTACAGCTGGGGCTGTTATGGAGTGCACCCGTTCGTGTTGCTGAACTACACCGAAACAACTCACGACGTGTTCACAATCGCCCACGAACTCGGACATTCCCTGCACAGTTATTATTCCAACGCAAACCAGCCCGAACCAAAGGCGGGTTACGAGATTTTCGTTGCAGAAATAGCGTCAACGGTAAACGAAGTTCTGCTTCTCAAACACCTTCTTAAAACCGCGGACGGCGAACTGCGCAAATATCTGCTCAGCTACTATCTCGATATGTTCCGCACAACGCTGTTCAGGCAGACGATGTTCTCGGAGTTCGAAGTCGCCGCTCACGAAATGGTCGAGAAAGGCGAATCCGTCACGGCGGAAGGGCTTTGCGAAGTCTATTACGCGCTCAACAAGAAGTATTACGGCAGAGCCGTCAAGCACAACGAGCTCATACGCTACGAATGGGCGCGCATTCCTCATTTCTATTCGAGCTACTACGTTTACAAGTACGCAACGGGACTTACCGCGGCGGTCACAATCGCGGACAATCTGTTGACGTACGGCGCGGATTATTTCGCGAAGTACCGCAAGTTCCTGTCCGCAGGCGGAAGCCTGCCGCCGCTCGATATTCTGCGGCTTGCTGACGTCGACCTCGAAACGGACGAACCATACGACAGGGCAATGAAAGAGTTTGCCGATACTCTCGACGAACTCGAAAAATGTTTTGACTTAAAGACTGCGAAAAAATGAAAATGCAAAGCAATGCAACCGAAACGAATAAAATTTGCCGCACACGCAGACACGGAATTCTTTCTGCGGTGACGGTCGTTTTGCTGTTGATTTGCGTTTGCTTTACGCTTACGGCGTGCAACGAAAACGCGGGTACTTTCGAGGATACTCCGCAGTCGGAAAACAGCGTTTTGTACCTCGCGTCGGTGGAAGAAAGCGAGGGGTTTTATATCGCTTTCGTGACCTGCAATTCGGTGTCCGAACCGCTTGCGGAAATTCCCTCCGAAAAAATCACTTGGCAGGAAAGAAAAAACGCGTTCTGGAACGTAAGCAAAATGGACATATCGTTCTCGTCCGACGCCGTTTACGATGCGGTGTGGGAGTGCGTGCGCTCCGACGGAGAATTGTCGTCGGTTGTCACAGAGGACAACTTGAAAATAATGTTTGTCTATGATACAATGGACAAAAGTGTGAATTCCAATGCCGAAAAAATCCGTATCGGCAACGTCTACCGTCACGTTATGGGCGTGAGCCGCGACGTTGACGAAACCGTGTTCAAAGCAACCCTCGATTATCCGTATTCGGCAAACTGGTATGCGGTGCTTGTCGGTTGCGCGGTGCTTGTGTTCGCTGTGATTGGCATAGGAATTGCAGTTGCAAAGGGTAGGTTATGGCAGAGAGAGAAAAAATAGTTTACAGGGGAATGCCCAACAACATCGAGGCGGAGCAGGCGGTGCTCGGTTCAATTCTGATTGACAACAAAGCCGCCGATATGCTCGTGCCCGTTTTAAGGGAAGAGGATTTCTATCTTCCCGCAAACCGCACGATTTTCCGTGCCATGCACACTTTGCAGGAGAGTTCCAAACCCATTGACACGGTGTCCGTCGCCGACGAACTGGAACTTCACTGCAAACTCGACGAGGTCGGAAGCATCGATTATCTCGGTGTGCTTGCGTCAAGCGTTCCGTCTGCCGCAAGCGGTGACCATTACGCGGATATAATCAAACGCGACTCGCTTATACGCCGCGTTATCGAAGCGGGCAACAACATCGCAAAATACGGCTATGAAAGCACAAGTGCGACGGACGCTTTGCTCAACGCCGAAAGGGAAATATATTCCATATCCGAAGACGTAAGCGAAAAAGAACTGGTGAAAGCCGACGTCGCTCTCGGCGTAGCCATGAAAAACATTCAGGACGTTCAGTCCGGCAACGTTCCCAAGAACACGATATTCACGGATTTCCCGAGCCTCGACAGAATGACCCGCGGACTGAAACCCGGTGAAATGGTACTTATTGCGGCGCGTCCTTCCGTCGGTAAAACGGCGTTCGCGCTCAACATTGCGGCAAATGCGTGCCTAAATCACCACAAGACGGTTGCGATATTCTCTCTTGAAATGCCGTCGCATCTGCTTGTCAAACGTATGTTGGCGTACGTGTCCAAGGTGTCGCTGTCCAAAATGGATATGCGCGGCGGACTGTCGTCTTCGGTCGATACGGGCAAACTTTTCGACGCGTACCGCAAACTTTCCGAAACCCAGCTTTACATCGACGACTATTCGATGAACGGACCGACGGACGTTTTGTCCAAGTGCCGCAGACTCAAACGCGAAAGCGGACTCGACCTCATCATCATCGACTATCTCCAACTTATGACCAACGGTGGCAAGGGCAGAGAAAGCGAAAGCCGTCAGCTGGAAGTCAGCGATATGTCGCGCAGAATGAAGATTTACGCCAAGGAACTCGACGTCCCGATTATACTTCTTTCGCAGATGTCGCGTGGCGTGGAACAGCGAAACGACCACAGCCCCAAGCTCAGCGACTTGCGTGAATCGGGCGCAATCGAACAGGACGCCGACGTCGTCATGTTCCTGCACCGCGAAAGCCAGTTCAACCCCGCCGTTCCCGAGAACGTAATCAAACTCATAATTCAGAAGAACAGAAACGGTCCTATCGGCGAAATCGCTCTCGAATGGGAAGGCGAAACGACGTCGTTCCGCGAATGCGTCGACGGCGTTATGCCCGTAGCACCTGCACCCAAACCCGAGTATCAATCTGCTTCCGCAAAGGAAACGGGCAGTGACGGGGAGTACGAATACAAGGAAAAAGCCGAAGACAAACCCGCAGTCAAAGATGACGAACTTGTCGAAACGGACGTCGAAACCGACGACGGGCTTATGCCTTTCGGTTCGGCAGAAGACGAACCGCCGTTTGACCTTGCGCCTATGCCTTCCGACGAAGACGCTCCGCCTGCAACGGACGACGACTTTGCGGACGAATCCTCCGACGATTTCTCTGACGAAAACGGTGAAGACGACGATGACGAATTCGTCGACGACTACGACGGAGAAGACGAGGATATGCCTTTCTGAAAACGCGTCATAATGCGTTAACGGCAAAGGAACAAACTCCGCAGTCAACATACAATCGCGAAATCGAAAAGCAAACAACCGATGAATTTCGGACGGCAACCGCCGTCCGTTTTTTTATGCCGATTTTGTGTTTTTCCTATATTGTTTTTTGACAGTTAAGAATTGTGCTTATTATTTTGGATTTTCACAAATTACAAGTTTAAGTAATCGTTTTGCAAGTTAAAGGCTGTGTTTTGAAATTTGTTGCGGTGGATATTTTCGGTGTGGTTAAGGTTCGTTTGCCGCGTTTTTGTCCTCGGGCATAAGCCGCTTTGTCACGGCATAATATATCGTATGTTCTATGACGAGATACTCGAAAAGTTCAGGATTGAGGACGCATTCGCGCCTTTCACGGTTGCAATGTTCGGCAATACGGAAGTCGTTGCGGGCGGTGTAAAAGCCGTGTTGTTTTCGTCTGCCGAAGAGGTCAAGGTCAGGTTCTCCAAAAAGTGCGCCATTTTTAGAGGAAAGGATTTGCGTATCGTGGAGATAGGGGGCGGCGACGTGCTGGTCAGAGGCGAAATATCCGAGGTGGAATTTGAGTAAATCCGAGGGGAAAAAGAACAAGGAAAAGACCCGCGGACGTGTTGCCCGCAAGGCGGAAAAAGACAAGCGCAAACGGGCGGGGAAGAAAACCGTGCTTTATGACAGCGGCAGGGCAACGGATATGCATACCCCCGCGGAAAAACATATTTCTGCGGACGAGCACTCCGCTACGGACGGAAATACTCGTGTGGACGGGCATATTTCTGTCGGCGCAGAAAGTTCAACGCGCGACAACAATTCGGTGCTTGACAACACTTCGATGACCGAAAACAATGCAATACGCGACAACAATTCGATGACCGAAAACAATTCAACGCACGATAGTGCTTCGATGGTCGTTGACGAACGCAATTTCTCGGACGGTAAGTCGTCTTTGCACGGTAACGCAGAAGTAAAACCGCGGCGTGTGCGCAATTTCGTACCGGACTCCGCCAAGATACCCTTTACGCGGACGGTGTTCCGCACCGACGGACTTAACAGGGCGCGTTTGCTAACTCGGCTTGCCGAAGTCGCCACGCTTAAAGTGCTAAGGTCAGACAGCGAAGAATTAAGGTTTTCCGTATCTTCCGCGGATAAATCAAAGGTTGTTGCAATATTAAACTCTCTATGCTATGATTATATAATAATTAAAGAGGAAGGGCCGTTTTTTTCGCTGTTGTCGTGTCTTCGAAGGGCGGGGATTGTTGCGGGAATTGTTTGTTCGGTTGCCGCGCTTGCGGTTTATCCGCATCTCGTGACCTCGGTCGAAGCAACGGGAGAATGGAACGACGACGTTTCGCGCATACTGACCGAAAACGGAATAAGCGTCGGAAAACTCGTTTGGGAGTTTGACGGCGACGAGGTGGAACGGCAACTTCTCGAACTGGACGGGGTGGCGTTTGCTTCCGTGTCCAAACGCGGAACGCGCGTGTATGTGGACGTGCGCACGGAACTGGACGGGGAAGATTTTGTCGACATAGGCACCCAACCCGTAAAAGCCACGGTTCGGGCAACGGTTACGCGGACGGTTGTGTTTTCGGGGAGTGCGCTTGTCGAATACGGCGACGTCGTGAATGTCGGTGACGAACTCATCGGCGCGTACGTTACGGTCGGAGAGGAAAAAGTCGCCTGTCCCGCGGACGGGGAAGTGTACGGCAAGACGTACAGAACGCATACCAAGTTTTTCCCCGACACCGAAAACGTTGCGGTGCGCGGCAGAACGAAATCGTATACGAGGCTTTCTTTCTTCGGGAAAGTACCTTCGGCGCCTGCTTCGCCGTTTGCCGATTACGTGCTGGAAACTTCGGTGTGGCGCAACGACTTTCTTCTGGGGTATACGAAATATACGTTCACGTTTCACGAGCTGACTTTTGTCGAAAGACAGAACACGCGGACTGATGACCAGATGTCGGCGGAGACGTATTCCGAACTCGTCGCCACAATGCCCGCCGGGGTAAACGTGCTGAACAGAAGTTTTCAAGTTCGCAAAGAGAACGGCGGAACGTACGTTACGGTTACGGTAGAGGCGGAAGAGAGGATAGACAACCGCGCATTGTGACCTGTCGGAAAGTTCACGCGTCGGAAAGCAACGCATAAAAACCAAACGTAACGCGCAAAGCGTACGGAGGATATAGCCTGTAAATGAAAGTTTCAAAAGAAAAGCATATCGAGGATTACGCCGCCTTTCAGGAGTTGTTCGGAGGGCTTGACAACAACGTGAAACTTCTCGAAGAGTCGTTCGGGGTCAGCGTTTTCGCGGGGGCGGATTCTCTCAAAATCAGCGGCGAAAAAGAGGACGTAGCCGCTGCGATTTCCGCAATAGACGCGCTGTTTACGCTGTCGCGCAAAGAGCCGCTCGGAACACAGCAAATCGAAGCGGTTGTGGATATGGTGCGCAAAGGCAAGGTTTCGGGAGTGAAAGACCTTATGGCTTCCGTGACCGTAGCGCGCGGAAAAACCGTATACCCCAAAAGTCTGGGGCAGAAACTGTATGCCGACGCGATAAAAAACAATTCCGTGACGTTCGGAATAGGTCCTGCGGGCACGGGCAAAACATATCTTGCGGTTGCGCTCGCGGTCGACGCGTTGAAAAATCACGAAGTCGACAAAATCATTCTCACGCGTCCCGCGGTTGAAGCGGGTGAAAAGCTCGGGTTCCTTCCCGGAGACCTTGCGGAAAAAGTCGACCCGTATCTTCGTCCGCTTTACGACGCGCTCGAAGAACTTATGGGCGGGAGCGAGACTTACCAGAAAAACATCGAAAGGGGACTTGTGGAAATTGCGCCTCTTGCGTATATGAGAGGCAGAACGCTGAACCGCAGTTTCATAATTCTCGACGAGGCGCAGAACACGACCAAAGAGCAGATGAAAATGTTCCTTACGCGTCTTGGAGAAGGCAGTAAAATGGTCGTCAACGGCGACGATTCGCAAATTGACCTCCCGAGAAACGTAACCAGCGGACTTACTCACGCGGAAGGCGTTTTGCAGGGAGTAAAGGATATAGCGATAGTCAGGCTCGAATACTGCGACGTGGTTCGCCACGAGCTGGTGAGCCGTATAATAAGAGCGTACGACCGCGCCGAAAAAGAAGAGGCGGCGGAACGTAACCGCGACAAAGGGTCGGCGGAACGCACAAAAGAAGAGAGGGAAGCGGAGTAGTCTTCCCGGAGGGATTGAAATGAAAAAATATGTGGGCGAACTTACGGGCGTCGAAAAGGCGCAACTCAAAAAAAGACACGATTTTCTCGTGGCTTTCGCCAAGTTCTATCCTCCCGTACTGATATTCGGAATGCTGATTACGGTGTTCGCGGTTTATATGACTTCGGTGTCTTTCGAAGCCGCGTTTTTGCCGTCCAACGCCGCGTCGACAAGCGGATTTTTCGCAATAATCGCGGTGCTTTACGCAATACTGTTCTTTGCGTCGTACGGAACCAGCGACGACACGAAATTCGCGGTGCGCAATTATCTTCTCTGCGTAGCGACCGTGTCGCTTACATATGCGGCGTGTCTTATCACCAGCAGATATCTGAGCGTATTTGCGCTGCCTATCAGCCTTTGTTCTCTCGTGTTGCTCGAACTCCTCGACCGCAGGTCGGCAATGATTTCCACGCTCGTTCTGCTTGCGATGTTGCTTTTGAGCTACAACTTCGGAAGCCTTTATCCCATTCAGACGATGCCCGCGGTCATCATCTCCGTCATCAGCAACTTCCTTGCCGCAATGTCCGTAAACATCATTGTCGGCAAACACCTCACAAGACTTAAATTCATACTTTGGGCGTTTCTCGCCGCGCTGGTCGCGCAACCCCTTCTTCTGTTCTGCACGCTTGCCGCAGGCGATACGTCCATAAACCTGCTTTACAACGTTTTGTGGTCGTACGGCGCGTCGGTCGGTGCGGTTATGGTGTTTACGCCCATAGTCGCAATTCTCGAAGGCGTGTTCAATATCGCCGACGATTTCCGTCTTGACGAACTCACCAATCTCAATCAGCCTCTTCTCAAACGTCTTGCGAGCGAGGCGCCCGGAACCTTCAACCATTCGCTGGTTGTCGGCAACCTTTCCGAGGCTTGCGCAAACGCAATCGGCGAAAATCCGCATCTTGCGAGAGCGGCGGCATACTATCACGACATAGGCAAACTCAAAGCGCCGATATACTTCTCCGAGAACCAGTCCACCTACAACCCCCACGACGAACTCATTCCCGAAGTCAGCGTAAGTATGATTACGTCGCACACGGTGTTCGGTGAAATTCTGGCAAAACAATACCGTTTGCCGCCCGAAATCGTCGCGGTGTGCAAGGAACATCACGGAACAGCTCCCGTGGGTTATTTCTACCGCAAGGCACTGAACCTCACGGAAGAGGGCGAATTGTCCGTCAGCAACTACACCTATTCGGGACCAAAACCGCAGAGCAAAGTCGCGGCTATTGTTATGATTGCGGACACAATCGAAGCCGCTATGCGTGCGTACACTCCCGATACAAAGGAGGAGTTCGTGGACAGAATAAACAAGCTCGTGGACGAAAAACTCACGCTCGGACAGTTTGACGAATGCCCGATTACAATGAAGGATTTGTCCACGATAAAGAGCACGATTATCGAAACTTTGCCCCGCGTTCAGCACGGCAGAGTGTCGTACGACAAAAAGAAACTGTAAATCAACCGCAGAAATAATTTGTTCCGAACGGACGAAAAATCGTTCGGTTACAAAGTACGTTAAACAAGGCAGAACACGGAAAAGATATGATAATGTTCACAGGGGTAAGTTTGCCCGAAAAAAAGTTGCTCAAAAAGGTTGAAAAAGCCGTATTCGAAAGAGTGGGGCAGGAAAACTTTTTCAGCGTTGACCTTGCAGTCACGGACGGCGACACCGTGCGCCAGTTCAACCGCGAATACCGCGGGATAGACGCCGAAACGGACGTGCTCAGTTTTCCGTATTTCGACAAACTGCAACTCCCTGTGAAAAAAGAGGATTTCACGGACGAAGCCTTTGACGGAAAGTATGTCGCGCTCGGAAGCATTATGATTTCGAGAGAACGCGTGGCGAAACAGGCGGAAGAATACGGGCATTCGTTTGAGAGAGAACTCGGTTTTCTCACTTGTCACGGACTTCTGCATCTTCTGGGGTTTGACCATATGACGCCCGAGGAAGAAAAAGAGATGTTCGGACTGACCGACGACATTATGAACGGCGTAGGACTGAAAAGATAGCCGCGAAGACAGTACATAACGGAAAGGCTGAATCAAAGTAAAACAAAAATACGCAACGACCTCCCGACGGTTCGGTAAATCCGAGCGGGAAACGGGAAGTCCGATGGAAATGATAAGATATGCCGCAATCAGGTAATCAACGGCGGCGCGACAAAAAGAAAACGGATTGCAGTTGCAATCGAAGGTGCATATGAAATCAGGGTTTATTTGTATAGCGGGATTGCCAAACGCCGGCAAATCCACATTGATTAACGCGCTTGTGGGCGAAAAGGTTGCCATTGTTTCGTGGCGTCCTCAGACCACGCGTAACAAAATTCTCGGTATCGTCAACACGGACGACGCGCAGATGGTGTTCATCGACACGCCAGGAATACATCAGGCTCGCAACAAGCTGGGCGAGTTTATGATGCAGTCGGTGGCAAGCGGACTTAAAGACGTCGACGGCGTTCTTTATGTGATTGACGCGGCGAAAGGGTTGCAGAAAGAGGACTACGAGTTTCTCGAAAAGTATGCGCCGACAATGCCTGTCGTGGTTGCGCTCAACAAACAGGACGCAGTAACGCGCGACACGTTGTTTGCGTGTCTTGAAAAGCTCAATTCGGTTGCTGGACTGCGCGCCATTGTTCCCGTGTCCGCAAAGAAATGCGAAAACACGGAGCCGCTCGTCGAAGAGCTCGAAAAGTTTATGCCCGAAGGCGTTGCGATGTTCCCCGAAGATATGTACACCGACAGCACGCTCAGGTTTATGGCGGCGGAGATTATCAGGGAAAAGGCGTTGTATCTTCTCGATAAGGAAGTTCCTTACGGTATAGGCGTACATATCAACAAGTTCGAAATGCGTGAGGACAAGCCCATTTACGACATTGACGCCGACGTCGTTTGCGAAAAGCAGTCGCACAAGGCCATCGTCATCGGCAAGGGTGGCGAAACGCTCAAAAAGATAGCCACGGCGGCACGTCACGACCTCGAAGAACTTACGGGGTGCAAGGTTTATCTCACGTTGTACGTACGAGTAAAAAGCGAGTGGCGCGACAGCGATTATCTCATGCGCGAACTAGGTTACGACGTAAAGGACTTGAAAAAATAATCCGATGTGCGTTTGCGCCGATTGTTGCGCTCCGCGCATAAAAACCCGCCTTATGCTCAAACTGTGGATATGATGCAGGACAAAGATTTCTGGAAAATGTTTGAGCAAAGCGGCAAAATCGAATTCTACAACGCATACCGCGCGTTGAAAGACAAGGAAGATGGACAAGAAAGTAAAAGCCATAGTGACGAGGGCGGTGCCGTATAGAGAAGCGGATATGATTCTCACGCTGGTGTCCCTCGAAGAGGGGCGCATAACCGCGTCGGCGAGAGGTTGCTTGAAACCTCGCGCCAAACTGCGTTTTGCCGCTTCTCCCATGAACTTCGGCGAATATATGCTCAGCGGAAAAGGGGACAGATACATAGTTACGGACTGCGTGCAGTACGACTCTTTTTCTCCGATTACCGCGGACATCGACAAATATTACGCCGCGTGCATGATTCTGGAACTGCTTGCAAAACTTTCTCCCGAACCCCAACCCCAACTTTTTCTGCACACCGTGCAGGAACTCAAAGCCATGGCGTACGAAGGCAAAAACGCAAGAGACGCCGTGTGCGACTATCTGCTCGCCACGCTTGTCGACAACGGAAACGGACTGGATTTTTCCAACTGTGCCGTGTGCGGCTGCATACTCGACGGCGAAGCGGCGTTTTCGGAAGCGGACGGCATAGTTTGCCCCCATTGCGCAAACTACGACTCAATCCGCATAAACGCCAACGCGCGCGCGTTCATAGCGGGGCAGAACAGAGATATATCCGATACGCTTAAAAACGGAGCGAACATGCAGCTTGCGGACTTTGTGTTCCGTGCGCTCGGCGTTCGTCCCGACAACAGTTATTTCAAGGAGCAACAATGAGAAAAAGAGCATTCGTACTTGTCGTCGTTGTGCTTTCACTCTGCGCGGTGCTTTTCGCAGGGTGCAACTTCAAACAGACTTATCCTTCCGTGAACGAAATTTATCAGGCGTCGGCTTCGGGTGGTCAGATTACGGGCGCGGAACTGCAAGTCGTTCTTCCCGAAGGGTGGGAAGTTTTCACCAGCGCGTCGAAAAACTATTCCAGCCACAAGGATTCCGACACGGGTTATATTCCGTCCATAGACGCATACGTCGTGACCAACACGTCGCTTGACGTCATTTCGCTTGTCCGAACCACCAAAGGAACGGGCAAAACCGTGGGCGAACTGATTATTCCGTCCTCTTACGCAATTCAAGCGGTGCACGTCGTCGGCGACCTCGTGAGCTTCCGCAGAACGACGAACGGTATTGAAGAGTACGGCGTATTCGACAAAAACGGCAAGGTTATGCTGAACTCCTCAAAGACGGAGAACACGTCAACGTCCACGCTTACTTCGGCAATCCGCGTGCTCGGCGGCGGACTGGTTGCGGTGAACCCCGCATACGACAAAGCTACGGTCGAGGACGGCAAAACGGGATATACTCCCATATACTGCGCGGGTACGGGCGAACTTGTTTGCCGCGTTAAAAACCCCGGCGGCAGTCTGCTCAATATGTACGGTTTCGACGGCAGATATATTTCCGTCGAATATTCGGATTCTTCCAAAGGAACTTCGACTTACATTTACGACGTGCAGTCGGCAGGTGAGGGGGTTGTCAATCTCGACCCGCCCGCGTACGGTTCTTTCGAGAACGCAGGCGGTCTTTACAGCAACTTCTATTCCGAGTCCCTCTATCTCGGCGGCGGTAAATTTTACGTTCATCAGGAGTGGACTGTTGACTCCGACGAGGATTACACCTACCACTACGACGGCGATTATGCAAAAGTCGTGAGATATATCTACAACGCGGCGAACGACACAAAAACCGTCTATTCCTCGCCCTATATCTTCATCAACCTCGTAAGCCCTTATTACGACAACGACACGGACTACCTGCAAGTCGGTTCGCCTTACACGCTGTCCAGCACGTTCAGTTACGCGTCGGGCGGAATGTTCTATGACAGCAGTTCCAAGAGTTTCAAAATCGAACCCGAAAAATTCATCAAAGACGGATACGCCGTTGCATTCTTCGGGCTTTACGTCCCCGCAAGCAAAGAGGCGGAATTCGACCAGTTCGTCATAGACCGCGACCTCAACGTCGTTATGTCGCTGACGGGAAACATCGGCGTTAAAGTTGACGGAGCGCAAGATAGAGACAAAATCGGTTACTACGACCTCGTTATGCAAACCGTCGGCGGCTACACCTATTCGGCAATATCCCCCAGCGAACTGCGCGTTTATGACGGCGAAGGGAGTCTTGTGTTCAGCAAGTCCGACCGCGATTTCGTGACGGTTGCATATCAGGACGGCATTTTCGTTACGTCGATTATGAACAGCGAAGGCGACGTTCTATACGGCGGCTATGACGAAAAAGGCAATCTCGTCATCGACTTCAAATACAGCTATATCGAACCTTTCAGAGGGTTCTACACCTATGCGGTAACAGCGGAAGGCTCCAAACGGGTACTGCTCGGCAAAGACGGCGGTGAAGTTGCTGCTATGTCCGACGGAACGGCACCGTTTGCAAACGCCGCGACCAGCAACAGCAAACCCATACTCAAACGCGGTTGTTATATCACCAAAGCAACGGTCAACGGAACGACTTATTTCGGCGTATCCAACTATGACGTCAACGTTGACAATGCGGTCGTGATTCCTGCCGAACTCACTTCGTGCACCATATATATTCCCAATGCGGACAACAACAGCGTTTACGTGTTCGGACAGTACGAATCGGGCGGTCAGCAGTACGTCTACAAACTCACTGGAACGGAGAGTTTCGGTGCAGGTTCGGACGGCAAACTGAGCGACGGAGAGATTGCCGCGATAGTCGTGTGCAGCGTGATAGGCGCAGGTGCGATTGTGGCGGTTGCTGTCGTGGTATCGAAGAATAAAAAGGCTAAAAAAGCCGAGTAATTCGGCGTCGGTGAAATCGTGGAAACCAAAATCGTAAAAGCAGAACAAGGACTTGACGAAGCCGTTTCGCTCATAAAAAGCGGTGAATTGGTGGTATTTCCCACTGAAACCGTGTACGGACTGGGCGCGGACGCATTCAATGCGGAAGCCGTTGCAAAGATATTCGAAGCAAAGGGCAGACCGCAGGACAACCCGCTCATCGTGCATATATCCGACGTCGGACAAGTAAAGGAAATCGCATCGGAAGTTCCCGAAGCTTTCTACGAACTTGCCAGCAGGTTTATGCCGGGCGCGCTTACGGTGGTTTTGCCCAAATCCGACAAAATCCCCGACATTGTCACCGCAGGCGGAAATACCGTTGCCGTGCGTATGCCCGACAATGTTTACGCAAGAGAACTCATCGCAAAGTCAAAGCCGCTTGCCGCACCTTCGGCAAACCGCAGCAAACACGTTTCGCCGACAACGGCGCAGCACGTATTCGACGACCTCAACGGCAAAATTCCGCTCATTCTGGACGGCGGTCCCTGCGGAGTGGGGATTGAGTCGACCGTGCTTGACCTGACTTCGGAGTTTCCGACGGTACTGCGTCCCGGTGCCGTTACTGCCGAAATGCTGTCCGAGGTTCTAGGCAGAGTGGACGGGTTCAAAGGCGCGCCTATAAAGGTTGCGAAATCGCCCGGTATGAAATATGAACACTACGCGCCTGTGGTGACCACCGTTGCCGCCGAAAGCGTCGAAAGCGCGACGGAGTGTTACGACCGAGCGGTCAAAGAGGGAAGAAACCCCGTTCTCGTTTTCCGTGACATCTACCGCGACGTTACAAAGGAAAGAAACATCGTTTCTCTCGGAGTTACGGCGGAAGATTATATGCGCAACGTCTATTCCGCTTTGCGTTCCGCAGAAAAAGATTACGACCTCATCATAGTTGAGATTATGCAGGGCGACGGAGTGGAAAAATCTGTTATGAACCGCGTTATGAAAGCCGCGGGCGGAAAAACGGTATGAAAATCACTTTTGTATGCACGGGCAATACCTGCCGCAGTCCTATGCTTATGGCGATGTTTTCCGACTACGCGCGGAAAGTCGGTTTCGACTGCGTCACGGACAGCGCGGGTATTATGGGCGGGGGAAGTCCCGTCAACCCGAAAACGGTTTGCGTTTTGCGTGCAAGGGGTATCGACGTCGGCGATTACACAAGCAAGGTTTTTGACGGAAAACTTGCAGAGGAGTCCGATTTTGTCTTCACGATGACGGAAGAACAAAAACACTATCTTTCCGACAACTACAAGAACGCGCGGGTAGAGTGTCTGGACTTATTCGGCGGCAAGGAAGTACCCGACCCTTACGGAATGGAACAGAGCGCGTACGACGCTGTCGGCGACGTGTTCGAAGGAATGCTTGCGGGCATATTGGAGTACGTGGAAAAGAACGCGCGGGACAAAAAGTAGAACGACAAATAAGCCGTCAAATAAAAAATAAAACTGCGGCAAAGCAGCAATGTTTTTAAGTCCTGTTGTGTGACCGAAAAAACCGCGATAGAAGCGGAATATTTTGTGCAAAAAACTGTGACACATTGCCGTAAACGGAAAGCGCTGTAAAAAGAAACCGTGTATCAAACGAAAAAGTATGTAAATAACAAAATCCACCGTTTTTGCGGTGGATTTTTTTTCGTGACGGAAACGCCGTTTCCGCACGGACAGTATGAACAATTTTCAAAATTCTGACCTGCCTTTGTTGGGTCGGTTTACAGTCCCGCAAGCAGTTCCTTGAATATTTTGATGTGCAGTTCCTCATCGAGGATTATGCGTTCGAGCAGAAGTTTTACGCTTTCCGTTTTCAGGTTGAGCACCGTTCTTTCGTAGTTGAGTATTGCCGTTTCTTCGCCTACGATGTTCTGTTGGAGATATTTTTTCGGGTCCAGCGTGTAGTTGGCAAAACTCCCGTTCCAGTACGTTCTGCCGCCCATTACGGGATAGCCGCCCAACTTGAATATCGTTTCGCCCAGAAGTTCGTGATGGTGCATTTCGCATTTCGCAATACCGATGAGCGCGTCGGCAAGTTCTTTGTTTTTCTGCGTTATGTAGTTCTGAAAACAGTATGTTGTCACCGCGGTAAGTTCTCCCGCGGGTCCGCCGTAGTTCGGCATGAGAAGTTTGCTGTCCGCGAGGTTTTCCGCGGGTTCGACTTCGGGATAGGGCAGTTCACAGCAATAGAGTTTTGCGTCCATTTGCGCCTCCTCGTTTTTTCTCAATATATGAACCCGCGCCCTTCTTGGTGAAACTTCCCGAGCCTTTTGCATGTTTTTGACCTTTCGCCGCACATTTTCGTAAATACGCTTGCCAAATATAAATTATTGTGATAGACTTTTTTAGACTTATCAGGAGGTAAAAGATGCTGGATAACGCGCTTTACACAATTCTTGCCGCGGCTTCCGACCGTCCCGGCGGTTCGATTCCCCAAGAGGTAAGAGAAGCAGTTTTAATAGCATTTATGATTATGATGCTCATAGCGTCGATTGCTATGATCGTCATCGTATTGATGCAAAAGGGTACCAGTGATAACGTCGGAGTCATTTCCGGTGCGTCCGATACTTACTACGGCAGAAACAAGGAAAAGGGCAAGGAAGGCACGCTCAAAAAGGTTACGTTCATACTGTTCGCGTTTCTTCTCGTCTGCTCGGTCATCTGCTTCGTGGTCGGCGCAATCGCATAATTCGTCCAAAATCGACGAGCGACTCCGCAAGGAGTCGCTTTTATTTTATTTCGGCGCGTAAACATCGCCCGCGAGTAACGCTCATCAAAGACGGTAACGCTTGACGACAGCAACTCCCGACGGCAACACCGCCCGAAAGCAACTGCGGCACGGTCACTCGGTGCCCAATCGAATATTTCGGCGTACTGACAGACGTTCGGTAAATATGTTGCGGGAATAAAGGTTGATATTTATAGCAATAAGTTATATTATATAAGTTGACGCGTATCGGCGCGCAGGCGATTGCGGAAACGTCCGAAAAGTAAGGGAAAGGACAATCCGAGCCGCACGGTGGAATATGAAAATCATTGCAACCAACAAAAAAGCCTATCACGATTATTTCGTCGAGGACACATACGAAGCGGGCATTGTACTTGTCGGCACGGAAGTCAAATCCGTGCGTCTAGGTGCAGTCAATCTCCGCGACAGTTTCGCCATAATCAAAAACGGCGAGGTGTTTATGGTAGGCGCGCATATTTCGCCTTACGAAAAGGGCAGTTACTTCAACGTAGACCCCCGCCGCAACAGGAAACTTCTTCTCAACAAAGCCGAAATCAGAAAGCTGAAAGCAAAAACCGAACAGAAAGGTTATACGCTCGTGCCTTTGAAACTTTACTTCAAAGACAGCCTTGTAAAAGTCGAACTCGGTCTTTGCCGAGGCAAGGAACTGCACGACAAACGCGAAAGCATAAAGCGCAAGGAAGAAGCGCGCAAAATCGACAGAATAAAGAAAGAATACAATACGAGGTAATAACCGTATTGCCCCGTAAAGGAGATACTATGAGCAAAATCGAAACAATTTGCGTTCAGGGCGGATACACTCCCGGTAACGGCGAACCCAGACAAATACCGATTATTCAAAGCACGACTTTCAAATACGACACCAGCGAAGATATGGCAAAGTTGTTCGATTTGGAAGCCAGCGGATATTTTTATACCCGTCTCCAAAATCCCACCAACGACTATGTTGCGGCGAAAATCTGCCAGATGGAAGGCGGTTCTGCGGCAATGCTTACGTCTTCGGGACAGGCGGCAAACTTTTTCAGCGTTTTCAACATTGCGGGTCACGGCGACCACATCGTGTCCAGCTCCGCGATTTACGGCGGTACTTACAACCTTTTTGCCGTCACGATGAAACGTATGGGCATTGACTTCACCTTCGTGTCGCCCGACGCCAGCGAAGAGGAACTCAACGCCGCTTTCCGTCCCAACACCAAAGCGTTGTTCGGCGAAACCATTGCAAACCCCGCGCTTACCGTTCTCGACATCGAGAAGTTCGCAAAAGTCGCTCACGCACACGGAGTTCCGTTCATCATCGACAACACGTTTGCAACTCCCGTCAACTGCCGTCCGATAGAGTGGGGCGCCGACATCGTCACGCACTCTACCACAAAATACATGGACGGACACGGCGCTGCAGTCGGCGGCTGTATCGTCGACAGCGGCAAGTTCGACTGGAAAGCGCACGCCGACAAGTATCCCGGACTTTGCACTCCCGACGACAGCTATCACGGCATTACTTACGTCGAGAAGTTCGGAAACGGCGGAGCATTCATCACCAAAGCCACGGCACAACTCATGCGCGACTTCGGTTGCATTCAGTCGCCGCAGAACGCATTTTTGCTCAACCTCGGACTGGAGAGCCTGCACGTCCGTATGCAGCGTCATTGCGAGAACGCGCTCAAAATCGCGCAGTTCCTCGAAAACGACGACAGAGTGGCATGGGTTACTTACTGCGGACTCGAAGGCGACAAGTACCATAAACTTGCGGAAAAATATCTTCCCAACGGTTCTTGCGGTGTAGTCAGTTTCGGCGTAAAAGGCGGAAGAAAAGCAGCCGAAAACTTTATGAAACACCTCAAAATCATTGCCATCGAAACCCACGTTGCCGACGCGCGTTCGTGCTGCCTGCACCCCGCAAGCGCAACGCACCGCCAGATGAACGACGAGGAACTTTACGCCGCAGGCGTATCGCCCGACCTTGTCAGACTTTCCGTCGGTCTGGAAAACGCCGACGACCTTATCAACGACGTAAAACAGGCTCTGGACAAAATCTGATACAGCGCCTTAAAGGAGAACAAAGTGCCGATTATCATTCCGAAAGACATACCTGCATACGAGAATTTGCGCAAAGAAAAGATTTTCGTCATGGACTCCGTGCGTGCGGTCACGCAGGATATCCGACCCCTCGAAGTTGCAATCGTCAACCTCATGCCCACAAAGGAAGTGACGGAAACCCAGCTCATGCGCCTTCTCGGCAATACGCCGTTGCAGGTCAATATTCACCTCATAGGAACAGCAAGCTACAAGAGTACGCACGTGTCCGAAGCGCATATGCAGAAGTTTTACCGCACGCTTTCCGAGGTCAAGAAAATGAAGTTCGACGGAATGATAGTCACGGGCGCGCCCGTCGAAACCATACCGTTTGAAGACGTCAAATATTGGAACGAACTTGTCGAAATCATGGATTTTGCGCGTGAAAACGTGACGAGCACGATATATATCTGCTGGGGAGCGCAGGCGGCGCTGTACCATTTCTACGGTATAGGCAAACAACTGCTTGACAAAAAACTCTTTGGCATTTTCCCGACGCACGCAATGCAGGAAAACGATATGCTGCTCAAAGGAATGGACGACACGTTCTACATTCCGCATTCGCGTCATACGCGCATTGACGAAGAAGCTCTGCGCAAGTGCGACGACGTCAAAATCCTTGCGACTTCTCCCGAGGCGGGCATAACCATTGCAAAGACCCACGACAACCGTTCGTTCTTCTTTACGGGACACGCGGAGTACGACAGGTTCACACTCCGCAACGAGTATCAACGCGACCTTGACAAAGGACTGGACATCGAACCGCCCAAAAACTATTTTGTCAACGACGACCTCGAAATCGTGGATATGAAATGGAAGTCGACGGCAAACCTGCTTTTCTACAACTGGCTGAACTATTACGTCTATCAGGTCACGCCTTACGAGATACTCGAAGTCGGCTCAAAAGCAGGCGAGTAAAGCGTGCCGTTGAACTTGTTTCTTTGAAGTTATCGTAGCGCCCGTGCGATTTGTTGTCAGTCTTTAATTGCCTGAAAAACAAAAGTCGTGCGGGAGTGCGAATAAGTAAGAAATAATAACAAGTTTTCAAAATAACAATTTTATCAAATCAAAAAGCACCGATAATCGGTGCTTTTTCGATGTTTGACGATTTGTGTTAAGACACAACCGAAATGTGTCGGACAGTATAGCTTTTATTCCGCCTTGTCGGTTTCGGACGCATCTGCGGTTTCGGCAACAGTGTCGGAGACGTTCTCCGTCAAAGCGTCGTCCGCCGCATTTTCGTTTTCTTTTTCTGCGAGCAGAGAAGTGCGAAGTCTGTCTGCGTCTTTTCTTACGAAGAAAACGGGAATGAACGCAAGCAGGGCGATTATAGCTGCTGCAAGGAAAATTTCAAACGGCGGTTTGGTGGTTGTGCTGTCCATTGAGTCGAAAGAGTTTATACCGATTGCAAGCGTAATCAGCGGACCTATTATCATGGGAATAAGGACGGTGAAGCACATTCTCACACCTTGGAAACGTCCTTCGAAACCTTTGGGAATGTAGTCCTGAAACGCTGCGGTAAGTCCGCCGGCAAGGCAGAGCATAGTTCCGAGCATTATCGTGCCGCCGACGTAAAGTAAAGGCAGGTATGCAGATTGTGACATGAACTTCATCAGGTATACAATCAGCGTTCCGACAACCACGACAGCAACAAGGGGGAGATAGAAGTTCTTTCTTCCGAACTTGTCGAACAGGACGCCCATTCCTCCCGTAATTGCCGCCGAAAGAACAATGACCACTGCAAGAGGAACGAGATAGTCCGTTATGCCGAGCGTCACCGTTACGAAACTGATGAGGTAGGACATGAAAGTCTGTTGCGCAATTCCGATAAGGCAGAGCGCGGACAGACAGACGTACATCATTTTGTTGGATTTGATGACGTTCGGACGGAAACCGTAGAATGTTTCTTTCAGATAGTTGGGGTTGGGGTTTTTGACAATGTCGGGCGCGTCTTTGAGCATGAATGCCGACAGCAAGCCCGTAACCATGGGGATGACGCCCAGAATTATGAAGAATATGGTGTAGTTGCCTTTGTCGAATGTGAACATGGCAATCACAATCGTAACGACGGTTGCAAGAACGGGCATAACGGAAAGTATGGTGTTGACTTTTCCGCGGTTGGTGACGTCGGTTACGTCCGCAACCCAGGCGTTGAAAGCCGCGTCGTTTGCCGTCGAACCCGCAAAGGTCATTATGCAGTCGAATATGACGAGCAACGCGATTATAAGTCCGCCTTCGCTTGACTCGAAGTTAATCGGGATTGCGGCAAACAGCATAATCGTCGCACCCCAGAACAGATAGCCGATTGTAATAAAGGGTTTGCGTTTTCCCACTTTGTCGCACAGCCCGCCCATAAATATGGTCGTGACTGTCGCCGTTATGGCGGAGAAAATTACCATGAGCGTGGTTGCGACGTAATACATATTGCCAAACTTAGCGGTCTCGGCAAAAAGTTTTTGCGCAAACGTCGCGAAATACATGTTTTCCACAACCCATGCAATCTGACCGATAAGCCCGAAAAGCAGGGCGTTTGTCCAGATTTTTTTGCCCAAAGGAGTGGATTTGATTTGAATGGAATTGACAGCAGACATAGTTCCTCCTTATCTATAGTTATTGTATCAAAGGGGTATTTTGATGTCAATACCGAACAAACCGCAAAAATGCTTGATAACGGCGGAAAGTTGTGGTATATTATCACTTGCGCCGGTGTGGTGAAACTGGCAGACGCGCTGGACTCAAAATCCTGTGGAGTAAAATCCGTGTCGGTTCGAGTCCGACCACCGGCACCAACGAGCAAAAACAGCCTCTCGAAGAGAGGTTGTTTTTCTTTTATTCCCACCGCACTTGTGCGAGAGGGGATAAAAGAAAAATAAGAACAGCGCAAAGCGCGGCTGTTTTTGCGAGTGACAGTAGGGGGCACGGCATAGCCGTCCCACCGGCAGTAAGCAAAACTGCCGACAAAAAAAGTGGATTTATCCCACCGCACTTGTGCGAGAGGGGATAAAAGAAAAATAAGAACAGCGCAAAGCG